>RCUH01000982.1_pt1 | contig 23878 bp, 19 predicted proteins | sample 2166191 | NCBI WGS metagenome assembly RCUH01 (sample SAMN09932848, study PRJNA488358) | compost metagenome | feature: garden; material: soil; isolation source: compost soil in an enriched community after 214 h of incubation | place: Germany: Experimental Botanical Garden Goettingen | collected...
GTTCTGGCCGCTATAATAGATGCGTGCCCGGCTAACACCCAGTTTTTTTGCCAGGTTCGTAAAATTATATCCCACCTGGAGATTCTTTAACCGTATGTAGGATCCATCTTTCACCCAGAAGGAAGACGGGTTGTCTATCGCACTGTTCTGTATCTGGGAGTATAAAATTCGTGGAAGCGAAGCTCCGGGATTATCAGGCGTCCAGGAGTCTAATAACGCTGAAGTAGGTTTCGTAGAGCCCTCGCTTACTGCCCCAAGTTTCCCTTCCAGATAAGTTTTTACGCTGGCAGCTCCCTGGAAGAAGAGGGTCAGGTCGAAATTTTTATACGATCCGCCCAAGGTTAGCCCAAAAGTGGTTTTCGGATAAAAGTTGCCCAGATACTGCTTATCATCGCTGTCGATCACATTGTTGCCATCCAGATCCTTGTATTTCAGGTCTCCGGGGGCCGTACGGTTGCTTTGTAAAGCGTGGTTTTTGACCTCTTCTTGTGACTGGAAAATCCCCTCGGCTATAAAGCCATAAAGCGAATTGATGGGGTAGCCTACATCCCGGAAGGTCGTGTTTGTTAGGTGTGGGCCAGTTCCATGAAGATCGGTAACCTTGTTATTAATAAAGGAAATATTAAACGATCCGTTGTATGAAAAATCGCCTTTCCGATCTTTATAGGAAAGCACAAACTCCCAGCCCTTGTTTTCTACAGCTCCTGCATTCTGGATGGGGGCGGTAAGCCCGTAGACGGCGCTCACCGGCACGGCCAGTAACATATCATTGGTTTTTCGGTTAAACCAATCGATGGTCAGGTCTAATTTGTTCTGTAGAAACGATGCATCGATCCCGGCTCCATAAGTAGTGGTACTTTCCCATTGTATATCTTTGTTGGCTCCATTGGTAGGTGCCACACCCGCTGCGATGGTAGAGGAGGTCCCCCCAAAAGTATAGTTCTGCCCAGCACTGATTGTGGTAATATAAGGATAGTAGCTCAGTACCTCCTGATTGCCCAGTTTACCCCAGGATCCGCGGACCTTGAGCGCTGGTATGATTTCTTTTAAAGGTTTAAAAAATTCTTCTTTACTCAGGTTCCAACCAGCGGAGAATGAAGGGAAGGCACCCCATCGATTGTCGGGAGCAAAGCGGGAAGTCGCATCATAGCGTATGTTGGCCTCAAAAAGGTATTTTCCTTCATAATCATAATTCAACCGGCCGAAGTATGATCGTAGTCCCATTTCATAACCGTAGCCGGTAGCTACCTGCCCATCTGTTGATCCCAGGTTTATTTCACTCAGCTCATTATTGAGAAATCCCTGCCTATAAGCACTATTTTCAGTATATTGGGTAAGCTCCTGAAAATAACCGCCAAGTAGCTTGAAATTATGGTTGCCAAAGTTCCTGGTGTAGTCCAACAGCCCCTGTAAGGTGGTCCGGCGGAAGGTCGTATTTTTATCAGTGAGTTTGTTTGGTCCCTGATAAAAAGCTTTATCGCCTGCAGCATTATAATATTGGATGTCGGCGATAAATGTTTTGTTCTGGGCGGTAGATGTAACAAATCCCAAAGTAGGTTTAAAATGGAGTCCTTTTATGATTTCCCAATCGGCGCCGACATTTCCTACAAAATCATAATAATTTTCACGGTTGAAAGAGGGGGATTCGAGCCAGGCCATGGGATTTCCGTCACTGATACTTCCATATTCCCCGTTCTCATATTTATAAGCAATCATCGGAGCAATCCGGTTAATCTGACGGATAACTTGGGTAAAGCCCGGAACACCGGACATGCTCGACTGGGGTTCTTCCATAGGTGAAAAGGTGTAGGCCAAGTTGCCGTGTGCACTTAACTTATCATTTATCTTCGTCTGAAGATTCAGTCGGGAGGTATACCTTTTCGCGTTGGTCTTTTTTATCAGGCCATTTTGATCATAATACCCCAGTGACATCATATAACTTGATTTATCATTACCACCATTTACGCCAAGATAATGGTTCTGTTGGAAACCATTTCCTTTATAGGCGAGATCCAACCAATCGGTGTTCGGATAATTGTAAGGGTCGGAACCGTCACGGAACTTATCGATCTCTTCTTGTGTATACCGCGGTTGACGGCCTTCATTGCTGAGGGCCTGATTATAGAGGTCAGCTGCCTGCCAGGAGGGGAGAAAATCAAATAAACCTGTGGCGCTTTGTTTGCCAAGGTAGTTGTTATAAGTAAGTTGAGTTTTTCCTGCCTTGCCTTTCTTGGTCGTGATCAAGATAACCCCATTAGCTGCACGGGAGCCGTAGATAGCAGCAGAGGCCGCATCTTTCAGCACAGATATGCTTTCTATATCATCCGGATTGACATTGTTCATGGAGGAGACCATACCGTCTACCACCACCATGGCACTGGCGTTGTTGATCGTGCCGATACCTCTTACCCGAATCGTAGCCGCATCACGGCCGGGCTGCCCGGAGCTAGCCGCTGTAACGGTGACTCCAGCCATTGTTCCTTGCAGCGCGTTCCCCACACTACTCACAGGACGGTTGGTAAGTTCTTTTGGCCCAACTGTCGATACGGAGCCGGTAAGGTTTTCTTTGCGCTGCTGGCCAAATCCGACGATAACCACTTCCTGAAGATTCGCCTCGTCCGATTGCATGGTGACATTGATCGCATGTTTTCCACTGGTTGCTATCTCCTGAGGTTTATAGCCTATATAACGAAAGACAAGAATACCATCGTGAGGTATTTTCAGTTGAAATTTTCCATTTGCATCGGTCGTTGTTCCAATTCCAGTATTCCCTTTTAACACGATACTGACCCCAGCCAATACTTTTGAAGAATCACGGACAGTTCCTGAGATTATAAGTTCCTGTATTTTATAGGCTGGAACAATACTTTCTTTCATTTGGACGATGATGGTTTTATTCTTTATTGTATAAGTAATGGGCTGATCAGCAAAACACAGGTCAAGAGCTTTTATCAGTGTTACATTACTTACAGTGAGGTCTACTGGTTTACTTTTCTCCAATACGTCATTTTTGTAGACAAAATCATAGCCAGTCTGTTGTTTGATCGTGTTGAATATAGTCAGTAGTGTGGCATTTTTCTTATTAAGGGTTACTTGTTGACCATTTACGGCCAATGAAGACTGGAAGAAGGCAATTGTTAACAGGATACTGGTTAGGCATAACTTTATAAAGCCTTTTTTTAAAATAGATCCATATGCCTCGCTTATTAGCTCATAAAGGTATTTGACATTGGGGTGGGGAGAACAGTCTCCCTTGGAATTTTTTAACATCTTTTTATATTTAGGGTTAAATCAATTGAAATTAATCTGGCTACATCCAGTTTGTATAAAGCAATAGGAGACAATTCCAATTTACAATGTGGATGACTTATAGGTTGTTTTTTGTCTAGCGTGTAACCATAATCCTCCTTCCTTTTAGGTTGAAATGAATTCCGGTTAACTTGAGTACCTCCAATACCTCCTTGATGTCTTTTGAGCGGGAGATCGACCCTCCAAACTTTATTTTGCCCATATTGTCTTCGTAGCTAACCTCCACATCATACCAGCGTGATATCTGCCGCATAATTTCTTCTAAAGGCATTTCATCAAATGTGAAATCACCCTGTTTCCAGGCAACAGCCTGCGAGACATCTATCTGATGTATACTTAAATTTTTACCATTGAGTACGCTCTGTTGTCCCGGTTTTAATATTTTTGGAGAAGCCTGTTCGCTCGGAGATACCTGTACACTGCCCTCTATCAGTGTAGTTTTTACGTTTTTTTCATCTGGGTATGCATTAATATTAAAGGTTGTTCCCAGTACGAGCAATTGCTGTCTGTCCGTTTCAACAATAAAGGGAACTCTTTCTGTTTTTGTACCTTTAATTATTTTTTTAGCCACTTCAAAGTATGCTTCTCCTTCTAGTTTCACCCGTCTTTCGCTACCAGAAAAGTTTGTCGGAAAGGTTAGCGAAGAAGATGCGTTGAGCGATATCTTAGTTCCGTCAGAAAGCAACAGACGAAATTGTCCGCCCCTGGGAACGGTGATCGTATTGGTTCCCAGCCCTTGCTTTGGCCCTTTCAAGTTGCTATAGTCCAATACTCCCATTTCTGATATTTGAACTGCCCCCGCGGTAGCATGCGCTATATTTTCTGAGGTGGTGCTATCAAGATATATGGTCCGACCATCGGCAAGCCGAAGTTTAGCCTTGTCTGATCCCGGTCTAATAACCAAATTCTGTGGTTCTTTTTCGTTTGTTCTGGTTTGATAGAATACCAAGGAGCAGACCCCCAAAATAACAACAGCCACAGTGGCCGTAGCCATCAACGGTCTGAGAAGAAACCGAAATGGCTTATGTGTTTTTTGATCATCGGCAGTTCTTGTATCGATCTTTTTCCATAACATATATGCTCGTATTTTTTTATTACCATGTAGGGATTCATCCCAATCTTCTCTCTGGGATGCGATATGCTCGTAAAATGAAAAGAGTTGTTCATCTTCTTGCTTGCTCGTTTTGTTTTTCAGGTATTTTTTAATGATGCTCTGTATGGTCTTGCTCTTTTTCATATCTGTATTATATTGTATGTGCAAAAAAAAAGCACCAACCCCTAAGAGCTGGTGCTTTTTTTGTTTGTAGTGAATTATCTAAAAAGCTCGAGCGTTGCCAACAATAGCATTGGCAATGTCCAGGGAGATAGGTATTTTCTCATTTTTTTGATGGCGATCGTTATTTGGTTTTCAACGGTTTTTATAGAAATGTTGAGCCGCAGTGCTATTTCTTTGTTACTCAGATGTTCCTGTCGGCTTAAGTGAAATATTTCACCACATTTTTCAGGTAGTCTCTCGATGCCACTTTTTAGCGCCTCTTCGATTTCTTTATTATCTCTTTGTGAATTGAAAAAATCGGCCGGTAGGGTAGTCAGTTCCATGACAAAACTGTTTCTACACTTTTTATCGTTAATGCAGCGGAAAACCTGAAAGCGTACAGCTGTAAATAAATATGCTTCTAAATTTTGGATCGCTAGGGACGACCGTCGCATCCAAAGTTGGCAGAATATCTCCTGGACGATATCTTCACACACTTGTTTGTCCCGAATTATATTGTACGCAGCGAGATACAATCTATCCCAAAAGCGGTTGTACAGCTTTTCAAAAGCAATCTTTGACCCGCCACAAAGCGCTCCGACCAGTATGGTGTTTTCATGCTGTTGAATATCCTTCTTTTCTAAATCTGATAAATAAACATTATGAATAATTTCCATAGCATTTGAATGGTTATTAGTTTTTTTCTGGACTGGTATTAAGGCTCTTGTTGATAACTGGAAGGCGATCTGACGTGAGCATTTTGCTGGCTGGGCAAATTAACTGGCTGTCGCGCTCATATGTTGTGCCCAGATCAGATAGGTTTTTGTATTAGCAAAGCCAATTAGTGGGATTAGCAGTCTTAATTGATTTTATAATATTGTCAAACACTGGTTTGTATTAATAAGTGAAAATCTTTAGGAAGAGGTCACTAAGAGCATTTAAAAGCCAATAGATAATAAAAAGCAACCTATTAAATAGGTCGCTTTTTACCGTTATCTGTAAGGAACGCCTCCCCGCTAGATAACTTTATTATCCATTAAAAAGAACGCACAAATTAATTTCTTACACAACGGACGTTTTTCAGCTGGGTTTCTACTAAATCCACGCCAATTACTGACACATTGAGCAAGCTAGCTGTAAGATCGTCATTGTGAATATTGAAAGCACCTCTATCTGCATGATAATACCATGCGCCAAAACCAAAAAGCCCGCCAAGGTTTATTCCCGATGTACCTGTCCATAATTCGGCACGGTTACCATAATTGGCCAAGTTGATCTGTAATATACCATTGACAAAAGCGAATGAGTCACTGCCACCGTTAAAGTTAAAATGAAGCTTGTTGCTTGGATAAGGAGCGGCCGTTCCACTTGCATCATATTCAAAATAACCACGGTTATTAACTGACCCGTAAGTCGTTTGCTTACCGCCAATTCCTAATAGTCCAGTGAGCTTTCTGAAATCGCTTTCACTCGCCTGGCGCCATACGCCAGTAGGATACACCTGAGCACAAGGATCACTATTTACGCCAAATTGATCCGGAACAAGGCCTTTAAATGAAAAGTATGTATTTCTGGCATTGGAGTGCGCATACGTATGGTGAAAACGATAAGGGTTGTGTCCGGCTTGGTAATAAATATTTTGTCTAGCCCATCTGGTTCCTTCCACTGTCAATGGAGATTCTATCAGGTTGACCAGCAAACGGTGACTGTTTCCTAATACCGGAGTGATGTTGAATGCAAAGTTGACAGGAGTCGCTGAAAATTGACGGGTGGAGTTGTCATCAATCTTTAATGCTAGATTGGAGACATTCACTTTGATCCCGCCTGTTACTGCCGCTGGATCCGCTGTGTACGTATAGGCGATTTTAGCATCTTGATAGAGAGCATTAATGTCCTTAAAGTCGACAAATGGGATTTCGTGGTCGGCGGCGACAAGATCACTTAAGGCGCCATTGGCGACATCAATCGATGCCGTTTTGATTCCGGCTACTGCGACCTTTGCTCCGGTCATATTTGCAAACATCCCTTGGGTATTTAATTCTATACCAAGTCTGGCAAATTTGTGGTTGAACATGATATTGATAGGCACATTGACGCTACTGCCACCAGTTGGAACTGATACCTCACCCGATGTATATAAGATATCTTTTCCGCCGGGAAGGCTGATTTTAGTATTGGTAGGAGTAATCGCAGGGACATCATCTGTTGTATTGTACGAAAGTGCCACCCATTTATACGTTGTTCCTTGTGTCACATCAATAGTTCCCTGAGTTCCGGCAATAAACTGCTCCGAAGAAATCAATTGAGTTCCATCTTGTGAAAACAAGTATAGACGATATTTTACCCCATTTTCTATAGCAGCAGCTCTAGTTGAGCTACCGCTAGTTGAAGCTGCTTTAGTTAAAGATTGTGCCGCCTTAAATGGTATGTTATTATCGGTCTGTAGGACAGCATCAAATTCTGGAAATTCCAATACTTTGTTGTTCCCTGAGTTTGACGCAGCTACTTTTGCTTGCGAACCCTTTGTTGATATAGGTTGACTCTCAACAATACCCGACACGTTCAACATTAATTTTGTCCCCTCGACTTTAGCTGTTTCTTCGACGTGTTCCTTGTCTTTCGAACAACTTGAAAAGGTACCACTTCCCACCAGCAATAATGCAAGAGAGGCAATGGTCCAATTTATTTGCTTTTTATATAATACTCTCATAAAAATTTTAATTTTGTAGTTTTTTAATAGCTTAATTTTATAAATCTCCATTACCACTACCATCCGAACCATCGCCCCAATCGCCTACACCAGGGTTAGGGGTGCCTGTTCCTGAACCAGCAGCAATCCCTTGCTCCAGTTCGATTGTAAGCACGCTGATAGCAGGTGCTTCATAAGTTCTCTTTTCTGTTTTCATTTTGAATTATTTAAGTTTTAAATCATTGTTAATGATTAGTCGTTGGATTTTAATACATGGCCGAGCTTTTCCGGGAGCAGGGCAAGTCCTTGGAAATCCGATACAAACATGAATATTTTATGAAATAGAAATGAAAAATCACTCCCCCCAAGGACTACTCTTGTTTTGTTAAGTTGTTGTTGTTGAGTGCTTTAATTTTAATTCAAGGTGTTGGGTTGCGCTCGGGGAGCCTGCTGTTTATTGTTTATTATCGAAAATATTTTAATATTTTATGATGATAAATAACTCTGAACAGATCTGGAGTTGATTTTTTAGGGGGATCTCTTAACCTTCCGTTGGAGGATTGTCGTCTACACGGTTGCGGAGCCAAAGGATAAGGTCTTCCTCCGGTGCAAGTCCCAGCTTTTTTCGCAGGTTATAACGATTGTTTTCAATTGTTTTGGTTGCTTTGAAAGTATAATCTGCAATTTCTTTTGTTGAAAACCCCAGATAGATATAAGCACATAGGATTAATTCAGAGGATTTGAAATTTGCATCGATGCACAGCATTCTTTTTAAGAATTTCGGATGGACCTCTTGAAAGCGTGCCCAAAATGTGGGTGAATTTTTCTTTGCTAATTCAATAATCTCTGAAAATGATTCATTCACCTTAAGTTCCAGGGTCTCTATAAGCTGTTTCTTTTGCGCTATCTCGATTTTCTGTGCGGATAAGAGCTTTTTCTTTTTTTGCTTGTACTCCCTATATTTCCATAGAAAAAGCATTAAAGTGACCAACAGAGCTATACAGAGAACTATCTTTAATTGATTATCTCTATTTTTTATTGTTCTTTCTTCCTTTTCGATATTGTCTAATATAGCCTGCACCCTTTTTCTGTTGTTATTCTCGTCAATCAATCTTTCATAAGCAGATAACCTAAGGTATTTTTCTCCCTCTTCGTACCGATTGATTTTATTGTAACTCTTCGATATTTTTAGGTACAAGTCTGCAGAGGTAGACTTGTTCCATATCCTTTTCTGCTTGTCAGCGATAGCGAGTAAATAAAATTCAATGGCTTTTTCTGTTTTCCCCATCTGCATATAGTAATCAGCATATAATTCAAGAAAGAGGGCGAGCGGCCTATCGTCTACTATTGCCTGTTGATGGGCCAGCTGAATAAAAGGAAGAGCTTCCTTGGGTTTTAACTGTTCAATGTAGGTCATCGCCTTGTAATAGAATAGATTTGCTTTTACTTTGTAGATCTTTTTAAGACTATGATAAACCGTGTCTGGAATCGTTTTTGCATGTTTCAGTGCTCTATCAAGGTATTGGTGGGTAGGGGAATAGTCATTGATTATCGTATATGATAAACCTAAAGATGCAAGACTGAGCGCTGCGATCATTACGGATTCCGGATCTTTTCTTGACATTGTTAGATCTATCACTTCCTGATGCTGTTTCGCCTGCTGTTTATAGAGATGAAGTCGTGAGTAATGATAGGCTTTTAGGGACAGGAAGCGGGCTTTTAATAGATTATTACCCCTTGTAGCATCTTCTTTTAGCCCTTTTTCAATGAATGGAAATGATTTTTCATATTCTTCCAATATGTTTAGGCTATGGGCGATATAATAATAAGTTTCAGCCTTCCTTTTTGAATCATTTGTCTTTTCAGCAATTAAACTGGCAGTTTTGGCATATTCCAAGGATTTGAGACCATCGCTGTCCAGCAAGTTGTCTGCCTGTTGTAACAGGTCATCAATTTTGGAGTTTTCTTCTTGACCGCGACTACAAGAAACGATAAGTAGTGCACAAATAAATAATAATAAAAATTGAAGATCGTTACTTAAAAATCTGTTTAACATAGTTATAGATAGATATTCTTAAATATTAGTATTTATTTCAAAGATATTTTCAGCTATTTGATAGCCTTTTTATCGCCTATATGCAGTCGAATAAAGAATAAAGTGCAATGCCGTTCAATATCTATAAAGATATAAAAGACAAGAGCCGAATGGTTGACCTTGTACTTTATGGGCAATACTTTAGCTATTTTATTGTATTAAAATATCAATAGTAGTTATGTTTTTTGTAAATTGGTGCCATAATAAGGGGCCTTGAGCCTGGTTTTCCTTTAGATCATTATACAGTCCTTTTTCCAAAAATCAGATGAATGAAAATCAACATGAACTAGTCAAAAGGGGCGCGGAAATTACAGAGCGGTATTTCGAGTTTTTGAACCAACATATTGATGATGTTGTGTCGGGTAGAGTCACAGAGTTTATGGAAATTAACGAGATCGCATCCGCACTTTTCCTTTCCCATACCCATTTAACCGATACACTACAAAAAGAAACAGGTAACCACCCTTGTCATTTTTATGATCTAAAAATTATAGAAACGGCAAAGGAATTACTTTCATCTTCCACCAGACCCATAGCTGAGATTGCACGCTTGCTGACTTATGACCCCTCCAATTTTTCCAAGTTCTTTAAAAAGTTTGTCGGGAAAACTCCCGGACAATATCGTACAGATCTAAAAAACGAAAAAATTTAAAACCTCAGTATAAAACAAATGACTTCTTGTTATTACAGCTCTCCTCTCCAGCGATAAACTAAATAGCTGAATATTGCTAGTTCACATTTTTGGACCTGTTTCTTACGTGCTTTCGTAACCAGGCTATAATAGTTCGTCTGTCGGGAATATTATATTTTTCCATGGCTTCTTCGAGGAATAGTTCTCCCTTTACGATAGAAAGAACGATCAGTTCCTTATTCTCTTTAGAATAGCGGTTAGCAGAATTCTTTTTCATAATTTTTATAACAATACTGATTAAAATAGTTAAGCTGCCTTATCAAATAACATGACAGTTGGCTCTGTGAAAATTCTGAGAAGTATCACAAAAGTACTACTAAATTGAAAAGTTTTTTTGGGTGATTGAAAAAAAATCACCCCCCAAGAACTACCCTAGCAAGGTTAATCTTCTAGTATTTAGTTATTTTAGGCTACATCATATTTAACAGAACTTGAACCCTCTACTCAAAGCGATATATATGAAATTACAAGGGACATTGGTTAACAGTGATTCTGAACTAGGCTCATGAACAGCAATTTGCCTTATAAACAGGATTGACAAATAAATTTATTTGTCCGGATATTAAATAAAACGGGTTACGAATGCTACTATAAATTGGAACTGTGCTGTAGGATTGTTTTAGTGCAAACACCCCAGCATTTAGTTGATTATCTAAATGTTGGGATTTAACATTGGTAAATGTATCTTTGTTTAAGTGTTAATCCTATTCCTTTTTTTGATGACTTTGATTGATGTTATTAATTTGTGTGAAAATGAATGAAGATACCATTACAATAATCGGTTGGCTGGGATTTATTTTCTGCTCTCTGGCATTTTTGCTGCTCAATTTGAAAGCGCTGAAGTTCGATAGCTTACCCTACCAGATATTAAATGTGTTAGGTGGGACCGGATTGGTCATCAGTGCATTTTATTTTGCTGATACTCCCAATCTAGCCGCCAATTTGGTGTGGGTACTGATCGCCCTGTTCGGCGTGATCCGGTATTCCAGACAACTATCCAAAAGAAATTCAAGTCGTACTACGAAGACCTAACAGGTGGAATGCTTGTGTTTTGTAGCTCGTGATCTTTTTATTGAATGCTTTGTTGTCTGTCGAGATACTCAGATAAAAATAGGCTCCATCGATCAAAGCGAAGATAAGATCTGCCGCCCTTTGTGGATCATCCACCTCAACAAGATTCAAAACTTTGCATCGCTCTATGAGTTCAGCGAGTGATAACCTTAGTTTATCGGTCAGGTTGCTGTACATAACTTTCACTTTTTTGTCACGGAAAGCCAGTGCATAACAGCTATAAAATAGTCCGTCATCAAAAAGATTATTCCATTTTCTTGAAAATAAGTCCTCTAAAACCGCTGTCAGCGCTTTCTGCGGAGGGACGTTAATGTCATTGCCTACCTTGTAAATTAACAGGTATTTGTCAAGGAGATAATCTATAAGTGCATAAGTTAACTCTTCCTTGGTCTGAAAATAGTGGATTATCAAACTTGGATTGATATCCATGACCTTGGCAATCTTTGCAATGGATGTATTTTCCAGGCCTTCTTTCTTTGCCACTTTATAAAAGATCTTTATAATTTCTAACTGACGGGTTTCTTTAAGGCTTTTTCTTCCCATAATAATGTTTAATATGAAACGAAAATATAAAAAATCATATTAGAAATCTTTTTTTTTATTGAATGTATATATATTCAATAAATCAATCCAACTCCGATATACATTTTCGTATAAGAAACTTGGTGAACTTTATTTGATTTTTTCTCTTTAGGATAGGGTTTTATCTAACTTATTCAAGTTATTGATTTCTTGTTTTGTGATTTGCCTGTCTGCAAATATGGCTCATAATCTGACTTTTCGAATTGTAAATTCTTAAACGCGCACTGCGTTTAATGAATTCATAACACTCCATTTAAATTAAGTTCATGAGGGGATCCTAATATTGTAAATTGAATAAACGTTCAAACAATATATTCTGAAAAATCCAAAATGAAATTATGAAAAGAATACAACAAAGTAAAATTCGATGCTGGCTTATCAGAGTTTGCATGGGTATGGCATTCACCTTTATACAGGTAATGTGTCTCAACGCCATGGCGCAAAATCGCTTAGTGGGCAAGGTAACAGACCCGTCAGGTCAGGTATTAGCTGGAGCAACAGTCGCTGTGCAAGGGGGATCGTCAGCGGCGGCGACGGACGCTGACGGGCGGTATACACTGGAAGGTCTGAACGCCGGTATGACATTGGTGTTTAGTATGGTAGGCTATAAGGAGAAAGAGGTAGGGTACACCGGTCAACGGCAATTGGATATAGTTTTGGAATTCGACTCAGGGAACCTGGAAGAAGTCGTTGTTGTTGGTTATGGCACTCAAAAGAAAGTGAATCTGTCGGGGGCCGTAGACCAGGTCAGTTCCAAAGTATTGTCGGGGAGGCCGATTTCCAATGTTGCACAAGGCCTGCAGGGATTGGTCCCAAATCTGAATATAAGATTCAATTCGGGTGCACCGGGTGCTGCGGCAGATATTAATATCCGGGGTATTACTTCCATCAACGGCGGAGCTCCATTGATTTTGATCGACGGAGTACAGACCAGCTCAGCAGAGCTGAACCTGATCGCACCCCAGGATATAGAGAATATTTCCGTTATCAAAGATGCTTCTGCAGCAGCTATATATGGTGCCAGAGCAGCATTTGGTGTTATTCTGATAACTACTAAGAACGGTTCGGTTTCGGGGGCCTCAGTTAGTTATTCAAATAATTTTACCTGGAATACGCCGACCGTAATGGCCGATAAGATAACAGATCCGTATATTTTTTCAAGGTTGTTGCAGACCTCCACTGACAACACACCATGGAAAAACGTGAAATACAGTGATCAGTTCTACCAGTATGCAAGGGAACGTTCCGATGATCCCTCAATTGCTGGTGTAAGGATCAATCCTACAGCTCCCGGAGAATGGGAATATATGGGTAACAGGGACTGGACCCGTTATTTTCTTGACGACTTCAATTTTACGACAAACCATGATCTTGCGATCAGTGGGGTTAGTGAAAACAATAAGGCTCGCTATTACCTATCTGGCGGTTACAACCGTCAGAACAGCCCGCTGACATTAGCCGAGGATTTCTATGACAGGTACAGCCTACGGTCAAAGATAGATTACGACCTGACCAACTGGTTGAAGGTTGGGAACAATACATCGATGTCAAATGCACAGCGCAAATATCCAACACGACTGAACGTTTTTGATATCTATAACTATTTTCCTACGGACTACAATATCAACCCGGATGGCACCTGGGCAAATACAAGCGTGGGCAAAGCAGCAGCCGGCATCGTGGATGGTGGTAAAACGACCAACAAACAGGAGATTTTCCAGACCCAGTTCACTGCGGAGCTTTCTTTCTGGCAAAAGCTTCTCCGGATTAACGCAGACTATACATACCGACGTACGAGTGAGAATTACAATTCATACCGGACAAAGTACCTTATCGGATATGGTCCGAATGACATTCGCGAAGAGGGCGACAACGCTGCAACACGTGGCAGTGTATTCGACCATTACAAGGTTTTCAATATCTATGGTACATTAAATAAAGATATTGGGAAACATTCTTTATCCGCCATCGTCGGTTTTAACCAGGAAAGCTTCCGTAAGGAAGACTTTGAAGTCAGCAGGACCGGACTCATATCCAGTTCGTTCCCAACCATAAAATTAGCTACCGGTAATGCCACAGGCGATGAGAACATCGAGACATATGCCCTCCGCGGAGCATTCTATCGTCTCAATTATATTTACGATAACCGATACATCATGGAATTCAATGGCCGATACGACGGTTCCTCCCGGTTCCCAAAAGATAAACGCTTCGGCTTTTTTCCTTCCGGGTCGGTAGCGTGGCGGATGGATCAGGAACGTTTCATGGAGCCGATCAGAAGTACTGTGAGCAACTTGAAGTTACGAGCTTCTTACGGCTCATTGGGAAATCAGAATGTATCCAATTACGGCTACATTCCGTTTATGACGACGTCCTTGTCAGATTATCTAATCGGTGGAGCACGACCTTCCCATATCTCACCACCGTCATTGGTCTCTACAAACTATTCATGGGAAGTGGTGAACACGCTGAATTTTGGCGTAGACATCGGATTCCTTCAGGATAAATTTACGGCCGTGTTTGATATCTACACAAGAAATACAAAAGATATGTTGACCCTTGGTAAACAACTCCCGGCAATAATCGGAGCTAAGGAACCCAATGAGAATGCTGCGGATCTGAAAACAAAAGGATGGGAACTTTCCCTCGGCTACCGTGACAAATATATTGTGGGAGGTAGTCCGTTCAACTTGGAAACACGCTTTATCCTTTCTGATTCGCGCAGCGAGATCACAAGGTTTGACAACCCAAATAACAGCATCCTGCAATATTATAAGGGAATGCAGTTAGGCGAGATATGGGGCTTGCAGAGCGATGGGCTGTTTAAATCCGCAGAGGAGATCGCTCAATTGGATCAAAAATCCATTATTCCCTGGGGAGCTTTGGAAATAGTTCCAGGCTGGCCAAAATACAGAGATCTGGACGGCAACCACGCTATTGAGAAAGGTTATACCTTGGGTGACACAAAAGATCTTTCCATCATCGGAAACTCATCCCCCCGCTACCAGTTCGGGCTGGATGTCAACATGGGTTGGAAAAATATTGATTTCAGAATGTTTTGGCAGGGTATTGCTAAGCGCGATTATTATCCCGTTGATTACCTGTATTGGGGGAATTTCCAACAGCCCTATGGTAATATGTATGCACATTTGCTCGATTTCTACAGAGGAAGAGATGAAACCCCAGAAGAGCGGGCACGCCATTCACAAGCCTATCTGGATGCGGGGCTGGCAGACAAAAATCTGGACGCACGTTTTCCCCACCTGCAGGGATGGCTCGCAGATGCCAACTTAGGTACCAGGATAGATAACGCCATGGGAACTGCAATTCCGCAGACAGCACATCTGCTAAATGCATCCTACCTGCGTCTTAAAAACTTGACTGTGGGCTATACCTTTCCCAGCGATTGGACAAAAAAAGCCGGAATAGCAAAACTGAGAGTATTTGCAACAGGGGAGAACGTACTTGAGTTCTCTGAATTGAAAAAGTTTTTCGATCCCGAAACAACAAATGCCAATATCAATGCTGATCCAACCAAGGCGGTAGGACGTACGGGTAATGGGATGACATATCCGTTCCAACGGAGCTATTCTTTCGGTATAAACCTAATATTTTAATTTCATCAATTGCAAGATCATGAAAAGAAAAAGATTTGCCAACTATTTTATCATAATGGCCATAATAGTACTTTCCTCGGCATGTAACGATGCTTTTTTGGAAAAGTTTCCTGAGACCGACATTGGCGCTGGAAGTTTTTTTAACAATGAAGGTGATTTAAACATGGCCATCTATAAGTTGTATGACTTCCCCTCAACAGGCATTTATACCGCAGACGCAGCAACTGACAATGCCTGGACTACAGGAAATACCGAATTAAAAACGATGATGATTTCCAGTCCGACTTCCGCAACGCTGACAAGTGGCTGGACCTGGGAACAGGTCCGGAACTGCAACTTCTTTCTGCAGCACTTCCGTCAGGCCAAGCTTTCAGAAGACCGACTGAAACATTTCGAAGGCCTGGGACGGTTTTTTAGGGCAAGGGCTTATGTGGTCAAAGTGAAACGCTATTCAGATGTACCATGGGTAGACCGGGTGGTGACACCAGAGGATAAAGATATTCTTTTTGCGCGTCGTGATACACGTGATATGGTGGTGGGCAAGATACTCGAAGATTATGAATTTGCCATCAACAATATCGACGAATCAGCTGCTGAAGGATCGGCGACCCGTTGGCTCGCAAAGGCTGATTTCGCCCGTTTCCTACTCTACGAAGGAACGTTCCGCAAATACCATCCTGAACTTAACCTCGCTGGTAGTGCGAAGGACCTACTCGCAAGAGCGGCTAAGCTAGCCCTGGATATCATAGAAAAGGGACCTTTCACCATACATAATACCGGCAAGCCCATGGAAGACTATGGTAGTCTTTTCGCTAATCCGAACCTCGGGGTGAACAAAGAGGTTATCTTTGCAAGATATTACCAAGCAAACCTTTTGAACGGCGATTCGGGAGAAGGTGTCTTTGGTAATTATGAGTATAATCCGGTAAAGGATATGTTGCAGAGTTATCTCATGAAAGATGGGACGTATTATAGTAATCAACAGAATTACCAGACATTCGAATTTTTAAAAGAGTTTGAGAATAGGGATCCAAGACTTTATCAGACTTATGCCTATCCGGGGTGGGTGTTGGTACGTAGCGGTACGTATTCCCGGGGAGCAGGTATCTATGTACAGCAGTTGGCCAATAACTTTTCTGGTTACCACCAGATCAAAGGATTTTATAACAGTACCAACCAGGATGAAAGAAATAACATGGATGTCCCACTCTACCGTCTGGCAGAGATTTTGCTGATTTATGCCGAAGCACGGGCAGAATTGGGACAATTGACACAATCTGACCTTGATATTTCGATCAATAAACTACGCAAGCGAGCCGGTTTACCCGATCTAACCCTGAACCCGCCAGTTGACCGGATACAGGCAGCCAAGTTTCCGAACATTACATCACCGCAACGTGCGGAAATCCTTGAAATACGTCGTGAGAGAAGAGTGGAACTAGCATTCGAGGGATTCCGGCATGATGACCTCATGCGCTGGGAGGTTGGTAAATTGGTAGAAAAAGAGCCGCAGGGAATCTATTTTTCGAGATTGGGCAAACATGATCTCAATGGTGACGGTGTTCCGGACATCATACTGCTGCCGGCATCTGAATCCATTCCCTCAAAACAAGAAAAAAACAGCCTTGGGATCCCGTTCATCTATTACCGTGTGGGAACCTTTGGCCAAGATGTGTCGTTATTTCTCAGTAGCGCAACCTCAGGGAATATTCAGGTTGTGCAGGATGCCGGGACATTTACAGTGCCGAAATACTACTACCGGCCAATCCCTCGGACACAGACGGGCGACGACCTGAATCCGAATCTTAAACAGATATTTGGCTGGGAATAATATAGAGGAAACAAATATTTTAACGCTATGAAATACATAAAATTTTTAATTATTTTGATTGCCTGTCTCAGCGCTGGATTCCAACTGACGGCGCAGGAAAAATTCTCTTTTGCATTCCTTACGGATATGCATGTAAACGGTAATCCGAAGAGCCGAAGCCTGGAAGGACTGAAACAGGCGATAAGGTCTGCGGAAGCCTCAGGTGCAGAATTCATTATTTCCGGAGGGGATAACGTGGACGTCGATGGAATGAAGGCTGAACGTAGGACCGATGCAATCAAACTATACAAGGATTATAAGAGCACCCTAGATGCTTCTTCCTTGAAATGGTATCTTACGATCGGCAATCACGACAGGTTCTGGTATGAAGGGAAGCCCTCAACCAACTACGGGACGGGGTTGTTCAGTTCGTATTTCGGTGAAACTTATTACTCATTTCAGCACAAGGGCTGGTTGTTCATCGTTCTCAATTCTGTACAGGTATGCGACGGGAAATACTGCATAGATGAGAAACAGAAACAGTGGCTGGCTGGCTTGCTTGCAAACACAGCTGCAGATCAGCCTATCGTGATCTCTACGCACGTTCCTTTCCTATCCCTGTATTATCCCGTGCTGGAAGGACGTTATACGGACGCAGATACCTTCAGCAATCAGAAGGAAATTTTTGATATGTTTTCCAAACACAACCTCAAACTTGTGCTGCAAGGCCATCAGCACCTCTATGAAGAAATCAAAGTAAAAGGTGTGCAGTTTATTACTGCGGGGGCAGTCAGCGCAAATTGGTGGGGTGGTGAATTCCACGGAACACAGGAAGGGTATCTAAAAGTCGACATAGACGGCGAAGATTTCAAATGGACCTACAAAGACTATGGCTGGGAAGTAAAAAAATAATGATGATTCATTCAATGATAAAAAGTCTTTTTATGATCTTGCTGCTTCTGTCATTCTATGGGGCAGCAGGTCAACAATTGAAGGTAATGACCTTCAATATCTGGCACGGCGGAAGGGAAACGGGTGAAGAGGCTGGCCCCCTGCGGGTTGTGGATGTCATCCGGGATTCGGGCGCTGATATTGTGGCCATGCAGGAAACCTATGGGTCTGGCGAGCGGATTGCCAAAGAACTGGGCTATCATCTATACCTCCGTAGCACGAATCTATCTATCTTGAGCCGGTATCCCATCGTGGATACTTTAGACGCATATGAACCGTTTAACAGTGGTGCCGTGACCATCAATGTTCAAGGCCAGCCTGTTGTTGTCGCCTGCAACTGGCTCAACTTTCCCTTCGATTATTGGGAAATGCTGGAAAAAAGGCAAGTAATTGATTCTGCCAAATGGATCCACGCGTTCGAAGGTGAGAAAAATACGGATATCCTGCGCGGAATACTTCATAAACTGAGCTCGTCCATCTCAAATTCGGAGGATGTGCCCGTTATTGTATGTGGTGATTTCAATAGTGGTTCACATTTGGACTGGATACAGGAGACCCGGCATTTAAATAGCGGTTACGTAATACCTTTTCCGGCAACTTTGTTGATGGAAAAAAATGGTTTTGTTGATGCCTTCCGCCAGATTCATCCAGACCCAGTAAGACATAGAGGGATAACTTGGACACCTGTTAATCCCGCAGCACATCAGGATCGCATTGACTATATTTTTTATAAAGGATGCTCTTTACGTCCTATTGACGCTGAGGTCATCAATACTCACTCAGAGGTGTATCCTTCGGATCACGGTGCAGTTACCGTAACTTTCAGGATGCAGACTAGTCCGGATGATACGAGACGACCGTAGCCTCAAGAGACCTTCCTGTGACACCTCCTTTTATCAAGAAATTGTGAGGTGCCACAGGATCGTAATCGATGTTGCATTTGGGCGTTAAAATCGGAGTTATTATTTTAGGGAATTATAATTTTTGTAACGCTTGCGATTCTACGTGTGGTTGGATGTCCATCAGGTGTAATGGCTTTTACCTCATATGGAGATTTTAAGAGTAGTGTATGCAATTCACGGATAAAATTTTCAGTAAGTGGGAAATCGCCTTTAACGAGATCTTCAATCCATTTAATTGCTTCATCATGTCCTGTTATCTCGATATGGTCTTTTAAAGGTTTTCCCTGTGCAGTAATTCCGTGCAATAGAAGAGCTTTTGTTTCACCATATGTCAACGAGTTTCCTTCTAGGGCACAGGAGTGGTAAGTCCAATCAAATCTGAATTTTTGTTTTATACTGTCTGAAATTTCTTTTTCGATAAGGAATCCACCCAATTTTATTTTCAATGACAAGATTTGTTTAATGTTCATCGATTTTCCGGCTAAAGAAAAAGACAAATGAGGCATAACTTTTCTATTTCAATTTTTTAACAGTCTTATTTTCTACGAGCGACCTCATTGGCATCATCCCTCTGAATATTAATTTTTTATTCTTATTCATACTTTTTGGTTTGATAAGTTACTCTTCTCAGTTTGAAAAAATTAGACGGAATAATTGGCTATTATTTTATTAAAATGCGAGTAACGAATAGAGAAGTCACGCGAAGTGATAAATGACCAATGTAATTAACAGTTTTTTTCCACGGGATTTAGATAAACGTAATTCATCATTTTGTCAAACATAGCCACATATAATGCAAAAATCTAAATACTATAAGAGGGAAGTAAAATTATATAGCTGCGATAATCTCTTTTAAGGATTCATCTTCAGGATCTCGAGAATTAACTGAGGGATAGAATTTATCAAGAATTTTTTGTATCAAAGAAAAGCTTTGTGGAGATTGTACTTTAGGGGCAGCTAATGCATCAATAAGCTCGCCAACAAGTTTAACCTTTTTTGCTTCATATTGAGAGGTCATGAAATCCCCATCTTCTGCATTTTTATGAAGAAGTAGAAGCGAATCAATTTTTTTGATTTCGTCCATGAGGTCTAAAATGTTATATACTTCTGACTTTTTCATTAGATTCTCAATTATTTATTTCAATAAATCCCTTGGGTATCTTAATACCCCTTCTATTACGTCTGTTCTTGTCAAATAGGTCTCTCCAATACATTTCATCACTTATATAAAAGTGATAATTTTTATGATCTCTAGGATATACCTTTACAAGGTATGCATCTAATCCAAATTTACTTAAAGAATTTGGAAATTTAAAATCTTCAAGGTCTTGCTCAAAATTTTCTACTAAAGTATGGTTTATAAATACAACCAGATCCATATCATTTGGCACAATCTTCTTTGTTGTATATGATCCGTCGATCCAAATAGTCAACGAGTCGCTATCTAATAGTTTTTTTAATGTATCTAAATACTTTTGAAAATTATTGAAAAGTTCTTCACGGACAGGTGAGGGGATATTTTCGACAAATATTTCGTAAAAAAGTTGCAGTGAACATCTAATATTCGAGTTTGGTATTAGGTTACCCGCTGAATCGAATTTTAAAGTCATAGTAATTTATAGTTTTGTTGTCATTTCTTGCATTTTTGTATTCAATAATAATTGGCTATTATTTTTATTAAAATGCGAGCAACAAATAGGGGAGTTGCCCGCACCTAAAGGGCAAAGTTACTTTTGCTCCAGTAATTCAGTTATACGCTTATTCATCGAAGTAACATTGTCAATTAATAACAAAATTGCTTCACTTTGCTTTTCATCAGTAGATTTATATGTGTGAAAATTACTATTAATCGGTGAGCTGTAAACATTTTCAAAGTGATTTACACTTGATGAAGATGACAGTAAAGAAATAAAATCAGTTTTAAATAAAATAGAGGATTTCTTAACAATCTCTGGTGTTATTACAGCTTCTCCTTTTTCGATTTCAACTATATCATCTTCTTTTAAGTCTAATTTATCAGCTGTTTCCAAAGCGGATAACCCATTAATTTCACGATGAACTTGAAATAGTACTCCAAATTTGTTTTTGTCTAGTTCTTGTAATATGTTGTCATTTGCCATAAATGTCGATTTAAATATCTTCTAATTATTAGATTTGTCATTAAGTAACTGCATGATGTTCTTGTTCATCTCAATTACATTTTCAATTAAAGCCAAAATAGCCTCATTTTGTTTCTCATTGGTGGATTGATACGTGTGAAATGTGCTTAAAATAGGCGAATTATGAATATTATCAAAATAGTTCACGTCGTTCGAAGACAAGAGGAGAAGAGGATCTATCTTAAGTATCTCTGATATCTTCTTAACAAAATCAATAGTAATTTTTGTTTCTCCACGTTCATATTTGGTATAAGCGGCTTCCTTGATACCAAGTTGTTCGGCTACATCAAACGCTTTAAGACCAGCAATCTTTCGTTGAATATATATTTTATGTCCTATTTTTTTGTTATCCAATTCTAAAAATGGATGTTTGTCTTCATTTGCCATAAGCTACAAATCTACTCATTCTGAATTATTGAAGTTTAATTGGTAAGTAGTTTTTAGCTACTTTTTATAAGGGTAAATATACTAAAAAAAATAGTAATATTTACCCTTTTTCTTTAATTTTGTGTATAAATAATTGTTGAAATAGATTTAAAAATCAAAGTAGTAAAAGTTTACTTGATTTAGTAACTTTGCAGAACTTCAAATAGAAAGAAATGAAGCTTCTGCTTCGAGTCTTGTTCTGGAAACTAGCACTTTTAAAGAACACAAGATGAGAAGTAAGAACTCCCATGCTATAAGTATGGGGTTCCCTTCTTATGTGTGTTCGGGGCGTGCTAGCCCTCCAGAACCATAGGTTGGGGCTCCTGCTTATAGCATTATACCCCCCTTGTAGACTCGTTTAACCAATAAAAACGAGCATGAAAAAACAACTTTACAAAAATTTAGTCCGTTCTCCGGAGTAGCTCTCGAGGCGAAAAGTCCATAGGACTTTTTTAATCGTGAAGAGCGTGACGACCCTACTATATACCTTTGAAAATTACCCACTCAAACGCCCTTCGATTTTTTATTAACCTTATTATTTATTTGTGACCTAAGCTAGGCTTAGGAGCAAAGGCGATGCGTTTGTAAGTATCAGGAAATTCTAATCCAGCAGGTCACAGCCCTATTAATACCTTTAAAAATGACTCATTTTTACAAGGGTGGGAGTGAACTGCCTATTGGTACACAATGCTCCTGCCCAAAACAAACTAAATCGAACTGCTTAAAATTGTCAGTCCTCTTCTTGAGTATTGTAATGTTTCATATGTTTAGTTTATCGGCTCAGACGCCCCGCAAGGACAGCGGGGCCGATGGGCTATATAATTTGCAAGGTATTGTGGTTTCAGCTACAGAGGGAAAGCCTTTGCAGGGCGTATCCGTGCGTGTAAAAGCCGAAAACCTTAAGACTTCTACAGAGAAAGACGGCTCTTTTAGCATGCACATAAAGAACCGAAGTGGTAAAGTAAAATTTACCTATGTAGGATACAAAGCCTTGGAAACTGTATATGCCACCGGCGAACCATTGAATGTCAGTCTCATCCCTCTGGAAAATCAGCTCGAAGAGGTGGAAGTTGTCTCTACGGGCTACCAGAAGATCCTCAAGGAACGGGCAACGGGAAGCTTTGAACTGATCAATAAAGAACAGTTCAATATCAATAAATCGACAAACATCCTATCCCGTCTGGAGGGGCTTTCCCCGTCATTTATCTTTGATAAACGCTCCACCGCAAGTACCCTGATGCAGCAGATGCGCCTGCGTGGACGTACAACATTCTATGGTAAAGCAAGTCCTCTGATCGTATTGGACAATTTTCCATACGAAGGCGATATCATGAACATCAACCCTAATGATATCGAAAATGTTACGATCCTAAAAGATGCCGCAGCAGCTTCCATATGGGGGTCAATGGCCGGTAACGGTGTTATTGTATTGACGACAAAAAAGGGAGCGACAACAGGAACAACAAAGGTCGATGCGAATATTAACCTACAGCTGACCGAAAAGCCGGACCTGTTCTATAGGCCTGATGCGAGCAGCCGGTCTTTTATTGAAATGGAAGAGTTTCTTTTTGATAAAGGGTTTTATGACTGGCAGCTGGCTGCGCCCGAGCGGACCATGTCCCCAATTGTGCAGCTCCTGGATGAGCTGAAAAAGAACAGAATTGATCAGGATACCTACGACAGGCAGAAAGCAATTTTTTCGGCACAGGATGTCCGAAAGGATTACCTGAAATACATCTACCGTAAGGGATTCAATCAACAGTACAATGTTAATTTTTCAGGCGGAAACCGCCTCCTGGATTTTGTAGCTTCCGGAGGATACAACAAGAGCCTCAATTCTTTGCAGTCCTCTTCGGGTGACCGCTATAACTTTCGCACCGCCATTAATGCACGGCCGACCGAACGCCTACAGCTAAATCTGAGTACCGTACTGAGCCGTAGCAGCGCAAAGAACCTGGGCAGCGAATCTTCAATAGCGTATGGTGCGCTGTATTCCGGTGACGGGAGGTCCAATTACCCTTATATCAGATTAGTGGATGACAACGGAAATTTTAGAGACCTGGAAACAGTGACGTTTAAAGGTTCTTTTATCGATACACTTTTTAATGGGCAGCTGCTCCCTGCAAGATATAATCCGGGGAACGAACTGCAGGCCAGTGAAAATGTAAATACCACAACCGATATCATGCTCAATCTGGGCGGGCAATTTAAGATCAACGCATACCTGCAGCTGATGCTGAACTACCAATATCAGGAGTCAACAAATAAAGTTACAAACTGGCAGGGCCTGCAGTCCTATTTTACACAGCACTATATTAACC
>RCUH01000983.1_pt1 | contig 23839 bp, 26 predicted proteins | sample 2166191 | NCBI WGS metagenome assembly RCUH01 (sample SAMN09932848, study PRJNA488358) | compost metagenome | feature: garden; material: soil; isolation source: compost soil in an enriched community after 214 h of incubation | place: Germany: Experimental Botanical Garden Goettingen | collected...
ATCAGCAGGTCCCAGAAGTGCAGGGCCACCGAGCGGTCGCCGGCGTGGTTGTTCAACTGGGGGTCCAGCGACGACAGCGGGTCGGCGAAGCCGATGGACAGGTTGTCGGCGGCGGCGACGGCCGAGGCGCCCAGCAGGGCGGCGGTGAGGGTCGAGAGAATCAGGCGTTTCATTGTCCGGGGTCCTTGGGTAGAGGGGGGAACGAGCAGTTTGTTCAAGGGTCGCCGTGGCAGGGCCGCGGCCGGTGATCGTCAGGCCATGTCGTTCAGGTGACAGGCGCTCAGGTGGTTGATGGCGATTCCCTTCAAGGTGGGAACCTCGGTTTTGCAGCGCGGCATCGCATGCGGACATCGCGGGTGGAAGTGGCAGCCGCCGGGCGGGTTGAGCGGGCTGGGGATCTCGCCCTTGATCGCGGTGAAGATCTTGTGGCGCGATTTCAGGGTGGGGATCTCGGCCAGCAGCGCCTGGGTGTACGGGTGGTTGGGGCGCTGGAAGACGTCTTCCACGGTGGCCGTTTCCACGACGCGGCCCAGGTACATGATGACGACGCGGTCGGACAGGTGTTCGACCACGCCCAGGTCATGGCTGATGAAGAGGTAGGTCAGGTTCAGTTCTTCGCGCAGGTCCATGAACAGGTTCAGGATCTGCGCCTGGATCGAGACGTCCAGCGCGGCGACGGCTTCGTCGCAGACCAGCATGGTCGGCTGCACGGCCAGGGCGCGGGCGATGCCGATGCGCTGGCGCTGGCCGCCGCTGAACTGGTGCGGGTAGCGCTGGCGCAGGGCCGGGTCCAGGCCGGCGCGTTCCATCTGGGCGCTGACGTAGTCGTCGAAGTCGCCGTTGCCGACCAGGCCGTGGATGCGGGCCGCTTCGCCCACGATCTCGTCCACGCGCAGGCGCGGGTTGAGGCTGGCGTAGGGGTCCTGGAAGATCATCTGGACCTTCAGGCGCGCGGCGTGGGCTTCGGCGGCGTTCATGTCGGCGGGACGCTTGCCGTTGATGCGGACTTCGCCGCCCGAGGGCGTGAGCAGGCCCGCCGCGACGCGGCCCAGCGTGGATTTGCCGCAGCCGGATTCGCCGACCAGGCCGACGACTTCGCCGGGGTTGACGATCAGGTCCACGTGGTCCACGGCGCGCGTGATGGCGGGCGGCTTGGACAGGCCCAGCTTCTGCATGGCGCGGCCGGCGGGGCCGACGTGGCGTTCGCCAAAGCGCTTGCTGACCTGGCGCAGGTCGATCAGCGGGGTGGGGGCGGGCGCGGCGGTGTTCATGCCGTCACCTCGCTGTGGATCTGGATGGAAGGATGGAAGCAGCGCACTTTGTGTTCGGGCAAGGCGTGGGTGATGCCGGGTTGCTGGCCGCAGGCGGCGGTGGCGCGCGAGCAGCGCGCGGCGAACGCACAGCCGGCGGGCAGGTGCAGCAGGTTGGGCGTCATGCCGGGAATCTGGCGCAGCCGCTGGCCCCGCTGGTTGTTGCTGGGCAGGCTGTCGATGAGGCCCACCGTGTAGGGGTGTTGCGGGCGGTCCAGCACGTCGTCGACCTTGCCGTGTTCAACGATGCGCCCGGCATACATCACCGCCACGTCGTCGGCCAGGCCCGCGACGACCGACAGATCATGCGTGATCCAGATGAGGCTGGTGCCGTGCTGCTGGGCCAGCTTCTGGACTTCGGACAGGATCTGCGCCTGGATGGTGACGTCCAGCGCGGTCGTCGGTTCGTCGGCGATGATCAGGTCCGGGCGGTGCAGCATGGCAATCGCGATGGCCACCCGCTGGCGCATGCCGCCGGACAGTTGATGCGGGTAGGCCAGCAGGCGTTCTTCCGGGCTGGGAATGCCCATCATGCCCAGCGTGTCGCGGGCCAGCGTGCGGGCCTGCGACTTGCTCATGCTGTTATGGGCGCGCACCGTTTCGATCATCTGCACGTCCACCCGCAGCACGGGGTTCAGCGTCATCATCGGATCCTGGAAGATCATGGCGATGCGGTTGCCCTGCAGGCGGCGCATCTCGCGCGGCGCAAGTTTGGTCAGGTCGCGGCCCTGGAACAGGACTTCGCCGCCGACGATGCGGCCCGGCGCGTCGACCAGGCCCATGATGGAAAAGCCCGTGACGGACTTGCCCGAGCCGGATTCGCCGACCAGGCCCAGGATCTTGCCGCGTTCCAGCGTGAACGACACGTCGTCCACGGCGGGCAGCACGCCCGCGCGGGTATGGAAGTGGGTGCGCAGGTTGCGCACTTCAAGCGTGGCCGGCGCGCCAGCCGAGGCGGAGCGGTCGGTCATTTGTGGGTCCTCGGGTTCAGCACGTCGCGCAGGCGGTCGCCCACCAGGTTGATGGCCACGATGGTGATCAACAGCGCGATGCCGGGGTAGAAGCTGATCCAGTATTCGCCGGACAGCATGTATTGGAAGCCGTTGGAGATCAGCAGGCCCAGCGATGGTTCGGTCACGGGCACGCCCAGGCCCAGGAAGCTCAGCGTGGCTTCCAGCGTGATGGCGCGCGCGATCTGCAGGGTGCCGATGACGATCAGCGGCGGCAGGCAGTTGGGCAGGATGTGCTTCAACATGATCCGCCAGTTGGGGATGTCCAGGCAGCGGGCGGCTTCGACGTATTCGCGGCGGCGTTCCACCAGGGCCTGGCCGCGCGCGGTGCGGGCGTAGTAGGCCCATTCCAGGATCACCAGCGTCAGCACCACGTTGCCCACGCCCTTGCCCAGATAGGCCAGGATCATCATGGCGACCAGGATGGACGGGAACGACAGGATCAGGTCGACCAGGCGCATGATGAAGGCGTCGACCTTGCCGCCGGCGTAGGCGGCCAGCAGGCCCAGCAGCGTGCCGATGACGCCGGCGATCAGCGCCGAGCCCACGCCCACCATCAGGCTGATGCGCAGGCCGTACAGAATGCCCGACAGCAGGTCGCGGCCCTGGCCGTCGGTGCCCAGCCAGTAATGGAAGGTGTCCAGGCCGTTCATGCTGCCGGGCGGCAGGCGCGAGTCCAGCACGTCGATCTGCAGCAGGTCATAGGGGTTCTGCGGCGAGATCCACGGCGCCAGCACGGCGGCCAGGATCAAGAGCGTGGCCACGGCCAGTCCCAGGATTGCCGTCTTGGACGACAGGAACTCGATCATGTTGCGCCGCCACGGCGACTCGCGTCGCAGCGCGGGCGCTGCGGGATTGGCTGCAGTTTGAGATACGGAACTCATGCCGAGGCCTCCAGCCGTACCCGGGGGTCCAGCACTTTGTACAGAATGTCCACGATCAGGTTCAGCGTCACGAACAGGCACACCACCACGATCAGGTAGGCCACGATCACGGGGCGGTCCAGCGCGTTCAGGCTGTCCAGGATCAGCTTGCCGGCGCCGGGCCAGGAAAAGATGCTTTCGGTGATGACGGCGAACGCGATGGTGGAGCCCAGCTCCAGGCCCAGCACGGTCACCAGCGGGATCATGGTGTTGCGCAGCACGTGCACACAGACCACGCGCAGCGGTGACAGGCCCTTGGCGCGCGCGAACTTCACGAAGTCCAGCGGCATCACGTCGCGCACGCCGGCGCGGGTCAGGCGGATCACCAGCGAGATCTTGAAGAGCGACAGGTTGAACGCCGGCAGGATCAGGTGGCGCCAGCCGTCGGCCGTCAGCCACGACCACTGGAAGCCCAGGAACTCCACCGTCTGGCCGCGGCCGCTGGCCGGCAGCCAGCCCAGCGACACGCTGAACGTCATGATCAGCATCAGCGCCACCCAGAAGGTGGGCAGCGAGAAGCCGACGATGCTGCCCGCCATGATCATCTTGGAAAAGCGGCTGTCGGGATACAGCCCGGCGATCAGGCCCAGCGGCAGGCCGACGAGGACGGCGAAGGTCAGCGCGGTGATGGCCAGTTCAAGCGTGGCCGGCAGGCGCTGGATCACCAGCTCGATGGCGGGGATGTTGTAGACGAAGCTGTTGCCCAGGTTGCCGTGCAACGCGCCGTTCAGAAAGCCCAGGTACTGTTGCCACAGGGGCTTGTCCAGGCCGAGTTCGGCGATGATGCGGGCGCGGTCCACCTGGTCCACGTCCTGGCCGATCAGGATGTCCACGGGGTTGCCGATGGCGTGCAGCCCCACGAAGACGATCAGCGTCATCAGGAGCACGACCACGGCGGCCTGCGCCACGCGGCGTAGCAGCCATGCGGTCATTGCGCGGTCTCCGCCTGCGTCGGGGCTGGCGTTGGGGCCGGCGTCGGGGCTGGGGTCCACTCATCGCCAAACACTTCCGGCTCGGCGAACGCTTCCATATTGGCGTAGTGCGTTTCGACGTCCTCGCGGTAGAAGAGGCCGGCGATGCCTTGCGCCAGGCGCTTGGCGCCTTCGCTGATGGCGGGGATGTCGCCCGAGATCGTGCCCTGCGTCAGCGCGGCGGGGTAGGAAAAGCAATGCACACGGTCCAGGCCCGGGCAGGCGCCGGGGACTTTTTCCTGCAGTTCGAACACGGCGCCCAGGTCGGGCGAATCGTGCAGTTCCTGGTCTTCTTCGCCAGCGGGCGGCGTGTAGCGGTCGCCCCAGGCGCGCACGTGGGGCGCGAGCGGCGCGAATTCCGGGCGCACGGTCCAGTCGATCCGAAAGCCCGTGGAAAAGATCAGGAAGTCCAGCACGAACACGCCCTTGGGCGTGGTGACGTGGATCTCGTCGTCGATCAGCGCCAGGTCCTGCACGCCACAGCCCAGGTTGAAGTAGGCGTTGGGATGCCGCGACACGCGCAGGGTGCTGCCGCGCGGCGGCGGCACCTGCTGCGCATTGATGTAGTGGCGGATCTTCCACTTCCAGTCGTCGGGCAGGGTCAGGTGGCCATGGGTCAGGCCGGGGTTGCCCGCGCCCTTGCCCTTGTTGATGCGCGGGATGTCGTTGCGGCGGATCAGCAGGTCCACGCTGGCGGCGCCCGCTTCCAGCGCGGTGGCGGCGCTGTCCATGGCGGATGCGCCCGCGCCCACGACGCCGACGCGCAGGCCGGCAAGCGTTTCGTAGTCCATCACGTCCGACGAATGCGCCCAGCGGCCGCGCGGCAGCTTCTTCGCAAAGTCCGGCACATGGGCGCCGCCCAGGCCATCGCGGCCGGTGGCCAGCACCACGCGGCGGGCCAGCACGGTGCCGCGTCCGGCGGGCGATTCGATGTCCAGTTGCACCAGCTTGTCGGCGCGCGGCAGGACGGACAGGATGCGATGTTCATTGCGCACGTCCAGGCCCAGCACCCGGCGGTACCAGCGCAGGTAGTCCATCCACTGCAGGCGTGGAATCTTGTCCAGCGCTTCCCAGGCCTCGGATCCGAATTGCGATTCGAACCAGGCGCGGAAGGTCAGCGCGGGCAGGCCCAGCGCGGGGCCCGTCAATTGCTTGGGCGAGCGCAGCGTTTCCATGCGGGCCGTGGTGGCCCAGGGGCCTTCGTAGCCTTCCGGCGCCTGATCGAAGACCGGCGCGTCGATGCCCAGGTGCTTCAAGGAGGCGGCGGCCGCCAGACCCCCCATGCCGCCGCCGATGATGGCCACGTCCAGCACCGGCTGGCCGTCGACGAGACGGGGCGTCACCCAGTTCTTGGCGGGAAGCTCCAGCCATGACAGGTCTTGCCGCAGGCGCGCCTCCAGGGCGGCCAGGCCTTGCGGCGGGGTGGCGGTGGGCAGATTCATATTGCGGGGGTTTCCATAACAGGGGCGTCATCGCCGTAGATCGACTGCAACAGCGCCGAATGCTCGCAGGCGTCGTGCAGCACGAAGCCCGGCAGCAAGGCTGCGGCGGCTTCGGCCAGCGCGTCCGCCATGGCCTGGCAGGCCGGCGTCAGCGTTTGCGACTGCGGGGTGATGACCCCAAAAAAGAAGGGAATGTCCAGGTCGATGGGCCGGATCGCCACGCCCGCCAGCGGCGCGCCGTAGGCGGTGACGGGTTCCAGCACCGACACGCCCAGGCCGGCGCGGACCGCGGCCAGGGCGTTGATGGACGAATTGGTTTCGATGGTGCCCAGCGCCTGCACGTTGTGCGCCAGCGCGGCGTCCAGACGGCGGCGCAGGCGAAACGGGTTGGCCATGGTGATCAGGCGGCGCCCGGCCAGCGCCGATACCGGCACCACGGCGTGCCGCGCCACCGGATCGTCTTCGGGCAGCGCGACGACACAGGGAGCCTGGCCGATCCAATGCACGGTCAGGCCGCGATGCTCCAGCGGCAGGCTGGTGACGCCCACCTGCGCGGCGCCGTTCAGCACCGCATGCACCACGCGTTCGGGCGAGGCGCTGCGCAACTGGATGCGCGCGGCGCCGGATCGGGCTTCCATGCGCTTGAGCGCGGCGGGGACCAAGCCGGCGGCCATGGCGGAGGTGGCGGCCATCAGCAGGGGCTGGGCCTGGCCGCGAGCGATCTCTTCGGCGCGGTCGCGGATCTGGCGCAAACCGGCCAGCGCGCGCTCTACGTCGTCGTACAGCAGGAAGCCTTGTTCGGTCGGCGTCACGCGGGGCCCGCTGCGTGCGAACAGCGGATAGCCGATCTCGGCTTCCAGTTCTTGCAGCAGGCGGCTGATCGCCGGCTGGGAACGGCCAAGCAGGCGCCCGGCAGCGGTGACGCTGCCTGTGGACATGACGGCCGCGAAGGCCTCGAGTTGACGAAGTTCCATCTGTGTTGCTTTATGCTCAGGGCGAATTCTTGCCCGGCAAGTATGCGCTCTACAAATAATTAAAAGGCATAAGTAAATTCCCTAGGCGGGAATTTCTTATGCCTTTTAATTACTGCGAGTTATTTCAAGGGCTTAGGGGTATCCCTTGGTCCCAGCTTTACTCTGGCTGAATGTTCGCGTCCTTCATCACTTTGATCCAGCGGGCGCTTTCGGCCAGGTTGAAGGCTTCGGCCTCCTGGTAGCTCATCGTGCTGGGCAGCGTGCCCTGCGACTTCAGGGCGTCGACCACCTTGGGCGATTTCGATGCCTCGACCATGGCTTTGTTCAGCTTGGCGATGATGGGCTCGGGCGTGTCCTTGGGTACCCACATGCCGTACCAGGTCATGATGTCGAAATCGGGAAGGACGGTTTCGGCGATGGTGGGCACGTTCGGCAGGTCGGCCAGGCGCGCCTTGGTGGTGACGGCCAGCGGAATGACCTTGCCGCTCTGGATCAGCGGAAGGGCGGGGGCCAGCGGCGCGTACATCAATTCGACGTGGCCGCCGGCGACGTCCGTCAGCGCCGGGCTGCTGCCGCGGTAACCCACGTGCGAGATGGACACCTTGGTCGACGTGTTGATCAATTCACCCGCCAGGTGCGGCAGCGTGGCGACGCCCGGCGACGCGAAGGTCAGCGTGCCCGGCTGCGCGCGCGCATGCTGGATCAGGTCTGCAAAGGTCTTGAAGCGGGAGTTGGGCGGGACGACGGCCACCATCGGCACCGTGCCCAGCACGCCCACCATCCGGAAGTCCTTGATCGGATCGAAGCTCAGGCTCTTGAACTGGGCGGGGTAGATGCCCTGGACGGAGGGGTTCATCAGCAGCGTGTAGCCGTCGGCGGGCGCCTTGGCGACCTGCGCCGCGCCGATCGTGCCGCTGGCGCCCGCGCGGGTCTCGATGACCAGCGGCTGGCCCAGGATCTCTCCCATTTGCACCGCCACGACCCGGCCCACCACATCGGTCGGACCGCCGGCCGCCCACGGCATGATCACGCGTATCGGCTTGTCGGGGTAGCTGGCCTGCGCCTGCGCGCCGGCGATAGGCATTGCGGCGACGATCGCCGAGCATGCCGCGGTAAGAAAGCTGCGCTTGTTCATCTAGTGTCTTCTCCTACGAAGGTGAGGTTGGCCGAGGGCAGGGCTGCGTGCAGCAGCGCCTTGACCTCTTCCAGTTGTTTTCCAGTGGTGGCTTCGTTTTTGAGCATGCGGCCCAGGGGGCCGGCCACCACGATGGCAAAGGCTTGTTCATACGCCCGGAACCCGAGAGATACGGACATCACGTCTTCGACGTTTTCACCGACCGACCGCTGCCAGCCGCGCGCCACGCCGGCCTGCAGGTCGCGGTCGAAGGCGTCGCGGGCGGTGATGGTGCTGTCGGTGAAGGCGGCGAATCCGCTGTATGCCTTGAACCACTTCTGGCGTTCCTCGGGCGACAGCACGGACAGCAGCGCCTTGCCCGAGCTGGTGGCGTGCACGGCCTTGAACCCGCCGGGCTGGTGCGAAAAGCGGATGGTCTGCTTGGATTCGGCCACGATCAGGTAGACCACCTTGTCGTCCGCCAGCTTGGCCAGCAGGGCGGTTTCTCCGGTCAGGTCGCGCACGCGCTCCAGCACGGGTTCGATGACGGCGTTCAGGGGATCGCTGCGGCAAATGAGCGTGGCGACGTGAATCAGCTTCTGGGTCGGGTAATAGCCGTGCTTCTTGCCGATTTCATACAGGTAGCCCCGCGCTTCCATGGTCTTGAGCAGACCGTGGCAACTGGATAGCGGGATCTGCATCTGCGCGGCAATTTCGCTGTACAGCAATGGCTTCTGCTCCTCGGCGAAGAGGTTCAGTACGTCCAGAACTCGAGCTGCTGTTTTCACATCCATGATGCAAGTATCCTATACGTGATAAAGTTGTGTCAATCCGCTAACGCCAAGGAGTTACGACGCATGAGATGGAAGAACCGTCCCGAAGGATCGAACTGGGGGGACTTCGGTCCTGACGATCAGCGCGGTTGCCTGAATTACATCACCCCCGAGAACGTGCTGAAGGGCATCGCCGAAGTTCGCCTGGGCCTGAGCTTCTGCCTGTCGCTGCCGCTGGACTATCCGGGCGGCAACGGCGTGAATGTCCGCCGCCATCCGCCCAAGCTGCGCCCCACCGAAAGAGACGGCGACCAGTACATGAACTTTCCGCTGGGCCGGTTGCGTCCGGGTTGCGTGGACGTGCTGAGCGACGACATCGTCGAGATGAGCCTGCAGTATTCGACCCAATGGGATTCGCTTGCGCATGTGGGCGCGCTGTTCGACGCGAATGGCGACGGCCTGCCCGAGCGCGTCTACTACAACGGCTACCGGCCCAATGACCACGTCGTCGGTCCGGTGGACTACGACGTGGGGAACGGCTTTGCCAAGACGGAATTGGGGCAGGGCGCGGCATCCAACGCCAAGAAGCTGGACATCACGCACCTGGCCGAATCCTGCCTGCAGAGCCGGGGCGTGATGGTGGATCTGGCCAGGCATTACGGCCGCGCGCAGAAATCGGTGGGCTACGACGACCTGATGCGCATTCTTGAGACGGACGGCATCGACATCGAGCAGGGCGACATCGTCCTGTTCCATACGGAATTCGGCGACGCCTTGCTGGAAAAGAACCGCGAGCCCGACCCGCACACGCTGCACGAGATCTGCGCCGGTCTGGACGGCAGCGACGAGAAGCTGCTGCAATGGATCACGGATTCGAAAGTGGCGGCGATGGCGTCCGACAACCACGCGCTGGAAATCTATCCGACCCAGAAGCCCAACGCCTGCTGCGCCGCGCTGCCGCTGCACCACCACTGCATCTTCAAGCTGGGCATGCCGATCGGCGAGATGTGGTACCTGGGCAAGCTTGCGCGCTGGTTGCACGCGAACGGCCGCAACCGTTTCCTGCTGACCGCGCCGCCCTTGAACCTGCCGGGCGCGGTGGGATCGCCGGCGACGCCGGTCGCCACCGTATAAAGCGGGCGGACGTATATAGCGGCCGCCGTGGGGCGGCCTACGATAGCGGGCCGCCGTGGGGCGGCCTACGCCGCCGATGCAAGCAAGGCCCGGCCTTTTGCCGTCAGGACGACGATGGCTTCTCCGCGCACCGGGCTCTCTTCATGCGTCATGTCGATAAGCCCATTGGCGGCGGCGTCTTCCCAGGCGGAAAGCCGGGGGCAGTTGGTTCGCCAGGCCTCCATGGTCTCGGCGTAGGTGCGCGGCCGTGCCGAGACCCACAGCAGGAACTGGACCAGGTTTCCGCGCTGAGACGCGCCGGCTTCTAGCTCTATGGTTGGAATGTCAGGCATGAGGCATCTCCGTTCAACGGATGCCTTTCGACGATACTCCGGCAGCCGCCGGGATTCCAGTTCCCGCGCGCGTCAGCGGAGCCCGCCGTGCCTGCGTCAGCGCGCGTTTGCTATCCAGCCCGCGCTGGTGTCGTGAAATTTCTTGGCGATGGCGTTCGCCGCCTCCTGGCTTTGGGTCATCTTGGCCGCCAGGTCCTGCAGCTTCATCATCTCCATGCTCTGCCGGTTGATCACGGTGGTGAGTTCGGTGTCCAAGTCTTCAAGACGCGCTCTATCTTCGTCCGTCGGGTTGGGCTTGCAGGCGAGTTCCGCCTTTGCTTCGTTCAGGGCGCGAATCTGATGATTCATCGCCTGCACCCGTTCAGCCTGTTTGCCGACCAGCTCCTTCAGCGCTTCAAAGCGCGCCAGCATGATGGCCTCGATCGCGGGGTCCAGGGACGAGTTTTCGGCTGAGATGGGCGAACCGGCGTTGGGTCCGCCTGCGCTGATGGGGGGGATCGACATCGAAAGCTCCTGGGGCGCCATTGCCCGTATGCGCGGTAAGTAACCGCCCAAGGGGCGAAGTTCCCGGGATCCAGGAATGCTCTAGCGGGGAGCCATGCCCTTGCGCAGCTTGTCCGGCGCTTCCATCAACGAGGCAGCCATGTCCTCGCGTTCCAGCACGCAGGGCTCGGTGCGCAGGTCTTTCATGAACTCGTCATAGAGTTCGCCCGTGATCCCGGCGGGGCGTTTGAAATCGCCGGACAGTTGGTAGGCGCGCAGCAGCACCGAACGCAAGCGCTTGACCTCCCAGAGCAAGGCGATGACGTCGGTGTTCCAGGGCTGGCGTTCGCGAATGACGCGCAGGTCGGCGTGTGAGAGAGGGGTTTTGAACGGCATGGCGGAAAATACTGTTTGGATATACAGTATAGTCCGCTTAAAACAGTGACAGAACGCTAGCGTTTTCCGCAGGTCCGTCATCCCACCCGCGTCTGCACTTGGCCTTCGCGGAACCACCCGTCCAGGTTCGACCGCATCAAGTCGGCCATGGCGCGCCGGGTTTCGTAGGTGCCGCTGGCGATGTGGGGCAACAGCACCACGTTGTCCATGTCGTTCAGTTCGGCGGGCGTGGCGGGTTCATGTTCGAACACGTCCAGGCCCGCGCCCGCGATGCGTTTCTGGCGCAGGGCCGCCACCAGCGCCGCTTCGTCGACCACGGTGCCGCGCGCGATGTTGATCAGCCAGCCGTCCGCGCCCAGCGCGTCCAGCACCGGCGCGTTCACCATGTGCCGCGTGGCGTTGCCGCCCGGCACGGCCAGCACCAGATAGTCGCATTGTTCCGCCAGCGTCACGATGTCCGGGCAATAGCGGTAGGACGCGGGCGCGTCCGCGCGCGGCTTGCGGCTGGTGTACAGGATCTCCATGTCGAACGCCTGGGCGCGACGGGCGATTTGCAGCCCGATATTGCCCAGGCCGACGATGCCGCAGCGCTTGCCGCTCATGCGGGTGCCCAGGCCGAATCCTTCCGTGGGCCAGCGGCCCGCCCGAACGAAGCGATCTGCTTCGGCGATGCGGCGCGAGACGGCCAGCATCAGCGCCAGGGCGGTGTCGGCCACGCAGGCGTCCAGCACGCCCGGCGTGTTGGTGACCACGATATCGCGCGCCTTGGCCGCGGCCACGTCGATGGTGTCGTAACCCACGCCGAAGCTGAAGATGCCTTCCAGGGCGGGCAGGGCGTCGATCAGTTCCCGGGTGGCGCCAAAACGTCCGCTGGTGGCGATGCCGCGGATGGCGGGGCCGTGTTCGCGCAGCAGCGCTGCCGCGTCGCCGGCCTCCCACAAGCGGTGGACGCGATAGCGGGATTCCAGGTCGGCCACCAGTTCGGGCAGCAGGGGGCCGACCATCAGCAGGTCGGCGGTGGAGGCGGGAAGGGATGCGGTCATGGATACGGCTTGAGCAGTGAGAGAGAGGCCCGCCGAAGCGGGCCGGGTTCGGGTTCAGTTGGTCTGGATGTTGCGGGCCTTGATGATCTGGCCGTAGCGTTCACGTTCGCTGGCGGCCAGCTCTTGCAGTTCCTTGGGCGTGGATCCGTGCGCCACCGCGCCCTGCGCTTCCAGCTTGGCCTTGACGGCGGGCGCGGCCGCGACGTCGCGGATCGCTTCCGACAGCTTGTCGATCACGGCCTGCGGCGTGCCGGCCGGCGCCAGCACCGCCGTCCAGGAACCGCTCTGCGCGTTCTTCACGCCGGCTTCGTCGATGGTGGGCACGTCCGGCATGGCGGGCGAACGGGTGGCCCCCGTGACCGCCAGTGCGCGCAGCTTGCCCGCGCTGACATAGGGCATGGTCTCCAGCACCGACGCGAACAGCATGTCGACCCGCCCGGCCATCAGGTCGGTCATGGCCGGGCCGCCGCCCTTGTAGGGCACGTGCACCAGGTCCACGCCCGTGGCTTGCTGGAAGATTTCGCCGGACAGATGGGGCGCGCCGCCGGTGCCGGAACTTGCGAAGGTGTGCTTGCCTGGCTGGGCGCGCGTCAGGGCGACCAGGTCGGCCACGTTCTTGACCGGCAGGCTGGCGGGGACGACCAGCACGAACGGCAGGTCCGAGAACAGGGACACGGGCGCGAACGCCTTGACCGGATCCGAGTGCAGCTTGTAGATCCAGGGGTTGATGGCCAGCATGCCGGAGTTCGCGAACAGTAGCGTGTAGCCGTCGGCCGCAGAGCGCGCGACCAGGTCCGCGGCGATCTGGCCGCCCGCGCCGGGCCGGTTGTCCACGACCACCGAGGCCGAGAGCTTTTCCCCCAGGGCCGCGGCCAAGAGACGCGCCGAAATATCGGTGCCGCCGCCTGGCGAGAAGGGGACGATCAGGTTGATCGGGCGGTCCGGATACCCGGCGGCGCTGGCGGCGCCTGGCAAGGCCGCGGTGGCGGTCAAGGCCAGCGCCGCGGCGATGAGCCGGACGCGGATCCGGGCGGTTGTCTTTGTCTCCATGGATTTTCTCTTTTTGGCGTTGAGGGCGGCTGGGCCGCGAAAGATGGGGCTGCTGGGACTGCTCCTGAATGCGCTGGCGGGCCGGTTTCCGGCCTGGGATCCGAGTATAGGGAGGCCTGTCCATGGATAGCCGTTCGAGCTATAAATAGCATTGATCAATTCAAGGATTGAATCGATGGAATTCCGCCAGCTTGAGTGCTTTATCGCGGTGGCCGAGGAACTGCACTTCGGGCGCGCCGCCGAACGCCTGTGCATGACGCAGCCGCCGCTGTCGCGCCAGATCCAGTTGCTGGAACAGGATCTGGGCGTGACCCTGTTCGAACGCAACAGCCGTCAGGTGCTGCTGAGCGCGGCGGGACGGCGGTTTCTGCGCGATGCGCGGCATCTGCTGGAATTCTCGGCACGGGCGGCCGCCACCGCGCGGCGCACGTCGGGCGGCGAGGCCGGGCACATCACGCTGGGGTTCACGGCGGTGGCGGCGTACCGCTTGATGCCGTCGATGGTCATGCAGGCGCGCAAGCTGCTGGGCGGCGTGGAGATCCAGCTTCGCGAAACGGTGTCCACCGACCTGAGCCGCCTGCTGCTGGCGCGGGAATTGGACGCCATCCTGGCGCGCAGCGTGCCGCAGCAGGCGGGCATCGAGTCGCGCCTGGTCGAACGGGAACCGCTGGTGCTGGCATTGCCCGCCGCCTCGCCTTTGTGCGAGCACGCCACGGTGCCGCTGCGCCTGTTGCAGGGGCAGCCGTTCGTGCTGTATTCACCAAGAGAAGGGAAGTACTTTTACGACCGCATCGTGGGGGCGTTCGGCCTGGCCGACGTGCAGCCGGACTTTGTGCAGCGCGCCGGGCAGACGCATACGCTGCTGGCGCTGGTGCGCGCGGGGCTGGGCGTGGGCATCGTGCCGGATTCGGCGCGCGAACTCCGGTTCGAAGGGGTGGAATTCCGGCCGATCGGCCAGCGCAATCTCTACGCCGACATGTACCTGGCCTGGCACGCGCAGCACGACAATCCGGCGCTGGATGCCTTCCTGCAGCGCGTGATGAAGGTGGATGGGCCGGGCGGTTTCCGGGCGGGCGGCCGGGAATGAACCCGGGCCTTGCCTAACGGCGCTTCGGGCGGTTCGGCGGAGCCAGCGGGGCGCCCACGTGGCTGGCCAGCCAGTGTTCGATCTTGTCGTCGCGGCGGGCGGCCCAGTCCTTGCCGATTTCAAGAATCAGCAGGTTGCGGGTGTCGCCATAATCTTGGCCGGGCGCCTTCTGGAACATTTCGCGCCATATTTCCGATGCGACCAGTTCGGTCGTGACCAGCACGCCGATGCCCTTGGCGTCGATCCACAGGGGCGCGGCCCGTTCGTCCACATGGGCTTTCAGGTTCTCAAGAATCTTCTGCGCCAGCGCGGCGTTGTCTTTCGATGCCGCGATCAGGACCAGATACTGCCGGTGGTCGCCAGACGGTTCGTCGGAATCGCCAAAGGGGTTTTCCATGGTTTGTTCCTTTTGGATGAGCTATGTCTGGACAGACTGTAGTTCATCGGCAAAGGTTCATCGGCGAATAGCGGGCGGCAGATAGGCCTGAAGCCCCTCGGACCGGGGCGCGTCCGCTTCCGCACTGACGCTTTGGTCCTCGGCCTTTTGCGCCTGCGTTGAGCACGCGCTGATCACCAGGCGGCATTGGGCCCCGGTTTTGTCGCCGCACAGGCGCAGGCTGTGGTCGCGCGTCTGCTGCATATCCCAATCTTCTTTGCCGGTCGCCACGAAATGGTGCGGGCCATGGGCGGCCACGGCAATGCACTGGTTCTTGAAGTTGGAATAGACCGTGCATTTGGCGGCCGGTTCGTCTTTTCTGCAGGCGGCAAGGGCGCTCTGGCGAGCCGCGGATTCCGTGCTGTACAGGATGGACGCGTAATAGCGGTAGTTCGACGAGACGATCAATGCGCCATACAGGTCGGAGAGCTTCTGGGGCGGGGTGTCGGATGCCGCCGCGCACGCAAAAAACAACAGCAGGCCCGGCACCAGGCGCGGCAGCACGGCCCGGCGTGGAGGAGGTGGCACGGCATCGAGCAAGGTCTTGCATCGGGTACGCATGGCGATCCTCCCGCGGTACACGCTGACAGTAGCGGAGCATTGCCGATCCTGCTACGGGTTCCTTGCCCCGGCAACAAAGTCTTTGCCGTAGTCCGCCTGGCGATTTCGGCCCATCCGCATTGGGTCCCGAAGCGCCGGCCCGCCCAATATCTATCAAGTTGAAACATCCATGCACCATCCAAGTGGATGGTTTATTATCAATTCATGCCTCCTCGCACACCTCGCCTCGCCGCCGTCCCCAAGCCCGCCGACGAGAAGATCACCATCAACCTGGGTTATGTCGACCTGGGTCAGATCGATCTTCTGGTCCAAGAGGGCTTCTACGCGAACCGGACGGACCTGATCCGCACCGCCATCCGCAATCAGATCGCCTCGCACGGCGATGCCGTGCGCCAGGCCGTCAGCCGAAAGACGCTGGTGCTGGGGATCCAGCACTACACCAGCCAGGATCTGCTTGCGGTCCAGGCCGCCGGCGAAATGCTCCAGATCCGCGTGCTGGGCCTGGCGACCATCGCCGCCGACGTCACGCCCGAGCTGGCGCTCGCCACGATTGAATCCGTGACGGTCTTGGGGGCGCTGCACGCCAGCCCCGCCGTCAAAGCCGCCCTGCGTCAGCGCATCCGCTGACATCACAGCCGCACAAAAGGTCACACCATGCACCCTGAATTCCAGCAACTGATGACGCACGCCACCCAGCTCACGCGATCCGGCGATCTGGCCGCGGCAACCGCCGCCATCCAGGCCGCCTTGCGCGGCGGTCTGCCCGCCGCCCGCGCGCGGCAGGAAGACGCCGACGTCATCGACGTCGAAGCGTGGGAAATTCCGGATACCGCCGACGCGCCCAGGACGGCGCGTGCAACGCCCGACGATGCCGCCACGCCCGCGCAGAAGCCCGCCGTCTCTGGCGATACGTTCACGGCGGGATCATTTCGCAACTCGTCGGGGCAGCGCGGCTACAAGCTGTACGTGCCGCCGAACCCGAGTGGCGAGCCTCGGCCGCTGGTGGTGATGCTGCACGGCTGCACGCAGGACGCGGACGATTTCGCCGCCGGCACCGCCATGAATGCCGCGGCGCGCGAGCAGGGCTTCTATGTGCTGTATCCGGTGCAATCGCGCGACGCCAATCCCCAGAAATGCTGGAACTGGTTCAAGCACAACCACCAACAGCAGGGCCGTGGCGAACCGTCCATCCTGGCCGGCATGACGCGCCAGGTGATCGACACGCACCCCATCGATACCGGGCGCGTGTATGTGGCCGGCCTTTCCGCGGGCGGCGCGATGGCCGCGATCCTGGCCGACGCCTATCCCGATCTCTATGCGGCGGCGGGCGTGCATTCGGGGCTGGCGCCGCGCGCGGCGTCGGATCTTCCGTCGGCGCTGTCCGCCATGAAGGGCATGCACGCCCGGGCCGCTGCACAAACGGGCAGCGGCGCGCCCACCATCGTCTTCCACGGGGACCGCGACGCCACCGTGCATCCCAGCAACGCCGAAAGCGTGATTGCGGCCAGCGTGGGCCCGGGCGCAAGCGCCGAGACCCAGCGCGTGCCGGTCGCAACCGGCAAACGCGCAAGCACCCGGCACCTGTACCGCAATGCGGCGGGCAGCGTCGTCGCCGAACGCTGGGACATCCACGGCGCCGGCCATGCCTGGGCCGGCGGGACGCAACAAGGGTCCTATACGGACGGCGCCGGCCCCGACGCCACGGCCGAGATGCTGCGATTCTTCTTCGAACGCTCCCTGAACGCGCAACCCGGGGCCGCTGGAACACCATGAAAATAGCCAGAATCCTGGAAGATGTGCGACAGGGTGACCGGCTGGTGACCCGTGCGCATGAAGATCCTACGCGGGCCGACCTGCTTGCCGCGCTGGACAGGCTGGATGGCGCGGACGTCAGCTCGACCGCCTTCGTGATCGACGACGACACCGTCCTTTCGGTCGGGGGCGGCGACGGCGCCTACGTGGTGTTCATGTCCCTGCGGGCAGACGCGGAAATACACACGCTGATCGACCCCAGCAGATCCGAAGACCTGGAACAGGACCTGGTGGCGGGCGGCCAGTTGGGCAACTACCCGCAATTCCAATGTGTGGACCGGAGCCGGGCGGCGTCCGCGCTCTTGTACTTTCACGAGCACGGAGCGCCTTCACCCCATTTGCACTGGGCTAGCGAGTAGGCGCGGGTTTGCCGTAGAGCAGCCGTGCACATACCAGGCCGGCGATCGCGGCGGGCAGGGCGCCCATGTACAGGGGAAACAGCGCGGAAGACCAGGACAGGTCGCGCCCGCCGAACGTCAACAGAAAGGCAAACGCATACACCGCGCCGATGACGGCCATGCGCAGAATGGCCAGCCAGGACGGCGCGACGGGCTTGAGGGCGCCCGCCGTCATCCCGCAAAGCAGGGCCGGCACGATGCCGAAAATATAAGCCCAGGGCAGTCCGAAGATCCCAAACATCAGGCTGTCCGCGCTTCGGGCGGCGACGGCCATGGTCAACGCAATGACGACGATGCCCACGGCGGGTCCGACGAACGCGAAGATGGCGGCGCCGGCGACCACGTCGCGGCCGATGGTGCGGCCGGAGTCTCCGGCCCTGCGCTGCGCGCGGCGATAAACGACAGAACCTAGCGTAAGCGCCAGCAGCACGGCGCCAGTGATGTAGAGCATCGGGTCAATTCCAGATTGAAGAGAAACGAACGCGTGGTGCGCGCACCCCGCGCAGCCGTGGGCACTGGCGCATCAGGGCATTTTTTTCCTGCCCAGCAATGTCAGCGTCAGGCTGCGGCCGGTGCGCATGAAGGGATACAGCGCCTTGGACAGGCACGCGTTGCTGAAGATCGTCGCGTTCACGCGGTTGAACAGATCGTTGCCGGTGCTGAGCAAAGCCAGCCGGTGGATGCAGTCCGCGCCCCAATAGTCGCGGCCATCCAGGTGCAAGAGCATGCCCTGGTTCAGGTCATAGCCCTGCGCCCGGTGCCTGGCGGCCAGGTCGGGATGGTCGCGCATGTTCAGCATGGCGATGGGGCCCGCGGCCTTGCGCAACTGCATCATCCGCACGTAGTTCGAGCAGAAGGGGCAATCGCCGTCGTACAGAAGGTAGTTTTCGTCGGACTGCATCATGGGGATCCATCGGTAGTTTCAGGAACATACCTCATAAATCCGGCTTGACGGTCCGGCGGCGCGTTTTTGCCGGCGGCGCACGCGCTGGAACTCGATCAGAAAAACATCGGGTCCGGGCGGGTGCGGCCGGCGGATATCGCGCGGGAATGGGGCCGTCAGCCGCCCCGGTGCCCGTGATAGCGCGGAGCGGCCACGCTGCGCGTGTTCTCCTTGTGCTGCGAGCCGACCAGCGCCTTGCGCCGGGCGTCTTCGTGCTGATGATCGGATTTGGCGCGCTCTTTGTCCGCATGCGGGGGCGCATGCGTGTCGGGCGCGGTATCGGGCGCGGCGTGGCGGGGATCGGAGCGGGGGGTATTGGGCGTCATGATGCGTACCTGCGAAGGCGACGCGGCATATGCCGCGTTTTTCACGTTACGCCCGGACCCGGTGATTCTCCAGGGATCAATTGGGATCAATTGCAACAGCTTGGCCGCGGGTCAGACCCGGGGCCGCCGCGCCGGCGCTTCCTTGTCCTGCGCCCGCCAGCTTCCGCGCAGTTCCGCGATCCGGCGCAGCGCGCGCTGCGACATCTTCCACCAGCCGAACGGGCGCGGGTCGGCAAGCATGCTCATGGCGCGGGCGTAGTCCAGCGTGAGACCCGGTGTCCAGGCCATCGTCATGGCGCGTTTGCGGATCTGCGACGCCACCCACAGCTCCGGCGTCAGCAACAGCCGGATCAGCACCCGCCAGCCGGCCTCGTCGCCATGCAGGCGGCCCACGACGCCATCCAGCGCGGCATCCAGCGCGCCCGAGACGGTGCTGGAGCAGTTGCGGTGCGTCAGGTTGTAGGTGGAGTTCTTGCGGTACTCGTCCCAGAAGGCGGCCAGCTTTTCCGCATCGTAGTTGCGAATCCGCACGCGGACGGTCGATGGGCACCAGGCCCTGGATTCGGTGGCGTAGTCGGGCTGATACACGCCCGGGATATCGTTTTCGGCGGTGGCGCGCAGCAAGGCGCCGAAATCGTCGGGGGACCGGTCGATCTCTTCTTGCGGATACAGGCTGATGTAGATGCCCTCGGGCGATTCCAGCGCGGCGTGTCCGGTGGAGATCACGCCGTTCACGTCCACCGCGGCGATGTAGCGGTCCACCAGCGGATAGTTGCGGGTCTGCGCCTTGGCCGACCCGGACGGCGTCCAGACGTGCACCGTCAGCGCCAGTTCGGAATCAGCGGGCGGGCCGTCCCAGACCTGCGGCGCGCCTTGCTCGGGCGCGGCGGGCGCGAAGCCCATCGACCGGGTGGCGGCAAAGGCGGGATTGGAGGACAGGTGCCGGACGCGGCGCGCCAGCCACAGGAGCTTCACGCCCGCGATGCCCAGGAACAGGCCCAGGCAATAGGGCACGGTGCCCAGGTAATGGGTGGGATAGGGCTGGAAAAAGAAGATGGCCAGCAGGATTTCGGCCACGCCGCCCGCGAACGCATAACGCCAGCGTTCGTAGCGCACCACATAGCCGGCAATGCACTGCAGCAGTCCATCGACCAGGAACAGCGCGCCGAAGATCATCGACAGCACGAAGTGCCCATGATGATGGCCGGCCAGGATCAGGCCGCCAGCCAGCAGGACGAACAGCCCCTTGGCATAGCGCAGCACACGCTGGCCGCCCACGCCGCTGGATGCGATCAGCAAGGTGCCCAGGCCTTCAATGATGAAAAGGATGGCGAAGGCATTCAGGGGAAAGTAGGGCGCGCCGTCGAGCGCGTCGATGAACACGACGATTCCCGCCAGCAGGAAGACGGCTCCCGCGATGGCCAGCGCGCGCCAGCGCTGGCGCAGGTAGGTCACTCCCAACAACAGCAATACCAGTTGCGGCATGGCGGCGGCCCCGGGGCAAGTCGATAACGTGTACGCGAAAAGTAAAAGCTGCGCGCACGGGCGTCAATGCGCTACGCGGGCGACCCCCAGGCCAGGCCCATCGCATAGCCGCGCACATCCTGCGGCCATTGCGCGACCTGCTGCGCGTAGCCTTCGCGGTCATCGGCATACAGGGCGCGCGTCGCCTCCTCGAAACCCGGCAGGTTCCCGGCCATGCTCGCCATGAAACGGTACGCCGCCTCTTGGCGTTCGCGGCGGGCATCCCGCGCCTCGTTGTCGCGGCGGGCCTGCTCCACCAGCTTGCGCAGCGCCACCGATGCGCCGCCGGGCTGCGCGGCAAGCCAGTCCCAGTGGCGCGGCAGCAGGGTCACTTCGCGCGGCACCACCCCCAGCTTGGGCCGGCCGCGGCCGCGTGGCGCCGCGTCCGGCTCGGCGCCGTCGTTCGCGGAAGTGGCGGCGGGGGCGGGGGCCGCCGCCGGGGCATGCCGCGCAACGATCTGCGCTTCGTTGCCGCTCAGGTCCAGATCCACCTGTTTGCCGGATGAGTCCTGGAAGACAAGCAGGGGGCTGTCGCCGCGCGTGACCATCGCGTGCTTGACCGCCAGCGCCACGTCGGCCAGCGTGCCGGCCGCAAGAATGCGATGGCCTTCAAAGGCGGTATGGGGATCGGAAGGAAGGGGGGAGTTCATGATGTGTTTTTATCCGGGTGAATTTGATGGGCGAATTATTACCCAGGTAAAAATAGCCGTCAATATCATCCGGGTAAAATATTTGATGACGTCAGGATTCCTGTTTTCATCGCATAAAAATTACGCCCAAACCTAGGGTCAACACCTAGGCAAAACATGCAGGCGGCGTATAATCTTGCTTTGCGCCCGGAGTTACCCATGCGTCTCGTTCAAAAAGCGCTCACCTTCGACGATGTGTTGTTGGTGCCTGCGTATTCCGAGGTGTTGCCGCGCGACACCTCCCTGGCCACGCGCCTGACTCGCAATATCAGCCTGAATATCCCCCTTGTGTCCGCCGCCATGGACACTGTCACCGAATCGCGCCTGGCCATCGCCATGGCACAAGAGGGCGGCATCGGGATCATTCACAAGAATATGTCCGCCGACGCCCAAGCGCGTGAAGTGGCTCGCGTCAAGCGCCACGAATTCGGCATCGTGATCGATCCGGTCACCGTCACCCCCCAGATGAAAGTGCGCGACGCCATTGCGTTGCAGCGCCAGCATGGCATCTCGGGCCTGCCGGTCGTCGAAGGCCGCAAGCTGGTTGGCATCGTGACCAACCGCGACCTGCGCTTCGAAGAAAACCTGGATCAGCCCCTGCGCAACATCATGACGCCGCAGGAACGCCTGATCACCATGAAGGAAGGCGCCACGCTCGACGAAGCGCAGGCCCTGATGCACAAGCACCGTCTGGAACGCGTGCTGATCGTGAACGACGGCTTTGAACTGCGTGGCCTGGCCACCGTCAAGGACATCGTCAAGAACACCGAACACCCGATGGCCAGCAAGGATGCCCAAGGCCAGTTGCGCGTTGGCGCGGCGGTCGGCGTGGGCGCCGGCACCGAAGAGCGCGTGGAAAAGCTGGTTGCCGCCGGTGTCGACGTGCTGGTTGTCGACACCGCCCACGGCCACTCCAAGGGCGTGCTGGAAGGCGTGCGCTGGGTCAAGCAGAACTACCCCAAGGTTGAAGTCATCGGCGGCAACATCGCCACCGCCGCCGCCGCGCGCGCGCTGGTCGAATACGGCGCCGACGGCGTGAAGGTCGGCATCGGCCCCGGCTCCATCTGCACCACGCGTATCGTGGCCGGTGTGGGCGTGCCGCAGATCCATGCCATTTCCGAAGTCGCCAAGGCGCTGGAAGGCACGGGCGTTCCGCTGATCGCCGACGGCGGCATCCGCTACTCGGGCGACGTCGCCAAGGCGCTGGCCGCCGGCGCGTTCTCGTGCATGATGGGCGGCATGTTCGCCGGCACCGAAGAAGCGCCGGGCGAAGTCGTGCTGTTCCAGGGCCGTTCGTACAAGTCCTACCGCGGCATGGGCAGCCTGGGCGCCATGACGGAAGGCTCCGCCGACCGCTACTTCCAGGACCCGGCCAACAACGCCGACAAACTGGTTCCGGAAGGCATCGAAGGCCGCGTCCCCTACAAGGGCAGCGTGCTGGCCATCATTTACCAATTGGTTGGTGGCATTCGCGCCTCGATGGGCTACTGCGGCGCCGCCACCATTGACGACATGCGCACCAAGGCCGAATTCGTGGAGATCACCTCCGCGGGCGTGCGCGAGTCCCACGTGCACGACGTGCAGATCACCAAGGAAGCGCCCAACTACCGCGCCGACTGATCCGCACAGTCAACTACAATGTCATGCATCACGCACCGGCAGAACCGCAAAGATCAGCGGGTCTGCCGGTGCGGTTTTATTTACAACGGGTAGAGTCTCCATGCACCAGCGCATTCTTATCCTCGACTACGGTTCGCAAGTCACCCAGCTGATCGCCCGCCGCGTCCGCGAAGCCGGCGTCTATTCCGAAGTCCACCCGGGCGACGTCGACGACGCCTTCGTGCGCGAACAGATGGCGCAGGGCCTGAAGGGCATCATCCTGTCCGGCAGCCACGCATCCGCCTACGAAGAAGGCTCGATGCGCGTGCCACATGCGGTGTTCGAGCTGGGCGTGCCCGTCCTGGGCATCTGCTACGGCATGCAGTCCATGGCGCAGCAACTGGGCGGCGTGGTCAGCTTCTCGGACCATCGCGAATTCGGCTACGCCGAAGTCCGCGCCCACGGCCACACCAAGCTGCTGGAAGGCCTGGAAGACTTCAACACGGCCGAAGGCCATGGCATGTTGAAGGTCTGGATGAGCCACGGCGACAAGGTCACCGAGCTGCCCCCGGGCTTCAAGCTGATGGCGTCCACGCCGTCGTGTCCCATCGCCGGCATGGCCGACGAAGACCGCCGCTTCTACGCCGTCCAGTTCCACCCCGAAGTCACGCACACCGTTCAGGGCAAGGCCATGCTGGCCCGCTTCGTGAACGAAATCTGCGAATGCACGGGCGACTGGAACATGCCCGACTACGTCTCCGAAGCCGTCGCCCGCATCCGCGAGCAGGTCGGCACCGACGAAGTCATCCTGGGCCTGTCCGGCGGCGTGGACTCGTCGGTTGCCGCCGCGCTGATCCACAAGGCCATCGGCGACCAGCTCACCTGCGTCTTCGTCGACCACGGCCTCCTGCGCCTGGACGAAGGCAAGCAGGTCATGCAGACCTTCGCCGAAAACATGGGCGTGAAGATCATTCACGTCGATGCCACCGCGCAATTCATGGGCAAGCTGTCCGGCGTCGCCGACCCCGAAGCCAAGCGCAAGATCATCGGCCGCGAATTCGTCGAAGTGTTCCAGGAACAGGCCGGCAAGCAGCAAAGCGCCAAGTGGCTGGCCCAGGGCACGATCTACCCCGACGTCATCGAATCCGCTGGCGCCAAAACGGGCAAGGCTACGTCCATCAAGTCGCACCACAACGTGGGCGGCCTGCCGGACACGCTGAACCTGCAACTGCTGGAACCGCTGCGCGAACTGTTCAAGGACGAAGTCCGCGAGCTGGGCGTGGCGCTGGGCCTGCCGCCGCAGATGGTCTACCGCCATCCGTTCCCCGGTCCGGGCTTGGGCGTGCGCATCCTGGGCGAAGTGAAGCATGAATATGCTGAACTGCTGCGCCGTGCGGATGCGATCTTCATTGAAGAACTGCGCAATACCAAGGACGAGGCCAGCGGCCTGACCTGGTACGAGCTGACCTCGCAGGCGTTTGCCGTGTTCCTGCCGGTGAAGTCGGTGGG
>RCUH01000984.1_pt1 | contig 23832 bp, 20 predicted proteins | sample 2166191 | NCBI WGS metagenome assembly RCUH01 (sample SAMN09932848, study PRJNA488358) | compost metagenome | feature: garden; material: soil; isolation source: compost soil in an enriched community after 214 h of incubation | place: Germany: Experimental Botanical Garden Goettingen | collected...
AAATGTTCACATTTGTAGGTACAGTCGTAACTACGGGGAATGCTTGGACTTTCGGCCGCTCTTGTCTCCAGATTTCTTGATGTATCGCAGTGCGGATGAAATCCGGAGACAAAGCATATGCTTCCGATGTAGCTTTCTTTCAGAAAGCTTGTAGGCGATCGCTTTCGCTCCTACAGTTCCAAGCTTCCCCTCCGCTCACGCCTTCCCTACATGTCATTTCATTAACTTCGTCTTATATAAATATGCAGCAAAGCCCGTAAAGAATAGGTTATCTCTACGGGCTTTGCTTTATCGTCTAAGCTTCTGGATTCTTTCCCTATCGCCTCGGAAGAAGCTTGACATATTCATCAGATAGACTCATCAGCTTCAATATATAATCGTAATCCTTTTTGTAAGGTGAAATGTCGCTGACCGGCTGCATCGTCTTCAAGGAGACCGCCGTCCCGTCATCGAACCCTTGCCCAGGAACGAAGAGAATCTCGTTATTGAAGAAGGAGCCCGTCGGCAGATAATATCTCATACCCACGACGTTCTTGTCGATATTCAGCAGATCATGACCGAAAGCTGTAAACTTCTCATCCTTCAGAGATATCCCAAGCAAATTGGCCACCGTCGGCATAATATCGAGCTGACCCCCGACCTGGTCAATCACTTTACCCTGAGTCTCACCGGGCAGATGAATGAGCAGCGGAATGTTGAACCGGGTGATTCGAGGATCATAGTTAATCCCGAGCTGCTGGCTCAAGGCAGCTGGATCATTGTCCTGCGGCTGCAGACCGAAATGGTCTCCGTATAACACAAGCACCGTATTATCCCATAGCCCATTTGCCTTCAAGCGGTCAATCAGAGTACCCACCGCATAATCGGTATAGTTCACGGCCTGAATATAATCACCAAGCTGCGTGCCCTTCATGGAATCCGGTACGGTTATCCGAACACGGTCTTCCGGTACCTTGAACGGAAAGTGGCTGGACACAGTAACAAACTGTCCATAGAACGGCTTGCCTGATTTGCTAAGTGCTGACAGCTTGTCAACACCCACCCGGTACAGTTCCTCGTCTGAAGCCCCGAACTCATTGAAATGGTCATTATTGTAAAAAGGCTTATCATAATAATGATCAAAATTCAGCGCCGGATACAGCTTGATCCGGTCCCAGAAGCCGACATCGTTCACGTGGAAGGTGTTCGCCTCGTAATTATATTTCTGCAGCAGTCTGGGCAGACTGGGCAGTTTCCTGTCGCCATATCCTGTTGACATCGCTACGGTACCTGTAGGGTAGATCGACGTATTGGACATGAACTCGGCATCCGAGGTATTACCCTGGCCAATTTCCTGGAAGATATGGGGGAAATACATCCCCCCCGCAGCGAGCTTATTCAGTACAGGGGTTACTTCCTGCCCCCCCAGCTTCAGATGGATCGGGAAATTCTGAAAGGCCTCCATCTGCACAATAATTACGTTCTTCCCCTTGGCGGCACCGAAATAATCCGGCTTCTTCCCCGCTATCTTCTTGTCTGAGGACTGGTAAGCGTAAGTCGATTGCAGCTGGTTGATCTTGCCGATCGTATCATTAATATTTCCATTCTGGATCGCCAGGTTCTCCTCCCTGGCCTTCAGAGCGGCCGCAACCTGGTAATCGAAGAAGCCCAGATTCTCAGCCTGCACCAGCTCATTCGTAATGGACTGGCCCAGCTGGATATATCTTGCTGATACGAGCAGACTTATTACCAGGGCAAGGGCGACCCCTATCTTCCAGACCGGTCTTCGCCCTGCAACCCGAACTCCCCTAACCCGGTTCACTATCCAAACACAGGCGAACACGAGAACATCCGTGAAATAAATAAAGTCGATCCAGCGGATCGTCGATTGAATGCTCGACTGAATTTTGGTTACCTGATGCAGCTCATTAAGTGCGGTATAAGTTGGCACGGAATTAAAGTGCTCAAAATATAACGTGGATGAGAATAAGAGCAGGGAGAAGATCAGGTTAAAGCTCCAATATACCGGTCCCTTGATTCTAGCGGGCGTGACAAGTTCCAATATAGAAAGCAGTGCCAGCAGGGCAAGTGCATCCGTTGTCAGTCTGGTTACCTCAATACCGGCAAAGAAAAAATAGCGTAAAAGTACTAGCTTTAAAAATAGCAGAATAAATACGACAAAAAAAGGCGTTCTGTGATAGGCGCCTCTAGCCTTTTCCATACTAACTACCTTAACCTCTCTAATTAGGATGAAATTTAGTATACCACTAAATAGATCAATAGGGCTACTTTCCAAATCATGGCCCCTGATAGTCCTGCCCTGCTGGTGACATCCCAGAAGCCTCAATCCTGGAGTCTGCTCTCCTATAGCAAAAAGCCCCTTCTATCCGGCTGACGCAGGAGGTCTGCAGGGATAGGGGGCTTTGGATAATAAGTTAAATTAGTTCTTGCTAAGAACGTCTGTCAGAACAGGGACGATCTGAGATTTACGGGATACTACACCTTTCAGTACCGCTTTGTTGTCGTCCAGCTTCACATTGTAAGCTTTCTCTACCGCATCTGCCTGCTTACCCAGTGCAAGACCGATAGAATCATTGTTCAGAATATCTGTTACAACGAACAGGAACAGATCAAGACCTTTTTGCTCAATTACACTGTTCAGTGCAGCTTCTACTTCAGCTTGGCGGGACAGAACATCGTTAGTGTCTACGGCATTGACTTGAGCAATTTCAACTTTGGAGCTGCCCATTTGGAACTCTTTGGAGTCAATGGTAATCAGCTGATCAATGGTTTTGTCGCTAAGGTCCGCACCTGCTTTGAGCATATCAAGACCATACTTGTCCGCATCCACACCAGCAATCTCAGCAAGCTCACGGGCAGCAGCCACATCCTGCTCTGTGCAAGTAGGCGATTTGAACAGCAAGGAGTCAGAGATAATGGCAGACAGCATAAGACCTGCGATTTCTTTCTTAATCGTCTTGCCGTTCTCCTTGTACAATTTGTTAAGAATCGTTGCTGTACAGCCAACCGGCTCTGCACGGTAGTACAAAGGACCACTTGTCTCAAAATTGGCAATACGGTGATGGTCGATAACTTCAACCACGCGAACCTGATCGATGTCGCTAGCACTTTGCTGACGCTCATTGTGGTCAACCAGAATCACTTCTTCGGCTTCATTCGCCACAGTCTCCACTTGGCGTGGTGCTTCTACTTTGAAGAAATCAAGTGCATATTGAGTCTCCGAGCTAACCGTTCCGAGACGTACAGCTTCCACATCAAGACCAAGCTGTTTCTTCAGATCAGCGTAAGCAATTGCGGAGCAGATTGTATCTGTGTCCGGATTTTTATGACCAAAAATTAAAGTTTTTCCCATTGTAAAATACCCCTTTGTCAGTTATTAGGCGTAAATTCCAGCCTCAGCCTTGCATATCTATATAGATTATAGCGATAAATCCGCCTTATTCCAATGCCTTTACCCATATTACTTCACAATCTGCTTCTCCATGCATAGACTGCTCTCACAATCTACATATTCTCCGTACCTTTCAATGACCATATACCCATGCTTTTTATAAAAGTTAACCGCCTCCACCTGCGGTTCCCCCGTCTCCAGTCTGAGCGTGCGGAAGCCCCTCGTTCCGGCTTCTTCCTCCAAATGTGTGAGCAGCCGCCGGGCGATGCCGTTATTACGGTAAACGGGATCTACGAAGAAGCGCTTCAGTTCGGCATATCCCTCTTCGGGATAAGGCAGAAATCCCCCGCAGCCTACTGGGGTCTCGTCTTCGTAGGCCACAGCAAAGTACCCCTTCTGAATCGACGGATCGCTGAAATCTACTTTAAAAATTTCTTCTGGAGGATATTTCGTGAGCAGGTACTCATCCAGCTTCCTGATTAATGCAGCAAGGTTCTCATCAGGTGGCGACACCTGTCGTATTAGAGCTCCAATTTCCATCGTCGTCTTCCTCTCCTCTATGTATATTCTTAAGTGGATTTATTCCGGGAACGTGAATGGGCTTGTCTGTATGTTCAGTATTATACCTATTATTTTTGGGTCAAACACCTACTTGACGTCTTCAAATTACCTCACTATAATAAAAAACCATATACAGGAAGAAGCGAGTATCAAAGACATGATTCGTCTCAAGGACTGCCCAGAGAGAGAAGTGAGTGGTGTAAGCTTCTCCTGAGACCGGAAGCGAGTTACCCCTTTGTAGCCGTGAATTGGAACCTGCCGATGTGTATGCGGCGGTATTACATTTCACCGATTGATCCCCGTTAACGGATCCTAATTAAGGATCTGCATATCCATGCGGCTTCGGTAGATGCCGGGCGTAATGGACTGATGCAGATTGAATTAGGGTGGAACCACGAGCTGAACGCACTCGTCCCTTTTTGGGAAGAGATGTGTTTTTTTGCGTTCAAACCTTGTTGTATCCAAAAAAAGCTATTGGAGGTATCCACCATGGACAAGAAAGAAATTCAAGTATCCCTGCCGGACGGTTCGGTCCGAGTCTACCCGAGTGGCATCACAGTGGAACAGATTGCCGCCTCTATCAGTCCAGGTCTTAGAAAGGCAGCCATTGCGGGCAAGGTGAACGGCCGAGCGGTTGATCTATCCTGGCCTATCGATGAGAATAGCGGAGTTGAAATCTTAACACTGGAGAGCCCGGCTGGACTTGAAATATACCGGCACAGTACGGCTCATCTGATGGCACAGGCAATCCGGCGCCTCTACGGTTCCCAAGCGGTAAAGCTGGGGATTGGTCCCGTTATCCAGAACGGATTCTATTACGATATCGACCTTGCGAAGCCGCTGTCTGTCCATGATCTGGAGCAGATAGAAAGCGAAATGGAGACGATCATCCGGGAGGACCTGCAATTTAAGCGCCGGGTAGTCAGCCGAGAAGAAGCCATTCAGATATTCACTGAGCTTCAGGAGCCGCTGAAGCTTGAGCTTATTCATGACCTGCCTGCGGAGGCGGTCATTACGCTATATGAACAAGGCGAATTTGTGGATTTGTGCCGCGGACCTCATCTTCCATCGACAGGCCGGATCAAGGCCTTCAAGCTGCAAAGTGTAGCGGGTGCCTACTGGCGCGGAGATTCCAGTAATAAAATGCTTCAGCGGGTCTACGGCACGGCATTCCCGAAGAAAAGCCAGCTGGATGAGCATCTCCACCTGCTTGAAGAAGCGCGTAAGCGGGATCACCGCAAGCTCGGCAAGGAACTGGAGCTGTTCATGTTCTCAGAGGAAGCTCCAGGCATGCCTTTCTATCTGCCGAATGGTATGGTCATTCGGACCGAGCTTGAGAATTTCTCCCGGGAAGCCCAGCATCAGTATGACTACGATGAGGTACGAACTCCCTTCATGATGAACAAACAGATGTGGGAGCAATCGGGCCACTGGGATCATTACAAGGACAATATGTACTTCAGCAAGGTTGATGATACCGAGTTCGCCCTGAAGCCGATGAACTGTCCCGGCCATATGCTGATCTTCAAGAACAGCCTGCGTTCTTACCGCGAGCTCCCTATCCGGCTCGCCGAATTCGGTCAGGTTCATCGCCACGAATTCTCGGGAGCGCTGAACGGTATGATGAGAGTTCGGACATTCTGCCAGGATGATGCGCATATCTTCGTTCGTCCGGACCAGATTGAAGAAGAGATCAGTCAGGTCATCGCACAGATTGACCATGTCTATCAAGTGTTCGGATTTGAATACAGGATTGAATTGTCCACTCGTCCCGAGGACTCCATGGGCTCCGAGGAACTGTGGAATCAGGCCGAGCAATCCCTGCGGAATGTACTTGACGGAAGAGGTATAGACTACCTCCTTAATGAAGGGGACGGCGCTTTCTATGGTCCGAAGATCGATTTCCATATCCTCGATGCCCTAGGACGCAGCTGGCAGTGTGGAACAATCCAGCTGGATTTCCAGATGCCAGAGAAATTCGATCTTGCCTATATCGGAGAGGATAATCAGAAGCATCGCCCTGTCGTGATCCACCGCGCTGTGTATGGTTCCATTGACCGGTTCATGGGCATCCTGACTGAGCATTACAGCGGCGCTTTCCCGCTATGGCTGGCACCGGTTCAGGCCCGGATTATACCTGTCTCCGAACCCTTCATGGATTATGCCCTTCAGGTAAAAGCTGCGCTTGCAGCAGCCGGTATCCGTACCGACGTGGATATCCGCAATGAGAAGCTCGGCTACAAGATTCGTGAAGCCGGAATGAAGAAGGTTCCTTATACTCTCGTTCTTGGAGAGAAAGAGAAGAATTCCGGGACTGTATCGGTCCGCCAGAGAACGGCGTGTGCGATTGGCGAGACTCCGCTTGATTCTTTTATCCAGCAAATGAAAGACGAAATTGCCTCCAAAAAATAAGCCTGCAGCATCAAAAGAACGGTACCCTTCGCCTTCAAGCGAAAGTACCGTTCTTTATCGTCAACCGGAGTCCGTTAGTGTCAGCCCAGTGCTACCAGCTTAACCTGAATGTTGAACGGATCCTTGGCGAACCAGTCTCCGTTCTTCTGCAGCACTTCAGCTCCGGCTTCGTTAAGCCGCTGGACCACAGCCTCAACCTCGGAGCGATTAGGAAGAATCAGCTCGTAATAATCCAGACCGGCCGCATTCTCGGGAACCGGCGGGGCCCCTACTCCTGCCCATGTATTAAGACCAATATGGTGATGATACCCCCCCGCGGAGACGAACAGGGCAGAACCTCCATAGTTAGCTACGATATCGAAGCCGAGAACACGGCAGTAGAATTCCTCCGCCTTCGTCAGATCAGACACATGAAAATGCACGTGACCTATTCGCGTACCCACAGGCAGTCCAGCCCATTCCATACCTTCCGATGCGGCAAGGAGTCCATCTATATCAACCGGGTCAGTCGTCATCACATAATGACCTTGTTCATCACGCTGCCAAGTCTCCCGTGGACGGTCCGCGTATATCTCAATACCGTTGTTGTCGGGATCATTGATATAGAGCGCCTCGCTGACCAGGTGATCCCCCTGACCTACAGGAGTCTGATGTTTGACTAGGTTACGTACGGATAGCCCCAGTGAAGCCCGATCTGGAAGAAGAATGGCAAAATGATAAAGTCCCGCCCCTGCTCTTCTTGGCAAAATATCCGCGTTATCCAGCTCCCGCAGAACCACAAGAGGATGAACACCATCCACAGCAAGTTCTGCTGTATTACCCTGCTGATTAAGTACTTTCAATCCTACAACTTCCATATAAAAAGCAACTGAGCGCTCAAGGCTGCTCACCTTTAACTTGACGACGCCAATTTTAGTAGCTGGGTGTATATGCGCTGCCATCTCTCTCTTCCTTTCGGTCTCGTTCTTTTGAATAAATCCGATCCGTCTATTAATCACGGTTTCTTGTGAAAAGGGAATCCAGTGACAACGGTGTTGTCTCTGTGAAGACCAAATGCAGGGCAATCAAAGCAAATGCGATATCAAGCTCATAACCTGCCATTTGCCCATTTCCAAGAAGTCCGACAGATAGCTTGGCGGTGAATATGGCGCCGATCATAATGACGATCACAATCGCCGATACATACCGCGTCAAAAAGCCTAGAATAAGGGCAATTCCTACAATAAGCTCCGTATATGCGATCACATAACCCAGAGCACCGGGTAATCCTAAGCTTTGGAACCAACCAGAAATATTCGGAAGCCCTGTCTGGAATTTATTGATTGCATGAGCTACAAATAATATGCCCAAAGCAACACGCAAAATAGTGGATACGCCTCTGTTCATCATATTTAAAAACTCCCCTTCTAAATTTTATTATTTAAATAATTAATTCATATTACTAATATGATTTGTCGGGAAACGCCCTTTGTTATTACTAATAAAAATAATTATTTTGTATAAACAATTTATCATGGGGTTATATTGATGTCAATCATTTATTTGTTATAATAAATATATATTTAGTATTTGTAATATGAGGAGATACTTAACTATGGATAACATGGACATTGGCTCTAATATTCGATCAATCCGGAAAAGCAAAAAGCTGTCGATCGGACAAATATGCGAGAAAACAGGATTATCCCAAGGCTTTATGAGCCAGGTGGAGAACAATAAAACCTCCCCTTCCATTGCCACTCTGGATAGCATTGCTGGAGCGCTGGATGTTCCGCTTGCCTTCCTGCTGCTGAAGAAGGATGAACGCATGCATATTATCCGTAAAGAAGAGCGGCGCAAAACGATCTACGGGAAGGAGCAGTTCCAGGTAGAGCATCTTAGCGACAGGGGCAATGTTAAAATGATGCTCGTTGAAATGCCGGCAGGCGCTTCAACCGAGGAAGCTCATGCGCATGCTGGTGAGGAAATTCATTTCGTCATCCAGGGCACGCTCTATGTCCAGCAAGGCGATGTCTCCGCCACCTTATATACCGGCGATGCTTTCAGCTGGAAAGCCTGCTTTCCTCATTATGTGAAGAACATAGGAGATGAGCCTGCGATTGTGCTGATTTCGGTGCATCGGGATGGGGGAAGTGAAGAATAGGAATAGTGGGCATTGGGAGTACACTGTTTGAGTACATTGAGAGCACTGATGCCGCTGCGCTGCCGGATCGCCTTTCGATCGCTGTTATCCCCGGATTCTTTGAATTAGCGGGGGCGGTATGAATCCGGGGATAAGCGTATGCTTACGAAGCAGCTTTCATTCAGAAAGCTTTTAGGCGAACGCTTCGCTTCTACAGGCGATTCGGGCCTCTCCGCTGGGTCCGTGCTCAAGGTGGTACAATCCTAACTTCACTCAGGTTTTGGGTAATAACGAGAGGGCTGACCTTTAAAAAGGGTCAGCCCTCTTTGGTTTAGTTACTGGAGGACCCGTTTTTTGCCTGCTTTTTTGTCTTGTGTTCTGTTTGTGCTTTGTTGTGTCCTGTCTTTGTTGTGGTCCCTGATCCGTGCACTTACTCAGGCTTAGTGTTCAGAGGCTTAAGATTAGCCTCGATCTGTGCGCGCTGGGGCTCAAGGAATGGCGGAAGGGCGAGAGATTCGCCCAAGTGCTCCATATCCTCATCCGTGGCGAAGCCGGGGCCGTCCGTAGCGAATTCGAATAGAATGCCGTTCGGCTCTCTGAAATAAAGCGAATGGAAATAGAAGCGGTCAACATAACCGGAGTTCGGAAAACGGCCTTCGCTGATTTTTGAAATCCAGGCATGAAGCTCCTCATCGTTATCCACCCGGAAAGCCACGTGGTGTACTCCGCCCCGGCCGAGCCGTTCGCGGGAAAGGTCATTCCTCTCCTCAATATGCACCTCTGCACCAGTGCCGCCTTCGCCAGTCTCAAATACGAGAATATCCGGCTGGCCAGCTACAGCAGCAGGATATGTGCCTTTGGGGCGGAATCCAAGCAAGTCCTGGAGTACGGCAATCGTCGGCTGCGGATCTTGAACCGTCAGCTTAACCGGGCCTAAGCCTACAATCCCATAGGCCTTCGGGACGGGGCTCTTCGACCAGGGGTTACCGCCTGCAACACCGCGATTGTTCTCATCGGACACAAGAATGAATCGCTGCCCCTCCTCATCTCTGAACGCCAGTGTGGAGCGGTCGGCCACTTGGGTAATTTCATCATGCTCCACGCCGAATTGATCAAGTCGCCCCTTCCAGTACACAAGTGCCTCATCGCTAGGGACGCGCAGGGACAGAGCCGAAATACTGCTGACTCCTTCACGATTGCGTCCGGCCATTGGAATCTCGAAGAAGGTTAGCTCTGTGCCCGGGCTCCCCTCTTCATCTCCGTAGAATAGATGGTATACGCTGGTATCATCCTGATTGACCGTTTTCTTAATAAGGCGAAGTCCGAGCACTTCGGTATAGAATTTAAAATTCTCTGCTGCGTGAGCTGTTATGGCAGAAACATGGTGTATGCCTTTAAGTTCCATAACTGCACCTCCGATTTTCATGATTATAAAATTATTAGATTCATTATATACTAAAGATTAGTAATTTACAAAATGTAAGTTACTATGTATTAAAAAAGATAACTGGCTCCTTCCCCTAGTTATCTTGTCAATGAATGGATGAAAGTATCCTTATAATTCATACGTTACTTGAACTAGCGGATATGTTTCAATTGCGTAATCAGCCTGTCCGCAACCTTCCTTATCCGGCTTCGGCCGTCAGGCTGCAGCTCGATGTGCAGCTTCGAAGCAATAACCTCCGCAGTCTGCGTAACGGTGAGGTGATCGGTGTGCACATGCTCTGCGAACGCTTCAATCGCCAACCCGCGAACGCATCTGTCAATCTGCTCGGCAGCCCAGGAACCTGATCCCTCGAAGCGGCTCCGTAGTCTGCGTATAAGTGTCTCCTTGGTCACAGTTAGTGTAAAATGATGCAGGTTCAGGCCATCACGCCTTAGCCGTCCAACGATCTCATCCCAATACCCGGGATCTGTAATGGTCATCGGAACAATAATCGTTCCCTCATACCTGGAAGTAATATAGGTCAGCATTTCATAATTAAATGTCCGCCACAAGGGATGCTCTTGGAAATCACTCTTGGCTGCCTCCTTAGGAATATTATCTCGAATATAATAGCCTGTATTCTCCGGATCGAACACGAACGAATCCGGAATTCGCCGGTGCAGCTCATAAGCCGTCTGTGTCTTCCCAGCACCAAATGCCCCGTTTAGCCAAATAATCACTGCGTTCACTCCTTCGTTATACGTGCCTGCCCCCAAATAAAAAACAACTCAAAAGGTTGAGTTGTTTGAATAATAATTATTTATTTAAGGATTGCTTCTTAGGCACAATTCTCTCATACTGTATGATTTTTCGAAACATTTGTTTGTCCTTTAGAGAATTGAAGATGTACTTATCCGGCCGGGTATTAACCTCGATGATCCAGGGTTTGTGATCTTTATCCATCCCTATGTCTACTCCATAAGCCCGAAACCTTGGGAAAATGCCGCTAAGATGGCTGCTTACCCGGATACCAAGCCGATTCAACCGATCGATATAACTGCTGATCTCTGTTTTAGACATTAAAGGAGCGAGCAGCTCTTCAATCGGCTTTGGCTGACCCCCATTGTGGTAGTTCGTTACGACTTTGTTCGGCTGGGCTACCCGCCCAACAATACCGGTGACCTCCCACTTGTTCTGTGGATTCCGCTGGACCATCACACGCAGATCGAACGGTCTGCCCTGATGGCGAAGCAGCGGGATTCCCTTTTGGACCAAGTAGAATCTGCGTCCCTTGCCCTTCTCAAAAGCAGCATAAGCACCATCGAACGTCTTGAACGTGCGGCTCTGAGTCCCGCCCTGCAGTCGGTAACCTTCAGGCGTATGCGACAGCCTGTAAATTCCGTATCCCCCAGTCCCAAGACTGGGCTTGAGGTAGACCGTACGGTACTGCTCCACCATTCCCCGCACATCCTTTTTCGTGGCTGGAGCAGTCGGGGGCAGGTATTTGGCCAGCTCCTTCTCGTTACGCATCGCCCGGTATTTGCCAAACTTATTATTCCAATACACGCAGGATCACCTCATTATCTAACATCATCATGGATTAGATATATGCAGGATCTTCATTCGTGGTTTGGATATTGTAACTAGGTCACGTGAATATCCATCTCAAGGCCTCCGGTCACACCTTCAATATTCCGCTGGCTTCCACCGCTTGAACCGCTTGCGCGAGTATGTCTTCATCCTGTACCAGGGCCAGGCGGACATGTCCCTCACCCGATGGACCAAATGCACTTCCCGGCGTAACAATTACTCCTGCCTTGCTCACCAGGTCCGTAGCGAAATCCTCTGATTTCTCATAATGCGCCGGAATACTTGTCCATATAAACATGGTAGCTTTCGGTTTCTCCAAATTCCAGCCTAATCTTGTGAACCCCTCGCAGAGAATGTCTCTTCGCCTTTCATAGGCCTTTGACGTCCTCTCTACACTGCCCTGATCCCCAGTTATTGCTGCAATGGCAGCTTGCTGAATGGGGATGAACATCCCGTAGTCCATGTTGGACTTTAATGTTTTTAGCCGGGACACGATTTCAGAATTCCCCAGGCAAAAGCCGATTCTCGCACCAGCGAGGCCATAGGTCTTGGATAACGAATTAAATTCCACCCCCACATCCATCGCTCCAGGAAAAGCAAGAAAGCTGCCGCCGGTTCTGCCATCAAACACCAGCTCGCTGTAGGCATTGTCATGCAGGACGATAATGTCATATTTCTTCGCAAAATCGATCAAGTCATAATAGAAGCTATCCGGTGCCAGTGCAGCAGTGGGGTTATTGGGGTAAGATACAATCATAAATTTAGCCTTTCTCGCGATATCCTCAGGAATATCCTGGAGACAGATCACATAGCCATTCTCTTTCTTCTGCGGCATGAAATAGAGCTCGGCGCCTGCCAGCAGGGGCCCATCCGCGAACACGGGGTAGCAAGGATCGGGGACAAGTACCAGATCGCCTTCATCAATGATGGATAATGAAATATGAGCAAGGCCTTCCTGTGAACCTAATAAAGAGCAAATTTCCGTCCTCGGGTCCAGCTCTACTCCATATCTGCTCCGATACCAGCTGCTCGCCGCTTCCAATAAAGCACTTTGGTCATTGACTGCATAAATATAATTTCTCTCATCAGACGCCGCCGTGCATAAAGCTTCTATAATATGGGGTGCCGGAGGAATGTTAGGAGTCCCCACACTTAAGTCAATGACTGGCTGTCCATGGTCCAGTCTCTTTCTCTTGATCTCCAGCAATTTGGTGAAGATGCCTTCTCCAAAATGATCCATTCTTTTAGCAAACTTCATGATAGCTGCTCTCCTACTTTCTATTAAGCGTATAAAATAAATTATAGCTTATTCCCATATGGATTGAACTAAAGACTACGTGATTGATTACTTCTTTAGTTCATTCCATATAACAGCTCATCTGCTCAATAAATCAGCTTTCGTCCATAATCGTCCTAAATTATCTGCGAAGAAGTGATTCAATCACAGGATCGATATCCATGGGCTCCACCGTGGATTCAAATCTCCCGGTCACCTGGCCCCTGCGATCGATCAGGAATTTGGAGAAGTTCCACTTCACCCCGTTACCGGCATGAATATACGGATGCTTGTCCCTTAGGAAATCGTCCATCCACTTCCCTTCCTTCGTCTGGATATCGAAGCCTTGGAACGGAGCCTGCTGCGTTAAATATTCAAATAAAGGATGTGCGGATGGCCCTCTAACCTCCGTCTTCTCAAATAGCGGGAAGGTTACTCCATGGTCTGTCTTACAAGCTTCAAGAATTTCGGTACTGCTTCCAGGCTCTTTCTCGTTGAATTGGTTGCAAGGAAACCCCAGAATTTCAAACCCTTGTCCCTGCCTGCGTTCGTACAGCTTCTGCAGATCAGCGAATTGACGGGAATAACTGCAGCGGCTGGCAGTATTAACGATAAGAAGCACTCTTCCGCTGTACCTGGACAGGGGAATCGTTTCTCCCCCAATTGAGGTGGCCTGAAAATCGTATATAGACATATCTACATTCCTCCTGGATATGGTCATCGATGTATATTCCAATCCATCATACCCCTCTTTCTCTTATTGTTCTAATATATAGTTCAAATAGCCTTTATAGGTAACTCGTATAATCCAGCAATCAAAAAGCAGTTATGAACGGATTCATAACTGCCTCTGGTTAATCTAATTGTATAACTATAATTTAATTCTCTGCAGCCGCAGCGCATTCAGCACGACGGAGACCGAACTCAGCGCCATGGCGGCACCCGCAAGCCATGGGGCCAGGAAGCCAAGCGCAGCAACCGGAATTCCGATCACATTGTAAGCCAGAGCCCAGAACAAGTTCATCTTAATGTTCAGCATGGTCTTCCTGCTCATGTATACGGCATCTGGTATACTGTTCAAATCCCCGCGCATCAAGGTCACATCCGCAGCTTCCATGGCAACATCCGTCCCTGTGCCCATGGCCATTCCAATATCTGCTGTAGCCAGTGCGGGCGCATCGTTGATACCGTCTCCAACCATGGCTACCTTGCGTCCACTCTCCTGAAGCTTCTTCACCTCAGCTGCCTTACCCTCGGGCAGGACTTCAGCGAGCACACGGTCAATCCCTACCTGCTCGGCAATAGCTTTCGCAGTACGCTCGTTATCCCCGGTGATCATCACGACTTCGATGCCCAAATTCTTCATTCTTGTAACAGCTTCTCTAGAAGTCTCCTTGATCGTATCCGCAACGGCAACCATAGCGGCATACTGCCCGTTCACCGCCACCAGCATCGCCGTCTTCCCCGCCTCTTCGAGTTCATTCATCTGTGCATAAGCAGCTTTGGCATCAACCTGATACTTATTCATCAGCTTACGGGTGCCGATTAGCAGCTCCTGACCTTGTACGGCGGCACGTATTCCATATCCCGGAATAGCTTCGAACTGCTCTGCATTTGGCAGCGCGATGCCTTTACGGCGGATTCCCTCCACAATCGCTTCCGCAAGAGGATGCTCCGAGTTCTTCTCGGCAGCTCCAACCCACCCCAGCAGATCGCTCTCCGAATAGCTGTGATCCGCGATGAGCACATCGGTAAGTTCAGGTGTCCCCTTGGTCACTGTTCCCGTTTTATCGAGAATGATGGTATCAATCTTGTGGGTAGCTTCAAGATGCTCTCCGCCTTTAAATAGAATCCCCAGTTCAGCAGCCCGTCCCGACCCTGCCATAATGGAAGTCGGTGTAGCCAGACCGAGCGCACAAGGGCAGGCAATGACAAGCACTGCGATAGCCTTCTCAAGAGCACTTGAGAAATTGCCAGGTTCGATAGCGAAATACCATACAAGGAACGTTACCACTGCAATGCCGATAACAATCGGAACAAAGATTCCCGAGATCACATCAGCTACACGCTGGATTGGAGCCTTCGAGCCCTGCGCCTCTTCCACAACACGGATAATCTGGGATAATGCGGTCTCTCTGCCGACCTTGGTTGCACGGATTCTAAGTAGCCCGTTCTTATTAATCGTAGCGCCGAACACCTGACTGTCCGCACTCTTCTCAACTGGAAGACTCTCCCCGGTGAGCATCGACTCATCCACCGAGGATACTCCCTCAGTAACTACACCATCCACAGGGATTTTCTCGCCGGGTTTGACGATAACGATATCTCCAGCGACCACTTGCTCGATAGGTACCGGTATTTCCTGATCTCCCCGAACCACTAGAGCCGTCTTGGCCTGCAGCCCCATTAACGTCTTGATCGCTTCCGAGGATCTGCCTTTCGCAAGGGCCTCGAACAGCTTTCCGAGCAGAATCAGGGTGATGAGCACACTGCTGGTCTCGTAGTACAGCTCTACCTCACCATGTCCATGCATGTTAAGACTCTCAATCGACAGATATAGACTATAAAAAAAAGCCGCCGAAGTTCCAAGTGCAACCAGCACATCCATATTCGCACTGCCATTGCGCAGAGCCTTATAAGCGCCCTTATAGAACTGCGCTCCTATAATAAGCTGTACAGGTGCAGCAAGCACAAGCTGAAACCAGGGATTCATGAACAATTCCGGCACCCAGATGAAGGAGGTAAAGGAAAAGTGGCCCACCATTGCCCACAGCAGCGGGAAAGACAGAATCGCCGAGACAATCAGCTTTCTTCTCTGCCGTGAAATTTCCTTCTTGCGATGATCACCAGCCTCCTGCTTCTCAGTCTTGAGAGCCGCCGTATAACCGAGCTTCTCTATCCTTTGGATGATCTCCTCTGCTGAGACATCGCCCGGGGAGAATTCGACCTGTGCCGTCTCCAGCGCCAGATTCACCGAGGCCCGGGTTACCCCGTCCAGCTTGTTCAGTCCCTTCTCAATCCGGGTTGCACAAGCTGCGCAGGTCATCCCGCCGATCTGGAAATCTACGGTCTCCTTAACGGTGCCATAACCCAGAGCTTCGATCTTCTTCTCCAAGGCTTCTGGATTAACGACAGCCGGATTGTAGGTTACCGAAGCCTTCTCAAGCGTGAAATTCACGTTCGCTTCAGATACCCCCTCCATCCTGCCGAGGCCTTTCTCAATCCGGCTGGCGCATGCGGCACACGTCATTCCAGTAATCTGTAATACGGTCTGCTCCTGTCCTGATTGCTTCAACTTATCCATCCTGCTTCACCCCCTATCCTAAACGCTTATCTAACTTCATACCCCTGATCTTCGATAACTTCTTTCAAAGCTTGCACGGAGATTTGAGCCTCGTCATACTGCACTTCCACCGTCTTGGAGGCAAGGTCTACACGACCGGCTGCCCCGGCACTTTCAAGTGCCTTTTCAATGGAATTCACACAATGACCACACGACATGCCATCAACCTGCAGTGTTATCGTATTCATTTTATATCTCCTCCTAAATTGGATGTTTTATTCGTTTTGTTATTTATACTATACCCCCCTAGGGTATTAAAGTCAACAAATAATTTGCTTTTTCCGTGCGACTTTACAAATCTTTTACATAAAAAGCCCCTGCTCATGATGTTCGAATACTACCCTAGAGAAGTGAGTGCCTGGAGCACCTGTCATCACTTAGATTATCCATTATGGGGAGGAAAATCATGACCATCAAATTTGCAAAAAAAATTATACCTACCGCATTACTAGCTTCACTAGCTGTTACAACCTTACTCTCGGGAGGCGTTGTGAACTCAGCTGCCCAAGCGGACAAGAAGAAGGACAATAACGAGATCCGGAATGTTATCTTTCTGATCGGGGATGGCATGGGTGTCTCCTATACTACAGCATACCGTTATCTTAAAGATAATCCGGCTACTCCTCTAATGGAGAGAACGGAATTTGATAAATACCTCGTAGGTAACCAAATGACCTACCCGGAAGATGAGCATGAGAATGTAACCGATTCAGCTTCAGCCGCTACAGCGATGTCAGCCGGGGTCAAGACCTACAATGCCGCCATCGCGGTAGATAATGATCATACCGAAGTGAAGACCGTACTTGAAGAAGCCAAGAAACAAGGCAAATCTACAGGTCTCGTAGCTACCTCCGAGATTACACATGCAACACCTGCCGCATTCGGGGCTCACGATATCAGCCGCAAGAATATGGATGCGATTGCGGATGACTATTATAATGAGAAAATTAACGGCAAACACAAGGTTGACGTTCTGCTTGGCGGTGGACTGAACAATTTTGTACGCAAGGATAAGAATCTTACGGATCTGTTCAAAAAAGACGGATACAGCTTCGTTACAACCCGCGACGAATTGCTGAAAGACAAGAACAAGCAGGTTCTTGGGCTGTTCGCCCCTGGCGGATTCGACAAAGCCATCGACCGGGGTGCACAGGCCCCTTCGCTGGAAGAAATGACGAATACGGCGATTTCCCGCCTGAATACCAACAAGAAAGGCTTCTTCCTCATGGTTGAGGGAAGCCAAATTGACTGGGCCGGTCACGATAACGATATCGTAGGCTCCATGAGCGAGATGCAGGACTTTGAGAAAGCCTTTAAGGCAGCCATTGACTTTGCCAAGAAAGACGGTCATACCCTGGTTGTAGCTACCGCTGACCATTCCACAGGAGGCCTGTCGGTTGCCGCAAATGGCAAATATAATTTCGATGCCAGCCCGATCAAAGCAGCCAAACGCACCCCTGACTTCATGGCAGCCGAAATCTTCGCTGGCGCTGATGTGGAAGCGACTTTGAAGAAATATATTACCCTTGATCTAACCGCTGAAGAGATTCAAGCCGTTAAAGATGCGGCAGCCAAGAAGGATAAGGATGCTACTGGCATTGATAACGCCATTGAAGCTATCTTCAATGCAAGAACGAATACAGGCTGGACTACAGGCGGCCACACCGGTGAGGACGTGCCTGTCTACGCCTTCGGACCCGGAAAAGAAAAATTTGCCGGCCTGATTGACAATACCGACAATGCCAAGGTTATTTTCCAAATTCTCAAGAACGGCAAAAAGTAATTCAGCATAGTTAAAAGCAGCCCAGTGAGAAATCACTGGGCTGCTTTCTTTGATTGATGAAGGATCATGTATTTTGAAAAATAAGATGAAAACTTCCATGAAATACCTGCAATCCCCGTTAGATTAATCCGATAAATAAGAAGTGATTGAATTTGGATTCACAAATACATATACAGAACAGTCAAGGAGAGAAACAACGATGAATAAAACGAAGTGGAACCTTCACCAGATGAGGAACGTCTCATTACGAGTCAAACTCCCTCTTTTCATTAGCTTATTGGTGATTGTTGTGTTAATAGCAACCAGTATTTCATCCTATACGGGGGCTTCCAAACTGCTATTACAAAAGAGCCAAGATGAAATCACGGCGAATGCGAACCGGATTGGAGAAGGACTCTGGACCGCTGCCCAGCTTCAAGAACAGGCCTCCTATCTCATTTCCAAGCATTCCACCTTCATTGATCTAATTAAACTAAGAGATGAAGGCCAAATGACGGATGCCGATTTCTTCTCTGACAAGAATCCCGATTTCATCAAGGCCAATAATATATTGAAGATGAGCCTTGCAGGGACACAAGGAAATGATTCATTCTTGTTAATTGATTCCAAGGGCTTGATCCTAGCTTCCAGCAGGGGAGATTCGGTAAATTCATCCCGTGCGGATCGTGAATACTTTAAGGAAGCTATGAAGGGCACACCGTTCATCAGCGATGCCATCGTATCCAAGAGCAGCGGCAAACTGCTGATTGTATTCTCCCAGCCTCTCAAAGACGAGAATGGCAAAGTCATCGGCGTCTACGCTTCCACAGTGGAAAGTAAATTTTTCATCGATAAGTTAAGTAATATTCATATTAATGCTCAAGGAAAGATTGAAGTTATGAGCCGCAGCGGAATCGTGCTCTACAGTTCATTTGACAAGTCCAGAGTGGGCAAGAAGCCTAAGGATGCAGGACTCGATGGGGTACTGAAAGAGCGGGCGACTGAAGGAATCAAGCAGTCTTATCAAGATAACGGCAGTGAATTTATGGCCTATAACAAAATCCCGAAAACGGATTGGACCGTCTCGGTCGTTGACTCTTATCAGGATATCAATAGACCTGCGCGGGATATGTTTGTTGAAATGAGTATCATTACCCTTATTGCTATCGCCATTGCTATTGCCACAGGGATTCTGGTATCCCGTTCCATTGTTAATCCGGTGATGCGGTTGACACGTCTCTTCAAACAGCTGTCTTCCGGTGACTTGACGGTATCGGCAGAAGGTAAATACCATAGCGAGTTAAAAGAATTGGCTGACAGCTTCAACAGTATGGTAGAACAGAACAAGTCCTTAATCTCCAACATGAACAGTTCCATTGAGGTCCTTAACTACAGTACCCAGGAACTTGAGGCTTCTTCCAAGCAGACAGCCCAGTCCGCTGCGGAGACCACAACCACATCCATGGAAATTGGAAGAGCGATGGAATCACAGGCTAATGATACAGAACTTATTGTTGATAAATTCTACGGCTTCGGTGAGAAATTTGAGTCGATGAACAAAAAGGCCCAATCTGTTAGAGAACGGGCTGAGGAGATTACCCAGGTCTTCGCCATCAGTAATCAGGTCGTTGAGAATCTGACTCTGAATAACGAGAAGAATGAAACCGAGGTACACAAGATTTCCTCCATTACGATGAAATTACAGGAAAGTTCGAACAATATCAGCAACATTACGGGTGCCATTCGTGACATTGCGAACCAGACCAACCTGCTCGCTCTAAATGCTTCTATTGAAGCCGCAAGAGCCGGAGAGCACGGCAGAGGTTTTGCGGTGGTGGCTTCGGAGATCCGGAAGCTGGCCGAACAAAGCTCCAGACAATCCGATGAGATTCAAGCGATTATCCAGGAGAACCTTTCTTTTGTGGCAGAGAACAACCTGAGCGTACAGGAAATCCGGAATATCTCTTCCTTGCAGGATGAGTATGTAGGGCAGACTAGAGAATCATTCAAGGTGGTCCTGGAAAATATCGAAGCAATTACAGAGCAGATTAAATCTATGGCAAGTGAAGTTGCCCTAATGGAACAAGACAAGAACGAGGTCCTTGAATCGGCTCAAAATCTGTCGGCCTCCGGTGAAGAGGTGTCTGCTTCCGTGGAAGAAGTTACCGCAACGATGCAGGAACAGTCAGCGATGGTACAGCAGCTCTCAAGCATGATTGCTGCCATCGACAATATGACTAGAGACCTTGCACAGTCGGCTTCCGCATTTAAAATAAAATAATTATTTAGGCATGGGGTGAACAGCCCCGTGCCTATTTCATTTCTATACGGCGTCATATTCACGTATACTCTAAACGTGCACATGAAGTATTTATCATCGGTATACCCAACCTCGGTCGCAATCGCCCTTCTAGCTCTATAAACTCCGTGTCAGAGAAAGTTTCAAGCCATTTTTTTGCCGATCCAATGAGCGAGGAGCAGAATAGGCACGATCAGTAACACAAAAGGAAGGCTCGCAAGCACTACAGCCCAATCTACCACATGATGCTGGGCGAGCGAGCGGAATAACAAGATACTATAAGGCAAGATTATGATTAATGACGTCACCGCACCAGGTGTAATACAGCGAAAATATAGGGACTGCGCAAGATGAGTGAACAAATGAATAAAAAAGACCAGTGTGCATACTACGAAAAAATGAATGTTCCCGAGTGGACCTTGAGTTATGTATTGATATGCACAATAGGTAGAAGTGCTTACGAACATAAACATCACGATCACAGCCACAGCAAATTGGGCCGTAGTCATTGAGAATTGCTTAAGCATCCGATTGGCCAAACGCTTGGGCAGCTTGCGGCGGACCCGATTGGCATAACGGGCGACCCATTTCTCCACCATAATAATTTCTTCAAAGTCATGCAGAATGAAAGCGACGGGAAACAGCCAGATTAATGCCTCAAGTGATAGCCACTGATCCATGTCACTCACCTGCTTTTTCTCTAATGACTTCATTCGATATCTTATTTAGATTCCAATCCAAAACTCGGAAATGCATAAAATCAATCCGCCTCCAATCGAGTTCCCTGCCGCTTTGTCATTATGAATACTCCTCTCTAGTTCTATCAAATATACTAATAATCCTTCTTGCTGGATCATGCATTTCCTTCCTGCCTTAATAACAGCGATACCTACAGCATTCCCTGACCATTCGTCTGGCCCATAATTGCTACAATGAACAGCACAATAATTAAGGACATACTGGCGAACAACTTCGTGCGAATCGACTTTCTCATTATGTATTCTCCTTCGGTGTATGTGTCATTTATTTACTCGCTATATGCTTGTGAACCAAGTATAGAAGTCGAAGTTGAATGCTTCCGAGGGGAAACTGAGAGAACGTTGAAAGTTGGTCCTAACTTTCATTGCCATGGTTGCACAAGCCTCAACCGATAGTTGCAGCTTTCGCAGGATAGTAAAAAGCGCCCTGTCCAACGGATACGTTGAACTTGACGCCTCTTTCACCCATACTGGCTATTCTATATTGCATAAAAATACAAGGCTGCTTCGAATTTGACTTCAAAGCAGCCTTGTTTATCATTATCTTTGCTTGCTCTTATGAGCCTGCAATTTCAGAAGCACTGTTACAGCCTCTGCTCTTGTTGTTGTAGCAGCTGGAGCGAATTCATTGAGGCCTTTGCCTTCAATAATGGCAAGCTGTTTCAATGCCGCCACTGCGCTTTTCGCCCATGCCGGAATGTTCTTGTCATCTGCGAACCCCGTTGACGAAGCAGATGTGGCAGATTGACCTAACGCTTTTGCAACCATTGCTGCCATTTCCGAACGTGTAATTTCGGCATCCGGACGGAAAGAGCCATCCTCATAACCACCAATAATGCCTGCTTGCACCGCTTGCGCTACCGCTTTCTTAGCCCATGCGCTGATCTTCCCTGCATCTGTGAACGTCAGCGGTGCTCCTTCTCCTTGCGGCATCAGCGTATTCATCAGCATGACTGCAAATTCCGCACGTGTCACACTCTGATTCGGCTTAAATGTCCCGTCCTGGTAACCTCTGACGATTCCGCTGTCTACCGCTTGCTTGATGTAAGCTTCTGCCCAGTGTCCAGAGATATCGCTTAACTTAATCATTGGTTTCGTGTCTGTCGATGGATCTGTTGTTGATACATCTGATGTTTGGCTTACAGCAATTACCGCGAATTTTGTAAAGTGATTAACCTCTGCGATAATGTGATTGCCGTCCACCTTCCCGCCGACTTCCACCCATTCTTTCTTTGCCTCGTCATAATAAAATACAGATAGCTTTGCGCCATTTAAGCTTGCCGGATTGAATGAGAAGCTCAAAGTTACCGGCTTACTGAAATTCTCCGAAAAGTTCTTTATGATTTCATAGACTGGAGTGGCCAGTACTTCGTTACCTTTAAGAAGTGCCCCCGTGTTCAATACTTTCCCGATCGTTAATCTCAATTCTCTGTCAGCAGCACCTGCCGGAACAGAGACAGAGACCGCATCTTCCAAACTGACCACGCCGCTTCTCCCAGCAGGAAGAGTTAACTTGCCATCTGTGGAGATGAGCGGTGAGTTGTCGCTTGGCGGTGTGGTGGTTGGTGATGAACTTCCACCACCAGTGCCAGCGGATACACGTGTCACTGTAATCGTGTATGTTCTCGTTGTACCGTCCTGCGCCGTCACAACGATGGTAATCACGTTACTGCCGACATTCAAGTTAATCGCTTTGCTTGCATGGCCACTGGCAACCACGTCTCCATTTACAGTCATTGTAGCGTGGCTCTCTGCGGTGCTCGGTGTTACCGTTATGCTGGGGTTAGCTGTATTCACGCTGTAGTTCAGATTTGCCGATGTAAATGCGGGTGTCACTGTGCCCTGATCCACCGCTAAGCCTGACAGCATCGCATTGGCAGAATGCCACTGCGCATAAAGTGTGATGTTACTCACGCCTACCTCGAACGATGCATCCGGGTTATTGCGGGTTCCACTGCCATCCGCCATCGTATTCCAGCCTGCAAAGGTGTAGCCAGGCTTGACTAAGCTTCCGGTGTTGCCGGCCACGGTGACAGCGGCTCCTTCTTCATACACCTTGCTGTCTGTCGGCACACTTCCACTGGTCGCTCCGTTACCATCATAAGTTACGGTGTACACCGATTTGGTAGTAACAGACTGCATCGTATAGGCACTTTTATTCCCCGACGTATCCTTGACGATCACGTTAAAGTAATAGGTAGTGCCCGGTGCAAGACCCGTCACATTGTATGTCCCAATATCCGCCGTATAGCTTCCGATTACTGTACCGTTTGCTTCTATATTGCTCACTGTATCCATGTTTGCGCTGTCTGAGCGATACACCTGATACTGCAGGCTGCTGCTGGGGCTGACGTTATCAGTTGCTTTTGCCCAGTTTAAAGTCACGCCCTGCGTGGTTACGTTGCTGGCGTTAATCGTTCCGCTGCTCACAGTAGGCGCCGTGAGATCCGGCTCACGAATGATATCCACTTTGTAATGTTTTGAATTCCCGTTACTTTGGGATAAAGTATCAATCGTAACCACATTACTGCCCACATCAAGAGGGATAGGTGCACTATCTGTACCGCTTGTCGTCGTCACCCCTTTTACCTTCATAGAGCCTTTCCCATCGTTCAGCTTGGCCTTTAATGTCAATGAGGATGTTGTATTCGGCACATGGACTTCATAGGCATCGGTATTCTTGTCAAAGGCAGGTGACAGAGTACCCACAGAAGGCACCAAATGACGTAGATCAGGATCCGTGGAAAGTGGAGAATGTACATATAAATTAATGGTCCGGGTTGTTAAACGATCAGCTGAAGTAATTCGAACTTCCACCAGGTTGGTGGTTCCCTGATTAATGAGGAAGTTACCAGAGGAAGTCCAGTCCCCAATATTAATCCAACCGCCCCC
>RCUH01000990.1_pt1 | contig 23660 bp, 19 predicted proteins | sample 2166191 | NCBI WGS metagenome assembly RCUH01 (sample SAMN09932848, study PRJNA488358) | compost metagenome | feature: garden; material: soil; isolation source: compost soil in an enriched community after 214 h of incubation | place: Germany: Experimental Botanical Garden Goettingen | collected...
GCAAACTGAGCTCCGCAACCTGGGTTTGAGGAATGAAAATGCCCGGCAATGTGCCGGGCATTTTTTTATGACCACCAGGCCAGCTTCAATCAGTCGAAGTACCCCATGGCTCCAAACCCGCGCTGCAAATCCTCGATCAGCGCCTCGAAACAATCTTTGTAATCCCCCATAGAACCGGTCGCCCGCGCCCGCACCGGCTGGGTACTGGTGCGCTTTATCACGCCCCATACTGATACGTTTATTTTCACATGTATTGATTATTGATTTTTATTGTGTCATTTATAGCCTCGCCGATCACAGGACTGATCCACCACGCCAACCCGGATGGCAGGCACCCGTTTCCCCCAAATGCCCTCCAAGGAGTCAACAATATGAACAAGACAGAACTTCTAGGTGCTCTGGCGCTATGCGCTTTCAGCTTCCTGGCACATGCCGACGAAGACAGCCTGCGTATCGGTATCGAAGCCGCCTACCCGCCCTTCTCCTTCAAGACACCAGAAGGCAACGTCAGCGGGTTCGACTACGACATCGGCAACGCCTTGTGCGAAGAAATGCAGGTCAAGTGCGAGTGGGTCATTCAGGAGTTCGACGGCATGATCCCGTCGCTCAAAGTGCGCAAGATCGATGCCGTGCTGTCGTCGATGTCGATCACCGAAGACCGGATGAAGTCCGTGGACTTCAGCAAAAAGTACTACCACACACCGGGCAAGTTCGCGATGAAGGCCGGCAACGTGATCAATGACCCGTTGGCGGACCTCAAGGGCAAGAAAGTCGGCGTGCAACGCTCCTCGACCTACGATCGTTTTGCCACCGAGCAACTGGAAAAAGCCGGCGTCGTCGTGGTGCGTTACGGCTCGCAGAATGAGGCTTTCCTCGACCTGGCCTCGGGTCGTCTGGACGCCACCCTCGCCGACATCGTCAACACCGACGAAAGCTTTATCAAGACACCGGCAGGCCAGGGCTTCGCACTCACAGGGCCCGACATCAACGACCCGAAGTATTTTGGCCGGGGCGCCGGGATCGCCGTGCGCAAAGGCGACAGTGCCAACGTTGCGCGCCTGAGTGCCGCGATTGACGCCATTCGCGCCAATGGCAAGTACCAGCAAGTGATGGCCAGGTACTTCGCGTTCGATATCTACGGCGAGTAAGCCTTACCCGTGCCCCCCTGACCCAAGACCCGGCGACGGCCCGTTGCAGGCGTCTCCCGGGGCTTGTCTTGCGCGCCTCGCGGCGCTCGCTTGAGGAACTTCATCATGCTCCACGGCTACGGATCGAGCATTCTCGATGGCGCCTGGCTGACCATAAACCTGGCCTTGACGTCCATGTCCCTGGCGATTGCCCTGGGCCTGATCGGCGCGGCCTTGCGATTGTCACCGCTCAAATGGCTGGCCATGCTCGGGGAAAGCTACACCACCCTGATTCGCGGTATTCCAGACCTGGTGCTGATCCTGCTGATCTTCTACGGCGGCCAGGATCTGGTGAACCGCATTGCCCTGGCGCTCGGTTACACCCGCTATATCGACATCAACCCCTTTATCGCCGGCGTCTGCACCATGGGCTTCATTTTTGGCGCCTACCTCTCGGAAACCTTTCGCGGCGCCTTCATGGCGATCCCCAAGGGACAGGCCGAGGCCGGCGTGGCTTATGGCATGGGCGGTGCGCAGGTGTTCTGGCGAATTCTGGTACCGCAGATGATTCGTTTCGCCATTCCCGGGTTCACCAACAATTGGTTGGTACTGACCAAATCCACCGCGCTGATCTCGGTGATCGGCCTGCAGGACATGATGTTCAAAGCCAAGAACGCAGCGGATGCCACACACGAGCCATTCACGTTTTTCCTCGCGGTGGCAGCGCTGTACCTGATGCTCACCAGCCTGTCCTTGCTGGTGCTGCGCTATCTGGAAAAACACTACTCGGTCGGCATCAAAGCCGCCGAATTGTGAGGGGAGCCACCCATGATTCTCGACTACAACCTGATCTGGGAAAACCTGCCGCTGTACTTCAATGGCGCCTTGTTGACCCTCAAAGTCCTGCTCATTTCCCTGGCCCTGGGTTTGGTATTGGCGATTCCACTGGCGCTGATGCGGGTGTCGCGATCGCCACTGATCAACTTCCCGGCCTGGCTCTATACCTACGTGATTCGCGGCACGCCGATGCTGGTGCAATTGTTCCTGATCTATTACGGCCTGGCGCAGTTCGAAGCGGTGCGCCAAAGCGTGCTCTGGCCTTACCTCTCCAGCGCCACCTTTTGCGCCTGCCTGGCCTTCGCGATCAACACCAGTGCCTATAGCGCAGAGCTGCTGGCCGGCAGTTTGAAATCCACCAACCATGGCGAGATCGAAGCCGCCAGGGCCATGGGTATGTCACGCCTGACCCTGTATCGCCGCATTCTCATGCCGTCGGCCTTGCGCCGGGCATTGCCGCAGTACAGCAACGAAGTGCTGATGATGCTGCAAACCACCAGCCTGGCCTCCATCGTCACCCTCGTCGACATCACCGGGGCCGCACGCACGGTCAGTTCACGGTTCTATCTGCCATTCGAGGCGTTTATCACCGCCGGGCTTATCTACCTCGCCCTGACCTTCATTCTGGTGCGTCTGTTCAAGTTGGCCGAGCGCCGCTGGCTGGCGTATCTGGCACCGCGCAAGCACTAAGGAGCTGCTATGGAGCACATTCAATACCTGTTGCCGTGGAGTGCCTCGGGCACCGAACGAACGCTGTCACTGTTTCGTTTTGGCAGCGGAGCACGCAAAGCGTACATCCAGGCGTCATTGCATGCCGACGAGTTGCCGGGAATGCGCGTCGCCGTCGAGCTCAAGCGCCGTCTTCTGGAACTGGAAACCCAAGGCCGCCTGACCGGGCTGATCGAATTGGTGCCCATGGCCAATCCGATCGGTATCGCCCAGATGTTCCAGGCCACCCATCAGGGGCGCTTCGAGTTCTCCAGCGGCAAGAACTTCAATCGCGACTTCCCGGAGTTGGTCGATGCCGTTGCACCGCTGCTGGAAGGCCGATTGGGCGACGATGCCGACGCCAACATCGCACTCATCCGCCGCGCCATGGGCGATGCCCTCGCCGCCATGCCGGCACCGACCTCGGAACTCGACGGCCTGCGCCGCCTGTTGCTGCAGCATGCCTGTGACGCCGATGTGGTGCTGGACCTGCACTGCGATTTCGAATCGATCATGTTGTTGTATGCGATGCCGCAAATCTGGCCACGCTTGCAGTCACTGGCCGCCCGCCTCGGCGCCGGGGTCACGTTATTGGCCGAAGATGCGGGCGGCAGTGCCTTCGACGAAGCCTGCGCCATTGCATGGCTACGCCTGGCCGAGCTGTTTCCCGAAGCCAATATTCCCCTGGCATGCACGGCCACCACCATCGAATTGCGTGGCATGGCAGACACCGGGCGCGAGCAATGCGTCGACAGTGCACAAGCCATTCTCGGGTATCTCGCCGAACAAGGCCTGATCAGCGGTGACTGGCCAGCGGCACCGCCGAGCCATTGCCAGGCCATGCCATTCGCCGGCGCGCAGTACGCCTGTGCGCCCCATCCGGGTGTGGTGAGTTTTCTGCAACCGCTGGGCGCGCAGGTCAAGGTCGGCGATCCGCTATTCGAGGTCATCGACCCGCTGACCGACCGCCATAGCGTAGTGAGCGCCAGCACCGACGGCATTCTCTATGCCCGCGAACGACTGCGCTTTGCCCAGCCTGGATTGTGGCTGGCCAAGGTTGCAGGCGTCACCCCCATTCGCCAGGGTCGCTTGCTCAGCGACTGATTCCAGAGAGTTCAAACCATGTACAAACTTGAAGTTCAGGACCTGCATAAAAGCTACGGCGCGCACCAGGTGCTCAAGGGCGTGTCCCTGCAGGCACGGGCCGGTGACGTGATCAGCATCATCGGCTCCAGCGGCTCTGGCAAAAGTACGTTCCTGCGCTGCATCAACCTGCTGGAGCAACCCAATGCGGGCAATATCGTGCTCAATGGCGAACCGCTCAAGCTGGTGGCCAACAAGTCTGGCGGGTTGAAGGCGGCCGAACCCAGGCAGTTGCAACGCATGCGTTCGCAGCTATCGATGGTGTTTCAACACTTCAACCTCTGGTCACACATGAGCGCTCTGGAAAACGTCATGGAAGCCCCGGTGCATGTGCTGGGCCTGGGCAAGAAAGAGGCACGGGAAAAGGCCGAGCACTACCTGAACAAAGTCGGTGTGGCGCACCGCATGAACGCCTGGCCGGCGCATATGTCCGGTGGCGAGCAGCAGCGCGTGGCCATTGCCCGCGCACTGGCGATGGAACCGCAAGTGATGCTGTTCGATGAGCCGACGTCGGCGCTCGACCCCGAACTGGTCGGCGAAGTGCTTAAAGTCATGCAGGATCTGGCGCAGGAAGGCCGCACCATGGTGGTGGTGACTCACGAAATGGGCTTTGCCCGCGAGGTTTCGAACCAACTGGTGTTCCTGCACAAGGGCGTTGTCGAAGAGCGCGGCGACCCGCGTGAGGTGCTGGTCAACCCGCAGTCCGAACGCCTCCAGCAGTTTCTGGCCGGGAGCCTGAAGTAACACCGCCGCCCACCCATCCACTGCTCGGCGCTGCCCGACAAGGTTGGCTTCGGATACACTCCAGCCAATCTTGTCAGGGCATCAGGCACAGCCCTTCTCCCACCTTCAGGAAATGTTGAGCTGGATATGCCAACCCCATCGAAAGACACCACTGTCTATGCTGCGCCGGTCATGCGCAAACTCACGGAAATCGTTTCCGAACTGCCACCGTCACTGCGCAAGGTGGCGGACTTCATCCTGCGTCACCCGCTCAAGGCCGCGACGCTGACCATCGAGGAGATGGCTCACGAAACATTGACCTCACCCGCCGCCGTCAACCGCCTGGCCAAAGCACTGGACCTCGGTGGCTACAGCGGCATGAAGGCCGAACTGGTCGCAACGTTGCAGCAGATGGTGTCGCCGGTCGACAAACTGCGCAACGAACTTGCCCATCGCCCGGGCGGCGCGTTTGGCCTGCATGAGCAACTCCAGAGCGCCAGCAGCAACCTGGCCACCGCGTCGAGCAACAACCACGCCGACACCTTTGAAGCGTTCGTCACTCGCCTGACCACGGCACGCAAAATCTACATCCTGGGCTTTGGCAACAGTGTTTACTTTGCCGGTCTCGCCGCCTCGACCCTGATGCCCTTTTGTGCGGACGCCACCGCCATCAGCATGGAGGGCGGTAACGAAAACGCCGCTTACCGTCTGGCCGCCATCACCGACCAGGACGTGCTGCTGGCGATCTCCCTGCCGCGCTACTCCCTCGACACCCTGCAACTGGCACGCTTCGCCAATGAACGCGGCGCATCGGTGCTGGCAATTACCGACTCACCCGCCTCGCCGCTCACCGGCATTGCCCAGCACACGCTGTTTGCACCTTGCGATCACCCGGTGCTGACCAGTTCCAACATCGCCGTACTGGCCTTGATCGAAGGCCTGGTCGCCGGCGTGATGGCGCGCAATAAAGAAGCGGTCAAACTGGCAACCGAACTGACTGAAAGCGTGATGTCGTACCTGCACATCCCTGCCAGCGGTAAACCAGCGAAAAAGTGATTGCGTTGCGGTTTTTCCTGCGAGGGATCAACGCAACTTCAGCGGATCGACCATCTGCGCCGCGATGGCCATGCCTACCAGGTCCGGCAACGTGTTGGCCTGCATGCGTTTCATGACGCGCGCGCGATACAGATCAACGGTTTTTGCGCTCACGCCCAGTTGCTCCGCGATTTCGCGGGTGGTGTAACCCTGCACCAGCGGTAACATGACATCGCGCTCGCGCGGGGTCATGCTCAGCAAGCGCGTCTGCAAGGCTTCGTGGCCCTGGTTGCCCGAGCGGTTGGTTGCACAGTTGCTGAGTGCCTGTTGCACGCTGTCCAGCAACAGCTGCTCGTTGTAGGGTTTCTCGATAAAATCATGGGCACCGGCCTTGAACGCGCGCACCACGATCGGCACATCCGCGTGCCCGCTGACGAAGATGATCGGCAGGTCCAGTTGGCGTACGCGCATTTCTTCCTGCACGTTCAACCCGCCCATGCCGGGCATGCGCACGTCCAGCAGCACGCAGGCATCGAGACTTGCATCGCAGGCATCGAGGAACGCGACGCCACTGGTAAACGGCAAGGCCTTGAGGCCGACCGACTCCAATAACCAGACCGTCGATTCGAGCATGCCCTGGTCATCATCGACCACGTACACAACCTGCTCCGTTACACCTGCCATTACCTGATTCCTATTGTTGTTTTGTTGGGCCGGCAAGCGGCAAGCGGCAACACATCAGCAGTCCGACAGGCTGGCGCCGGGCATTCAATTCGCCACCGAAACCTTCGATAATGCTGCGGCTCATGGACAGACCGAGCCCCAGGCCATCGGCCTTGCTGGTGTAGAACGGGGTAAATATCTGTTCCAGTTCCGGCTCGCTGACGCCCGGCCCCTGGTCTCGCACACGGATTTCCACGCAGGCGCCACTGCCCTGCTCCACGGTCATCACGATCAGCGAAGGTAGCCCGGGATGTTGTTCACGGTTGGCGTCGATGGCATTGCGCAACAGATTGAGCAGCACCTGTTCCAGCAACACGCGGTCGGCATAAACGGGCGGCAGATTATCCGGCAGTCGATCCTCGATTGTCACTTGGCAATTACTCGCCTCCCAGGCACACAAACGCACGGCTTCGCGGGCGACGTCGGTCAAGTTCAACGCCTGCATGCGCCGCTGCCCCTTGCGCAAAAAGGAGCGTAACCGCCGGATCACTTCGGAGGCGTGGGTGGCGTGATGGGTAATGCGTTCCAGGCCTTGCGTCACCCTTGCAGCGGCCTGGGGATTGGAATCCAGCGTCTGCAAATAGCGCTGGCTCGCATTCGCATAATTGACCACGGCCGCCAGCGGCTGGTTGATTTCGTGGGCGATCCCCGAGGCCAGTTCACCGAGGGTGACCAACCGCGCGGTGTGTGCCAGTTCGTCCTGATGACGGCGCTGTTGCACTTCCCGCAGCTCGCGCTCGGTCATGTCGCGCGCGACCAATGAGTAATAACGCTCGCCGCCGGCGGAACGGTGCGCCAACAGTACCAGCGACACCGGCACGGATGTACCGCCACCCGGTGGTTGCAAGCGCGCATCGGTGCTCCAGACACCGTCGCGCTCGGCGCTTCGCCAGCCATCGCGTTGCAGGCGCGCAAGGTCGCCGCTGGCGAACAACGCGGCCAGGGCCGGCATGGGTTGTTGCTCATCAATCCCGAGGATGCGGCGCGCGGCCGGATTGAGGTAAGTGACCTGGCCCTCGGGGGCGATGAACAACACCGGATCGATGTTGGCCTCGACCACTTCGGCCAGGCGTCGCTTGTTCTCCTCGGCCTGCACTCGGGCGGTGATGTCCCGGGATACGCTGACGACTTCGACCACCGCCCCGGTGTAGGTTTCCCGGATCGCCCGGCTGGCAGTTTCGAACCACAGGTAATGGCCGTCGCGATGGCGGATGCGATAAGTCATGGTGTGATAGCCATCCTGCTCCAGCGCATCACGCGCGCGCTGCACCAGACCGGCCAGATCCTGGCCATGAAACAGGCCCTGGGCCAATTGCCCGCGCAACTCTTCGGGCCAGTAACCGAGCAAGGTCCAGGAGGCCGGTGACGCATCGATAACGTGCCCATCCGGCGTGTGGCGGGAAATCAGGTCGGTGGTGTTTTCGATGATCAGCCGGTACAGCCGCCGTGCGGTGGCCGCTTCACGCTCGGCCAGCACTTGGGTCGTGGCGTCTCGGCAACGGGCGAGCACTCGGTTGTCCTGGGGATCGGGGATGAACGTCCAGATCAGGATCTGCGCTTCAAACTGAGCCTCGACGCCTTCGACGGCGCGTTGCTGGTCCAGGCAGGCACGCACCAGCACCCGATGATTGACCGGTAAAAAACCCAACACATCGGTCAGCGACTTCTCGGCGAGCAGCGCCATCAGTGCCGCGTTGAACTCCAGCGGTCGACCTTGTGCATCGAGCAACAGGCTCGGTTGTGGATCGTGGCCCAGCAGCGGCGAACCCCGCAGCATGCCGTTGACGCTGCTCAGCAGCGTCGTCAGCAAATCCTGCACCCAGCCCAGCCAATCGAGACTCACGCCCTCGCACACTTGCACCAGCAACAACCCCGGCTGCCCTGGCTGCAAGGCCAGATCGAATACCTGGCCATGGCTGATCGCGGCCCGCCGCAACCGGCCGGACAACCAGCAATCGAGTTGACGGACTTGAGCCAGGTCCAGGCGCCCTGCCTCGACCAGATGCTCGAAGAGCAACTGGTCGCTGGCCAGCGCCGGGTCGCCAAGTCCCGGCGGAAAATGCTGGGCGGCGCCCTCATGGCTGTAGATCCGCGCATTGGGCTGCCAACTCAGGTAAACCGCCCGCTGCACCTCGGGGCAATCCTGCAGCGCCCGACACAACGCATCGGCCCGGGCGGCCAGAGACACGCCCTCGCGCTGCAGGCGCAACCAACTGTGCAATCGAACGGGAGTCAGGGTCATTGCGGGTCCACTTCGTCAGGGAAACCAAGCATATACCAGCCTCGGAGGGCTGGCGGCGGAGATTTGGAGTCACAAGAATCAAATATAGTATATGTACTATACACCGTAGGTTGTACTTCCATATTCACAGCAGAATGTTATATAAGGTAATCCGGACTTTGAAGGTGACCTCGGCGAGGTCAACCATAGAGCTAACAATCAGCCATCGAGTACCCGCACATGTCTATCTATGACCAAGGCCTAGGCCCTTCGGCTGTCAACCACATTGCCTTGTCTCCGCTCAGCTTCATCGAGCGCACCGCCAGCACTTATCCGAACCACCCCGCCGTTATCCACGGTTCGATTCGTCGCACCTGGGCGCAGACCTACACCCGTTGCCGACGTCTGGCCTCGGCGCTGGCCGGTCGCGGTATCGGCAAGGACGACACGGTCGCGGTGATGCTGCCCAACATTCCCGAGATGCTTGAAGTGCATTTCGGTGTGCCGATGATCGGCGCCGTGCTCAACCCGCTCAACGTGCGCCTCGATGCCGAGGCGATCGCCTTCATGCTGCAGCATGGCGAGGCCAAGGTGCTGATTACCGACCGCGAGTTCCATGACGTGATCCAGGCGGCGCTTGGCATGCTCGATCACCCGCCTCTGGTGATCGACGTCAATGACCCGGAATACGGTGAAGGTCAGGCCGCGAGCGACCTGGACTACGAAGCGCTGTTGGCCGAAGGCGACCCGGCATTCGACTGGCAATGGCCGGTCGACGAGTGGCAAGCCATTTCGCTGAATTACACGTCAGGCACCACCGGCAACCCCAAGGGCGTGGTCTACCACCATCGCGGCGCTTACCTGAGCGCATTGGGCAACCAGATGACCTGGGCCATAGGCAACCATCCGGTGTACCTCTGGACCCTGCCGATGTTCCATTGCAATGGCTGGTGCTACCCATGGACCATCACCGCCCTGGCGGGTGTGCACGTTTTCCTGCGCCGGGTCGACCCACAGAAAATCCTCACGCTGATCCGCGAGCACCAGGTCACTCACCTGTGCGGTGCGCCGATCGTGCTCAATGCACTGGTGAACATGCCCGAATCAGCGAAAGCGGCCATCGATCACCCGGTCAACGCCTTGGTCGCGGGCGCTGCGCCACCGGCCAAAGTGATCGGTGCCGTCGAAGAGATGGGCATCAATGTCACTCACGTGTTTGGCCTGACCGAAACCTATGGCCCGGTGACGGTCTGCGCATGGCACGCCGAATGGGATGAGTTTTCTCTGGAGGAGCGAGCGCAAATCAAGTCACGGCAGGGCGTGCGCTACCCGACCCTCGAAGGCGTGATGGTCGGCGATTGCACAACGCTGGAGCCAACCCCGCGCGACGGCCAGACTATCGGCGAGATCTTCCTGCGCGGCAACACTGTCATGAAGGGCTACCTGAAGAACCCGACCGCCACTGCCGAAGCGTTCGAGGGCGGCTGGTTCCACACCGGTGACCTGGCCGTCTGGCATCCCGACGGTTACGTCGAAATCAAGGACCGGCTCAAGGACATCATCATCTCGGGCGGCGAGAACATCTCCACCATCGAACTCGAAGGCGTGCTCTATCGCCACCCGGGTGTGATGGAAGCAGCCGTGGTCGCCCGTCCCGATGAGAAATGGGGCGAAACGCCCTGCGCCTTCATCACCTTGAAGGCTGATCACCAGGACGTTCGCGAGGCCGACATCATCAGTTTCTGCCGTGAGCATCTGGCCGGATTCAAGGTACCGCGAACAGTGGTTTTCACGCTCTTGCCGAAGACTTCCACCGGCAAGATCCAGAAGTACGTGTTGCGCGACCGGGCCAAGGCGCTCTAACCCCATCTGACATTGCATCCATCAAGCAGCAGGTGTTTTACCTGCTGCCAGGGGTTCGTGCAGGCCGAATTCGGCGGTGCCCTGCCCCTACACAACGACAACAAAAACAATGTGGAGCTACCGATGATCGACATCCATTCAACCGATACCCAACGTTGCGAACGCATTCGGCGCAATCCGAAATTCCTTCAACTGGTGAGCAGCCGTTCACGCCTGGCCTGGACGTTGAGCGCCGTTGTATTGGGCACCTATTACCTGTTCATGCTGGTGGTGGCGTTTGCCCCGCAGTGGCTGCATGCACCACTGGGCGAACATCGGATGTTGACCTTGGGCATGCCGGTTGGCGCGGCAATCATCGTGTTTTCCTGGTTACTGACCGGTTGGTATGTCTACAGCGCCAATACCCGTTTTGACGCCCTGGGCGCAGCCATTATCGAGGAGAGCAAGTGATGACTCTGTTGCGTAAACTGATCCTCGCCGCTACCGGTCTGCTGCCAGCCTCCATTGCGCTCGCCGCGCCGACGATGGGCGCGGTGGAAAAGCAACCACTGAACCTGAATGCGATCGGCATGTTCTTCGTGTTCGTCCTCGGCACGCTGGCCATCACCTGGTGGGCCGCGCGCCAAACCAAATCCACCTCGGACTTTTACACGGCGGGCGGAGGTATCACCGGGTTTCAGAATGGCCTGGCGATTGCCGGCGACTACATGTCCGCAGCCACCCTGCTGGGGCTTTCCAGCCTGGTATTCGCCAAGGGTTACGATGGTTTCATCTATACCATCGGCTTCTTCGTTGGCTGGCCCATCATTACCTTCCTGATGGCCGAGCGTCTGCGCAACCTTGGGCGCTATACCTTCGCCGACATCGTTTCCTATCGACTGGACCAGAACAAGGTGCGGATCTTCGCAGCCTTCGGCTCGCTGACGGTGGTGTGCTGCTACCTGATCGTGCAGATGGTCGGTGCCGGCCAACTGATCAAATTGCTGTTTGGCCTCGACTACCCGGTTGCGGTGATGATCGTTGGCGCGCTGATGCTGATCTACGTGATCTTCGGCGGAATGATCGCCACCACCTGGGTCCAGATCATCAAGGCTGTGCTGTTGCTCGTCGGCGGCACCACCCTCGCGGTCATGGCCATGTCGCAGTTCGGTTTCAGCTATGAAACCCTGGCCGAAAAAGCCGTCAGTGTTCACGCCAGCGGCTGGAACATCATGGGCCCGGGCTCACTGCTCGCCAACCCGATAAACACCGTGTCGATGTCGCTGGGCCTGGTGTTCGGGATTGCCGGGCTGCCGCACATCCTGATGCGCTTCTTCACCGTGCCGAGCGCCAAGGAAGCCCGCAAGTCGGTGTTCTACGCCACCGGTTTCATCGGTTTCTTCTTCCTCGTGGTCTGCACCCTGGGTTTTGTCTCGATGGTGATCATCGGCACCGATCCGCAGTACTACGTCAATGGCGAAGTCGGCGGTGCCTTGATTGGCGGCGGCAACATGGTTGCCATGCACCTGGCCAAAGCTGTCGGTGGCAACCTCTTCTTCGGTTTCCTCGCCGCTGTAGCGTTCGCAACCATCCTTGCGGTGGTGTCCGGTCTGGCGCTGGCCGGTGCTTCGGCGATTTCCCATGACCTCTACGCCACCGTGTACAAGAAAGGCACCGCCAACGAGAAGCAGGAAATGCGCGTGACCCGCATGGCCACTGTGGGCCTGGGCATCATCGCGATTGTGCTGGGCATTGTGTTCGAGAAGATGAACGTCGCCATTCTGGTGGGCCTGACGTTCGGCATCGCCGCTTCGACCAACTTCCCGGTGCTGATCATGGCCATGTACTGGAAAGGCCTGACGACCAAAGGCGCGATCCTCGGCGGTTTTGCCGGACTGATCTGCGCGCTGGCACTGGTGATCCTGTCGCCACCTGTCTGGGTGACCGTACTTGGTCATGCGCAAGCGATCTACCCGTACGACCATCCAGCGCTGTTCTCCATGCCGCTGGCCTTCCTGGTGATCATCGTGGTGTCCAGACTCGACCGCAGTGCGCGCGCCGACAAGGAGCGTGACGCCTACGCCGACCAATTCGTTCGCGCTCAGACCGGCCTCGGCGCTGCCGCCGCTTCCAGCCATTGACTGAAGGGGCACGGCCCGCCTGTGCGGCGCTGTGCCCGCAACACAATCGTCCCAACGAGGTTTACGTTATGCCCGAATTCAAAGCCCCGCTGCGCGACATGCGCTTTGTCCTGCACGAAGTGTTCGACGCCCCGGCCATGTGGGCACGCCTGCCGGCCTTGGCCGACAGCATCGACACCGATACGGCAGACGCCATTCTTGAGGAGGCGGCTAAAGTCACCTCGCACCTGATTGCGCCCCTCAATCGCAGCGGCGACGAAGAAGGCGCGCAGTGGCATGAGGGTCAAGTCACCACCCCCATCGGTTTCAAGCAGGCTTACGCTACCTACATCGAAGGCGGTTGGGTGGGACTGTCCGGCAACCCCGGGTTCGGTGGCATGGGCATGCCGAAAATGCTCGCCGTGCAATTCGAAGAGATGCTCTACGGCGCCAACTCAAGTTTTGCGCTGTATTCGGCATTGAGTTCCGGTGCCTGCCTGGCGCTGGACGCCCACGCCAGCGACACCTTGAAAAACCTCTATCTGCCACCGATGTATGAAGGCCGTTGGGCCGGCTCCATGTGCCTCACAGAGGCCCATGCCGGCACCGACCTCGGACTCATCCGCACCCGCGCCGAACCTGAGGCTGACGGTAGCTACAAGATCACCGGCAGCAAGATTTTCATCACCGGCGGCGATCAGGACCTGACCGAAAACATCGTGCATCTGGTACTGGCCAAACTGCCGAACGCGCCTGCTGGTCCGAAAGGCATTTCGCTGTTTGTCGTACCTAAAGTGTTGGTCAATGCCGACGGCTCCCTCGGCGCTGCCAATGCCGTGAGTTGCGGTTCGATCGAACACAAGATGGGCATCAAGGCCTCGGCCACCTGCGTGATGAACTTCGACGGCGCCAGTGGCTGGCTGGTCGGTGAGGAGAACAAAGGCTTGGCGGCGATGTTCACCATGATGAATTACGAACGACTGTCCATCGGCATTCAGGGCATCGGCTGTGCCGAGGCGTCTTATCAGAGCGCTGTCGCCTACGCTCGCGAACGCCTTCAAAGTCGGGCACCCACCGGTGCCGTGGCCCCGGACAAACTGGCCGACCCGATCATCGTGCACCCGGATGTGCGGCGTATGCTGCTCGGCATGAAAGCCATGACCGAGGGCGGCCGCGCGTTCGCCAGTTATGTCGGGCAACAACTGGATCTGTCGAAGTTTTCCTGCGATGCCTGCGAGCGCGATAGTGCACAGAACCTGGTTGCGCTGCTGACGCCGGTGGCCAAGGCGTTTTTTACCGACACTGGCCTGGAAAGCTGCATCAATGGCCAGCAGGTTTTCGGCGGCCATGGCTACATCCGCGAATGGGGCCAGGAACAATTGGTCCGTGATGTGCGCATTGCACAGATCTACGAAGGCGCCAATGGCATCCAGGCATTGGACCTGCTCGGACGCAAAGTGCTCGCCGATAAAGGCGTCGTGCTTCGCCAATTCACCGGCGAGATTCGCCGTTTTGCCGCTCAGCCCGATGCACCCTATGCCACACAGCTGCTCGATGCCGTGCAGCGGCTGGAGGACATCAGCGACTGGCTACACGACAGGGCCGCAACCAACCGCAACGAAGTCGGCGCAGCCTCGGTGGAGTATTTGCACTTGTTTGGTTACGTCGCCTACGCCTGGCTCTGGGCGCGCATGGCTCAGGTTGCCCGGCAAAAACGCTGTGAAGACGAAGATTTCTACGACGCGAAAATCGCCACCGCCGACTTTTACATCCACCGTTTGCTACCACGCATTTTGAGCCTGGAACAATCCGTTCGGGCCGGCAGTGCCTCGTTGTATGGCCTGAGCGCGGAACAGTTCTGACGATTGGGTCGACGCCGCGTCAAAAACTCCTCTCTTTGGGCGTTGGCGTTTTTTCTCCAGTAACCCTCGCCCCTCTGGCGAGGGCTGCTTCACACCTGCACTGCCCCTGGACATCGAGCCCCAGTCGCCCGGTGACAGACCCATGATTCCAAAAATAAAAACAAAGGAGCTTCACCATGGACCGCAACACCCGCATTCTCGCTACCCGAATCCTGCTCACTGGAGGCGTCATCAGCCTTTCAGCTCCGGCCGCTGCTGACTTTATCAAGGACAGCAAGGCCAGCCTTGAACTGCGCAACTTCTACTTCAACCGTGACTTTCGCCAAACCAATGCCGCGCAATCCAAACAAGAGGAGTGGGCGCAGGGTTTCCTGCTGCGCTATGAATCGGGATACACCGAAGGTTTGATTGGCGTGGGTTTCGATGCCCTGGGCCTTGAGGGCGTCAAGCTCGATTCCAGCCCTGATCGCGCGGGTTCCGGCCTGCTCAAACGCCACAGCAACCCCCGTAATGGTTCCCAGGACGAGTATGGCGAACTTGGCCTTACCGCTAAACTGCGCGCCTCCAAAAGTGCGCTGAAACTCGGCACGCTGATGCCTAAACTGCCGACGATATTGGCCAACGATTCACGGTTGCTGCCACAAACGTTCGAGGGCGGTCAGCTGACGTCGCTGGAGATTGAAGGCCTGACGGTGGATGCCGGACGACTGACGCAGGTCAATCAGCGCGACTCCTCGAATTACGAAGACATGAGCATCACCCGAACTGGCGCCAAAGGCATCACAACGCAAAATGCCGCCAGCGACACATTCGATTTCGCCAGCCTGAATTACAAATGGACCAGCAATCTCGCTACAGCCTACAGCTATGGGCATCTCGACAACTTCTACAGTCAACACCTGGTCAACCTGACCTACATGTTGCCGGTCACCACGGGCCAGTCGCTGAAGACGGATCTGCGCTTCGCCCGTTCTACGGACGATGGCGGCAGCAATGTGGACAACAATGCGCTCGGTGCGATGTTCACCTATAACCTCGGCGGGCACGCGTTTGGCCTGGGCTATCAAGGCATGAGCGGTGACACTGGTTATGCTTACGTTAACGGCGCCGACGCGTTCCTGGTGAACTTCGTGCAAATCGGCGACTTCGCCAGCAAGGACGAAAAGTCCTGGCAGGTTCGCTACGACTACAACTTCGCGGCCATCGGGGTGCCTGGCCTGACCTTCATGACCCGCTACATCAACGGCGACAACATCGACCTGGGCAATAACCGGCCAGAGGGCAAGGAATGGGAGCGCGATACCGACATCGGTTACGTCGTGCAAAGCGGCCCGCTGAAAAACGTCGGGGTGAAATGGCGCAACGCGACGGTGCGTTCGAGCAACTTTGGCAGCGATCTGGATGAAAACCGTTTGATCGTCAGCTACACCTTACCGATCTGGTAAGCGTTCCGCTCTGCGTCACTATTGCCCGGTACACCGGGGTTATAGCTGAAGGCTGCCTTGCGCAGCTTTCAGTTTTTCTCACTCCCGCCTTCATAGGAGTCGGCTAGCCGCGACGCGGCTCAAGGAGTGCGAAGCGCTTTCAGATGCCTATGCCAAACAGGTTGTCGAGGCTCATGATGAAAACCACTGACAAGTCGGGCGGTGCTTCAACGGCTGCGCCAATCCAGAAGGCGTCAACCGGCAGTGCCTGGCGCACCATGCCTGGCGGCATCTGGGCGCTAGGCTTCGTCTCGATGCTGATGGACATCTCCTCAGAGATGATCCATGCATTGTTGCCGCTCTACATGGTGACAGTACTGGGTACCTCCGTCTTGGCAGTGGGTCTCATCGAAGGAATAGCCGAGGCTACGGCCTCGATCACCAAGGTATTCTCCGGGGCACTCAGTGATCGATTGGGCAAGCGCAAACTGCTTGCGGCGCTGGGCTATGGGTTGGGGGCGCTGTCCAAACCGATCTTTCCTTTGGCAGGCTCGCTGGACTGGCTGACCGGGGCGCGCTTTATCGACCGCATTGGCAAAGGGATTCGCGGCGCCCCGCGTGATGCATTAGTGGCCGACATCACGCCACCTGCGATACGGGGGGCGGCTTTCGGCCTGCGTCAGACTCTGGATACCGTTGGTGCATTCCTGGGACCGTTGCTGGCGATTGGTTTGATGTGGCTGACCGCGAACCACTTCAAGACTGTGTTCTGGGTCGCCGTCATCCCGGCCTTCCTCGCCGTCGCGGTGCTGCTGTTGTTCGTCCATGAGCCCAGACAGGTGCAAGGGACGCAACGGGTGCGTACGCCCTTGAGCACGCGGGAATTGGCCCGACTGGGCGCCGGCTACTGGTGGGTGGTGGGTGTCGCTGCGGTGTTCACTCTGGCGCGCTTCAGCGAAGCCTTTCTGATCCTGCGCGGCCAGGCCGTTGGGCTGGCGCCGATGTGGGCGCCAGCGGTACTTGTCCTCATGGGAGTGGCGTACTCGCTGTCAGCCTATCCCGCCGGGGCATTGTCCGATCGTGTCAGCCGCGTGACGGTGCTCGGCGCAGGCCTGATATTTCTGATTGCTGCCGATCTGACGCTGGCGTTCGCGCCGGGTATCGCCGGCCTGGTCGTCGGCGTCGTTCTATGGGGGCTGCACATGGGGTTTACCCAAGGGACATTCGCTGCCCTGATCGCCGATTGCGCGCCGGCTGAACTGCGTGGGACGGCATTTGGCATGTTCAATCTGCTGACCGGGTTGGCCTTGCTGTTGGCTAGTGTCATCGCGGGGGCGCTGTGGGATACGGTTGGCTACCAGGCTACCTTCCTGACGGGAGGCGGCTTTGCTGTTCTGACTTTTCTGGGGTTGTGGGTGATCCAGGCGAAAGCTCAGGTTCGATAGCAACGCCCAGTCACTACCGACAGGACGGCAAGTCCGTCTGCCTCTGATCGATTGCAGCCCCTCACGTCCTCATCACCCACCGTGAGAGCCAAATCTTTTCTTGTAAGTAAAGTCGAAGTAACGAGCAGCTCAGTGACAGCACCGGACAAGGCAATTACAATTTGATTAACATCTAGCGACTTGAGCGATTGAATACCCCATGGAAAGCAAGACTGCGCGCCTCACTGTGCTCATTGATCCCGTCAAGAAAAAAGCTTTCGAGGAACTCTGTGCAGCACAAGACCTGACGCCTTCGCAGGTTGTCCGTCAACTGATTCGTGACTACCTGGACACCCACGGTGCCAGCTATTCGACCAAGAGTAAGCATGCCGCCAGTACCAAGTCATAACCTGACACGGGCAGCAAGCCTCTAACTCTAAATGGTCGACGTACCCTCTGCGAGACTGACCGCTTTAGCCAGCGCGGTGTTGAAGTCGGCGTGGTAATGCTCCGTGCCGATTTCTTGCAAGATACCCACCCTATCGAGCTTGTTGAGCACCTTCGTGTTCGCTTCGCAGAGTTTCACCACGATATTGCGCTTGTGCAGTTGCTGAATGACCTCCTCCAGCACCTGCAAGCCAGTGATATCCATAAACGGTACACGCTTCAAGCGAATAATCAGCAGACGTGGATCAGTATGGGTCTGTGCCAAGACACGCTCGAAGGTCTCAGCCGCGCCAAAGAACAATGGCCCTTCAATCGTATAAATCAATGTCCCTGGCGGCAGGCGAGCATGGCCATTGGCCCTCAGCTCTTCTTCAAGCTCGTGCTCGACTACCTGTTGCACCTCCACAGAGGAGGCCATGCGGCGCATGAAGTGCAGCATCGCAAGAATGACGCCGATATTCACGGCGATCACCAAGTCACTGAACACTGTGAGGCTGAAAGTGATGAGCAGGATAGCTACGTCTGCGTGTGGAGCCCGCTGGACCATACGCTTGAAGTGCTTCAACTCGCTCATGTTGTACGCGACCACGAAAAGAATCGCGGCCAGGGCGCACAGTGGGATGTTTGAGGCCAGAGGTGCCAGAAACAGAATAATAAGCACCAACGTGACCGCGTGCGTAATGCCGGCCAGCGGGCTCGTGCCGCCGTTACGGATATTGGTTGCAGTACGGGCAATGGCTCCGGTAGCCGCAAAGCCGCCAAACAATGGCGTGACCAGGTTAGCCACTCCCTGACCGATCAGCTCCTGATTGGAATCGTGCTTAGTGCCTGCCATGCCATCGGCCACCATTGCGGACAGCAGCGATTCGATCGCTCCAAGCATGGCGATAGTGAACGCCGGACCGATCAAATCGATGACGCGAGACAGCGTGATTTCAGGCAGGCCCAACGCTGGAAGGCCTTGAGGTATGCCACCAAATGCGCTGCCAATCGTGGCTACCCCCTCGAAATGAAAGGTTGACTGTATCGCCGTAGCTACCGCCATTGCGACTAATGGGCCAGGTACCCGTTTGAGTCCGGGAATTCTGGAAGCGGTGATGACCAGGAAAAGACTAAGTACAGCCAGCAGGGTCGTGGCCATATGAAGATCCGGGAGCGCCTGGAGCAAATGCCAGAACTTTTCATGGAAATGCTCTCCACTGATCCTCGGTAAACCGAAAAAGTCTTTCCACTGTCCGACCCAGATGATCACGCCGATGCCTGCGGTGAATCCGACGATCACCGGATCGGGGATAAACTTGATGATTGCGCCGAGCCGGGCCATCCCCAGCAATAACAACATGGCACCCGCCATCATCGTGGCGATTTGCAGACCGTCAACACCATGCTTGGCCGTGACTCCCGCCAGAATCACGATGAACGCACCTGTCGGTCCGGCAATCTGCAAGCGGCTTCCGCCAAAGAGTGAAACCAGCAGACCACCGATGATTGCGGTGTAGATGCCTTGCTCAGGCTTGACGCCAGATGCAATGGCAAACGCCATTGCAAGGGGGAGCGCCACGACCCCGACGATCACGCCAGACACCAAATTGCGCAGCCAATGCTTTCGCCCCAACAACCCCGCCTTCCATGCCTCACCTATCGCAATCATGGCTAGCTCCTCAGTGGATGCATGTGCATAATATTAACATACAGTGATAATTGAAATGCCCTGATCCACTGCTTCGTGCGGCTGGAGATGTTTATAGAGAAAGTTCAGATGGAGCTGGGCGGGCATGCACTGCAAATAGAGAATCTTGAGAGCGCGTGTAGCGTGGTGACTGACATGAATCGTAAAACTGTGAAAAGCAAACACGCCGAAGGCGTGACCTTTGACACCCATGTGATCGCAAACCCGACCAACCCCAAGGAGTGGATCGTGTTTTTCAAGAAGGACGCCGGGAGAAGTTATTTCCTGGTTGATGACAACGAGGAAGTCGAGTCTTTCGGGCATCTGGATGACTTGATCGCCGAGCTTCGAGACTTGGGCCTCAAGACCGCTGAAATCCACTTTTAACCCTTGGATCACGCCCTGGAGACATGATCATGTCAGTAAAAGTCGAGTACCTGTCCAGTCAAGGCGAAGCTCTTTGGTCTGTATGTTTTGGCATCAGGCGAGTTCAGTTTCGGCATGAAAAAAGTGCTCACGACTTTGCTGCCAAGCTCAAGGAGAGAATCGAGGCTCCGCATGTTTACCCTCAACGTGATCCGCCAGCGATAAATTAGCTGCCAGGGACATGCATGTTTGCGTTCAGCGAAGGCAATATAGTGAGCCGGTGCAACGGCGAACCCTGAGTATTCGTCATCGAGCGCAAGCGCACCTGCAGACGACCAGGTTCGCAAACCCTGAGATCATCTGGATGTAGTACTTTCATCAGGTCAACAGAACGGAAGCTGTTATGGAAAGTAGCGCAGGCAAACGAATTGTTGTCATTGGCGCAGGCATTGTGGGCGCGTCCTTGGCGTATCACCTGGCTGGCAAAGGCGCGAATGTCATCCTGGTCGAGGCTGAAGATATAGCGTCCGGCGTGACCGGAAGCTCATTCGCATGGATCAACACCTCACATAGCGGGCCCGATCCAATCGCAGAATTGCGTAGCGCCGCCACCCGGGAATACCGCCGCCTCCAAACCGAGCTGCCGGGTCTGAAAGTACGATGGACAGGCTCCCTGTCTTACAGCGCGAACCTTGATAGAGAGCTGCAAGACTCAGGCAACCCGCCTTCGGCAACCCTGGTATCTCGCTCCCGGATACTCGGTCTTGAGCCGAACCTCAAGAATCCCCCTCAACATGCCTTATATGAAGCCGAAGAAGGCGCGCTGGACGCAGTGGAAGCAACTCACGCGTTGATCGCAGGAGCCCGGAATCATGGCGCGAAAGTTCTTACGCATACTAAGGTGCTTGGCTTTTCAACTCAGAACGCAAAGGTGATGGGAGTCGAAACCGTAACGGGCATCATCGATGCAGACATTGTCGTACTGGCAGCGGGGACAGGCATCACGAAGCTGACTGAGAAGTTAAAGATATCCCTTCCAATAGAGGCCTCTGCGGCAATACTCATCCGCTACAAGACACAACCCAACCTCGTGAACACCATCATCTCCAGCCCTCAAATGGAAGTAAGGCAAAGCACCGATGGTACGTTGCTGGCGGCGGAAGATTATTTGGGAGACTCCCTGGAAAACCAGCCAGTAGAGATAGCGCTACGAACTGCCCGGGCCATCCAGAACGAACTCTATGGGATTACTTCCATTGATCCAGAATTGGCTTGTGTCGGACTCAGGCCAATTCCTGTCGATGGTATCCCCATCATCGGCTATCTACCCGATATCGGCGGAGTGTACGTTTGCGCAATGCATCCTGGCGTCACTCTGGCGGCGATTGTGGGCCGTCTTGCCAGCGAGGAAATAGTTGATAACAAGGCATCCTCGGCCCTTGACTCGTGTCGTCCCGACCGATTCTTCCAGACATGAGTTCACTTGTCTTTCTCGCAAGCCCACTTCTCGCGATCAACAGTTTGAGTTCGAAGCTGTACTTTTCCAGGCGAGTCCCTCAGCGTGCCACCAGCGGAATCAAGTCGATTTCGTTCAGTCGTGACAGACTGCTTTCGGCCAGGACCGGCCCTTCTCGACCAGTTAAATCCATGTCGCCTTTCTACCCGGCCGCCTGTGCAGGTTCAGCCTCAGCTCGACGCGCTGGCGGTTAAAGCCCCGGCGACCTTGAACTTCAGCGCCATGTCCTCATTCCCAAGCGGAACAGGCGGCGCCGCTCCTTCGCGTCATCCCGTCTCCCCCTCCCAGTAGTCTGAAACTCCCACCCCGCCTGGGAGTATCGGCCGATGTATATCGCCCGGCGTTTATCCATAGTTGTGGCATGTACCTGAAAAAGGTCCACGGTCCGCTTTGGTGACTGCAATTGCTTTGGAGAACGTCATGGCTACTCACAAAAAAAACTCGTCGCTAACGAACGATCTGCCCCCCCTAAACACTCCGTCCCTCACCGCTGACCTCAACGACTCACTGGTGACAACGGCGGTTACAGCCAGCGCTTTGGGCGTCGTGGCGACCGGCGCGGACGTCACGCTGGACGAATCGGCCGGGTTGCAGAACGCCACTGCCACGCCAACCCCTGCGGGGGACGCTGACGACAACGACATTCTGGTGGCGTCCCTGCCCACGAGCTTCGCTGACCGTTTGGCCGGACTTGGGGCAGGTACCGCAACGGGCGCAGCCTTGAGCGGCTATACCGGTGCCGTTGGCAACACCGGCAGCGATGCATTCACCGTCACCGCCGCGCCCGGAGCAAGCATTACCGATATCAGCTTCACCGACAGCTCAGGCGCACCGCTCGATGGCCAGGACAGCGGACTGGATACCCTCGATGGCACCAGCATCTTTCTCTATACCGACACGAACGACAACAACATCGTTTTGGGTCGAGCCGGGGGCCCGGCCGGCGCGATCGTGTTCGCTGCCTACATTGAAGAAACCGGTTCGCCGGTCACGGGCGGCAAGATCTGGGTCGTGGAATACCAACCACTCAGCCATCCAGATAGTACGAACGCCGATGATTCGCTCAATCTGCTGGATAAGGTTTTCATCGGCACCAGCCAGGACCTGGAATTCAGCCTGGCCAATGCGCCCTCCGGTCAGAACCTGTTCCTGATGTTCACGAAATTGAACCCGGAAACTGAAATTGTCGATGGTGTCACGCGGATCACGGATCCCACCATCATTGCCACCGGCAAGGACCCCGCAGACCAGTCAAGCGGCGTCAACATAAACACTGGCGACACGATCAATACCAGCCAGGCGGGTGGCCCGACCACCTTCGGCACCAACAATCAGATGATTGTGGAGCAAGAGGGCATCCGCTTTTCGTTCGTCACGGGTGCCAGGCAGAATGTGACCATTCCCAACCTGGATCAGAACGAAGCCGACCTTGAATCCAACGTCGACTTTACCGACGTCTACAACACGAAGTCGGCCAATTTCGACGTCGTGCAATTGCAAAGCGGCAAGAGCGCTATCGTAAAAATCAGCGCATTCAGCACCGCGGCTGAACCTGGCACGGATTTCATCAACGGATACGCGGACGATACGCCGGTTGCAATCACCAATGTGCGCGTCATCAACAATAGCACCGGGCTGGTGATCGAGAATTCAGACGGCTCGGTGAATGATCCCGCCATTTCCATCAGCTTTACTCCTGAAGGGGTTGCCACCATCACCGGCGTTAAAGCCGGCTACCAGATTGAATACACCACTACGGCGGATCACAACCGCGTGCTCGTCGAGAACGGGGCGGCCGTCAATGCCAGGGGCAATGATCACGCCGACTTTGATATCGGTGGTTTCACGCTGGTCCAAGCCTCTGTTACGACCACCGAAATCGGCTCCCAGATGATCTTCGACGACGACGGACCGAGCATCAGCCCCACCGGCACGGAGCCGACGCTGACGGTGGACGAGACGGTACTGGCGACCAACGATGCCCAGAGCTTTGCCGCCAACTTCAATTCAGAGTTTGGTGCGGATGGGGCTGGCACGCTGACCTATGCGCTGGGCGTGGTGGCCGGAGCCTCCGGGCTGACCGACACGGCCACGGGCGACGCAGTGAACCTGTCGCTCAACGGCACCGTGGTGGAAGGTCGCACGGCCACGGACAACCTGCTGGTGTTCACGGTCAGCGTGGCCGCCAATGGTGTCGTCACGCTTGACCAGATCCGGGCGGTGGTGCATCCCGATACAACCAATCCTGATGATTCGACGAGCCTGACCTCGGACAACCTGGTGACGCTGACGGCGACCATTACCGATGGGGACGGCGACAGCGCCCCGGCGACGTTGAACATCGGGCACAACCTGGTGTTCAAGGACGACGGACCGAGCATCACCACTACCGGCACGGAGCCGACGCTGACGGTGGACGAGACGGTACTGTTGACCAACGATACCCAGAGCTTTGCCGCCAACTTCAATTCAG
>RCUH01000994.1_pt1 | contig 23646 bp, 20 predicted proteins | sample 2166191 | NCBI WGS metagenome assembly RCUH01 (sample SAMN09932848, study PRJNA488358) | compost metagenome | feature: garden; material: soil; isolation source: compost soil in an enriched community after 214 h of incubation | place: Germany: Experimental Botanical Garden Goettingen | collected...
GCGCTGGTGCAGCGCATGCTCGAGTGCGCCTTCGAACTGCTCGGCTACATGCACAAGGACCACGGCCTGCGCCTGGGCGTGCGCGTGCCCGCGTCGGTGGCCGCCTCGGTGTCCTGGGCGCAGGGCGTGGCCGAGCAGGCCGAACGCGCCGGCATCGCCGCCGACCAGCTCGTGCTGGAGATCGCCGAAGACGGCGGCGCGCGCTGCAACGAGGTGCTGGCCGGCGCGGTCGCGCACCTGCGGCTGCGCGGGTTCCACTGCGCCATCGACCGTTTCGGCCAGGGCGACTCGACCCTGAGCCGCTGGTTCAAGGTGCCGTTCAGCGAGCTCCAGATCGACGCGCGCCAGCTGGCACAGGCGCGCGAGAACCCGCATGCCCGCCACATCCTGGCGAGCGTGATCGCCATGGCGCGCGAACAGCATGCGACGCTGCTCGTGAAGGGCGTCGACGGCGAGCGTGACCTCGCGTTGGCCCGCAGTCTCGGGTGCCACTTCACGCAGGGCGCGCAGCACGCCGCGCCGATGGCCGAGTCGGCCTTCGTGCAGTACGCGGCGCTGCTGCGCTATGCGGCGGGGCGCCCGCAGGCGCCGCACAACCCCGACGCGGGTTGAGGCGCGCTCAGGCGGCGCGCCGTGCCAGCACCGCTTCGGCGGCTGCCTGCAGTTCCGTCCAATCGGGGGCGATCACCGCCATCGCTTCCTGCTTCACCAGGACGCTGAGCCGGCCGCACATCGCGGCGATGGCCGGCTCGCCGATCATGGCGAAGGCACCGCGCACCGCATGCAACTCGTCGCCGATGACGCGCCGGTCGCCGGTCGCCAGGGCCTCGCGGACCTGCTGCGCGGAAGACGCCAGCGACGAGACCATCGCGTCGTGCAGGCGCGCGTCCAGCGGCGCGTGCGGCGCTTGCGCAGGCGCGACCGGGGCGCTGGCCACCAATGGCGGCGCGGCCGCGCCCAGCGTCTTGAGGATCGCCTGCTCCAGCGCCGGCAACAGCACCGGCTTGAGCAGCACCCCCGCGAAACCCGCCAGCGAGCATTGCTGGTAGCCCTCCTGCTCGAGGTGCGCCGTGATGGCGACGAGCGGGATCGACGGCATGCGTTCGCGCAGCCGCCGGGCCAGCGTGTAGCCGTCCATGCCGGGCATGTTCAGGTCGGTCAGCACGAGGTCGTAGCGCTGCGCGGCGAACAGGGCCAGCGCGGCCTCGCCGTCGGGCGCCACGTCGGCGGCGACGCCGAGCGCATCGAGCTGGTCGCTGATGAGGGCGCGGTTGGCCGGATGGTCGTCCACGACCAGCAGGCGCACGGGACGCAAGGGCAGGGCCGCGTCGCCAGCCTTGGTGTCCGACGGCGCGACGACTTCGGGCGCCAGCGCCACCAGCGGCAAGGTCACTGTGAAGCAGGAGCCCGCACCGAGCTGGCTGCTTACTGCGATCGTGCCGCCCATCTTGCGCGCCAGCCGCTGGCAGATCGACAGCCCCAGCCCTGAGCCGCCGAACTCGCGCGCGGTCGAGGCCGAAGCCTGCATGTAGATGTCGAACAGGTGCGGAATCTGCTCGGGCGGCACGCCCATGCCGGTGTCGGTCACGCGGATCGCCACCGGCGAGGCCTGCCCCGGCGACAGCGGCCCGACCTCCAGCGTCACCGCGCCCGAGGCCGTGAACTTGATCGCGTTGCTCAGCAGGTTGACGACGATCTGGCGGATGCGTGTCGGATCGCCCTCGTAGCCGGCGGCCAGGCCGGGGTGCACCACGCAATCGAGTCGCAGCCCCTTGGCGTGTGCCGAAGGCTCGAACATCTGCGCGCAAGCCTGCACGATCTCGGGCAGCGCCACGCGCGTGGCCTCGAGCTTGAGGTGGCCCGATTCCATCTTCGACAGGTCGAGGATGTTGTTGACGATCTCGAGCAGGGTGCGCGAGGCCTGGCGCACCGACTGCAGGCGCCGGGCCTGCACCTCGGGCGGCGCGCCCTGGCCGAGCAGTTCGAGGTTGCCCAGCACCGCGTTCAGCGGCGTGCGGATCTCGTGGCTCATGGTGGCGATGAACACCGACTTGGCGCGGTTGGCCGCCTCGGCCGCCTCGCGGGCTTCTTCGCGCTTCTTGTCGAGTTCGTTGCGCTCGGTGGTGTCGGAGAAGCTGCACAGCAGGGCGTCCGCGCCCTGGTAGCGCGTGCGCGTGCATTGCAGCAGCAGCTCGCAGGCCTGGCCGTTCTTCAGGGCCAGCGGCATGCCGGCGTCATGCAGCGTGCCGCCCTGGGCGCGTTCGCGGTAGAGCGCGGCCATCTGGCGGTGCAGCGGCTCGGGCGGCGCGGTGGCCGCGGCGTAGTGTTCCATCAGGGTGTTCTGCAGCAGCACGCGCTCGTCGTCGAGCGCGATCAGGCAGACGCCGAACGACGAGGTCGCGATGATCGCGCGGTTGAGCTGCTCGCTCTCGAACACCCGCTGCGAGCGACGGTAGGCGGGCTCCAGCAGCTTGCGCCTGAAGAGCAGCAGCAGGCCCCAGAGCGTGCCCAGCACCACCAGCGTGGCGCCGCCGTAGCGCAGCAGCTGCGGCTTCAGCGTGGTGAAGACCGTGCGCCACGAGTAGGCGTACACCAGCGACCAGCCGGTGCCGGCCAGCGGCGTCGAGAGGCTGAACACGCCCGCGCGGTAGGTTTCGCGCGGCAGCGCGGGGCTGGCCTGGCGCAGGCTGTGGGCCAGCGCGGTGGCCATCAGCGCGCCGCCGTCGATGGCGTCGCCCGTGCGGTCGGCCGAGAGCAGCACCTGGCCCTGCGCGTCCACCAGCAGGGCGGCCGTGTCTTGCGGCGTGTGGCGCAGGCGGTCCTGCAGCACGTTCGAGGGCAAGTTGCTCACGAACACCATGAAGGGGCGGCCCTGGGCGTCGAAGCCGGGCTGCACCAGCTTGAAGGGCGATGCCCCCGGTGCCAGCAGGTCGGGCGCCGGCGGCTGCCAGGCCACGCGCCGCTGCGTGCGCCACTGCGCGGCGAGGGCGGGGTCGCCGGCGAGATCGCCGATGTCGTAGCTCAGGCGCGCGATGAGCGCGGCGGTGTCCGGCAGGCCGGTGCGGGCCAGCGCGCCCTGCAGGCCGCCTTCGGGCGCGGGCATCAGCGTGAGCAGGCGGTGGTCGGGGGTGTAGGCGTAGGCGCCCAGCGGCGAATTGCGCAGCTGCGCGACGGCGGTGACGCTGTAGGCCTGCATCTCGAGCATGCCAAGGTAGGGCGCGAATTCATGCAGGTCGTGGGTGCGGGCGGTGTCGACCGCGGCGATGGCCGACGTCAGGTGCGCCCCGGCCTGCAGGACCACGTGGCCCCCGTCGCGCACGAAGGCCTCCAGCGTGCCGGCGGCCGGCGGCGTCTGGCTGTTCCAGAGCAGCTCGGCATTCACCACGCCGCGGCGCATCGCCGCCTGCTTTTCCTCGATGTCGAGCTGCATCTGCGCGCTGTGCGCGGCCAGCGTGGTGCGCAGGTTCGCGAGCGCATTGGCGGCGGTGTTGTACAGCACGAGGCCCGCAGCCAGCACGATGAGCAGCGACAGCAGCGCGCCGCCGCCATAGAGCAGGGCGTGCTGGTAGCGGCGCAGCAGGTCCAGCTCCTGCGCCTGCCGGGCAGGCGTCGGGGCAGGGGGGGCGCTGGCGGGGAAGGCGGGCGGAGACATGGCGAAAAAATGGCGAAAAAGACGCGAATTAAAAACAATCGACTGGAATGGTAGGGCGAATTGCGCGTGGATTTTCGTGAATTCCAGGAGTGCTTCCGTTTATAGGACTGGTCCTATGCAGGCCTTTATTTTTCAGGATTCGGCTGAGCCGATGAGCGAGGGCTTCTGAAATTTCCATCTGTATTTTGCAGTCATAGGTGTCGATGAAAAATAAATCATCTATTCGGGTGGAGTAGATCCCCTGCGAACAGATCGCTGGGTCGGCAAGGCTGCCTTGCAAATCGACAGTGAAGAGCGGCAGCGCCAATGGCCGCGCGACCTTCACGATGAGCTACCAATAGGCAAGCACCGCGCGAGCGATTTTCAGACGGGTCCGATTGGATTTTTGAGGCTGAAAACATAGGATTGAAAAATTACCTTTGTCGCCTCTTTGGAAGCTGTGAAGGGCGCTGGATTGAATGTTTTTTAGGGGTCGTTGATGACGAATATCTTGTGGATCAAGAAATTGTGGGAATTCCTGCGTGGCAAGCGAATGCAGGCAACCGGCTGCACGCGGCGAAGCGCGTTGTTCGGCGCTTTGGTGCTGGCAAAAAAGCCATCGGCCACGGCCCGGAACGACAATTTCTTTTGAGCAGGCGGTCGCATTTGGCCTTGATCAAGATCGCAGGCGGATGGGGTCTCGACCCCTCGTGGGGAGCGCGCTCATGCGGATGATCGGACACCGCCTGTCCATGGAGCGCCGCAGGCTTGGCCTGAGCGCCGCCGCCTTCGCGGTGCTCGGCGGCGTCGATGCCTCCGTGCAGGAGGCTTTCGAAAAAGGCGCGCGCCACCCCGACGCGGCCTACCTGGCCACCATGGCCGTCATCGGCATCGACGTGCTCTACGTCGTGACCGGCATGCCCACCTGCACCGAAGACCTGTCGGTGAGCCGCGAGGAGGTGTCGCTGCTGCGCGCCTACCGGACCTCGGACGACGCCGGCAAGAAAGCCGCGCACGCGGCGCTCCAGGCCATCGCGCAGGCCTTCCCGGGCGACATGCTGTCGGCCTCGGGCGCGCGCGCTTCGCAGCCCGCTGCCGCGGCGCCTCCCACCGAAACCGCCTGAGCCTTTCACCTGCGCGACGCGGCCCGCCCGCGCAGGACCGGCGGGTAAGATGCCCCGGCGCAGCGCCCGGACCCTCGTCCGCCGGCCACGCCGGCAAGCGAAAGGGAAAAAACAATGGCAATGGACCGCTTCGAAATCCGCGTCGTTCTGGCCGACGACCATCCCGGCATGCTGGCCGGGGTCCGGCACGAGCTGGCGTCGGTCGAGACCCTCACGCTGGTGGGCGAGGTGGCCAATTCGACCGGGCTCATGGCGCTGCTGGAGACCACGCCCTGCGACGTGCTGGTGTCCGACTACGCGATGCCGGCCGGCGAGTTCGGCGACGGCGTGCCGCTGTTCAAGCTGGTGAAGCGGCGCTTTCCCGACACGCAGATCGTGGTGATGACCATGCTCGACAACCCGGCGGTGCTGCACTCGCTGGTGTCCAGCGGCATCCGCTGCATCGTGAGCAAATCGGATGCGGTGGCGCACCTGATTCCCGCCATCCACGCCGCCCGCACCGGCGGCACGTACTACTCGCCGACCATGGACGCGGTGGTGCGCTCCATCGACTGGGAGGTGCGCAGCCGCAACGCCGCGGGCGTGCTGAGCCAGCGCGAGTCGGAGGTGGTGCGGCTGTATGCGTCGGGGCTCACGATCAACGAGATCGCCGAGCAGCTGCATCGCAGCAAGAAGACCATCAGCACGCAAAAGACCAAGGCGATGGAAAAGCTGGGCATCGAGCGCGATGTCGACCTGCTGCGCTACGCGCTCGAGAACGGCCTGACGGCCACGGTGACGGGCGCGCCGCAGGGCTGACCCGCGTGTGGCCTCAGGGCCAGGGCAACGCCGGCAGGCCCGGCGGTGGCGGCGGGGGAGCCGCCGACGTGCTCATGAGCCCCGTCTCCATGCCGTAGCGCACGAGGTCCATGTCGCGCAGGATGCCGAGCTTGGCCATGGCCGAGCCCTTCTGCGTGCTGATGGTCTTCTTGCTGCGGTGCAGCCGCTCGGCAATTTCCGTCACCGTGAGGCCCGACACGAACATGCGCACTACCTCGAGCTCGCGCTTGGAGAGCATGGCGTGCGGCTGGGTGTCGGTGCGGTGCGGCGCGGTGCGCGCGGCGATCTCCGCCATGCTGGGCGACAGGTAGCGTCCGCTCGCGTAGGCCGCATGCACGGCCGGCAGCAGGTGGCTCACCGAGTCGGCCTTGTTCAGGATGCAGGGCACGCCGATGTCCAGCAGCGAATGGATGATGCCGGGGTTGTCCAGCATGGTCATCACCACGATCTTCAGCCGCGGGTAGCGCTGGCGCACCAGCGCGAACAGCGCGATGCCGTCGCCGTGCAGGCCGCCGGGCATGGCGTAGTCGGACACCAGGATCTGGCAGTCGTGCTGCTTGAGCATCTCCATCATCTCGGTGGAGTCGCGCGCGGCGCCCACGACGGTGACCGCCTGGCTTTCGCGCAGCGTGCTCTCGATGCCGATGCGAACGGCGGGATGGTCGTCCGCGATCAGGACGCGGAGATTGAATGGCTTCATGGCGGACCTGTGGAACGCAGAGGGGTCGGACCTGCGCGCGCCGCGTGCAGGAAGGGCTGCTGTCGAACGCCCGGCCCCCGGCGTCGGGGACGTCTGAAAAAGGGGCCGGTGGCGGGTGCCTCGGGCGGTGCCAGCAGGGGATGACTGGACTTTAGGAGGGCGTCGGTCCTGCGTTAAGCGGCCTGATCCGATAGCGGGCCGCCAATGCATAGGACCCGTCCTAATTTGTAAGACGCGGGGTGCCCGGGGCTAGGACCGGGAGCATTGGCGGATCGGATCGGGTCCGAAAACGGGTTCGGACCCGGGCGGCTTCAGGCCGCGGCCGCGCCCTCGGGCGCCCGGCGTGCGAGCGCGGCGCGTGCCGCCGGCTCGAAGCGTTCGAAGGCCTGCGCCAGCGCGGGCAGGTCGGCGTCGCGCAGCTGCATTTCCATGGCGACGCAGTCGGCGGCGAGCCCGGCTTCGTGGATCAGCGCGAAGGCGCCGCGCAGCGAGTGCAGCCCGGCGCCGAGCGCGGCGCTGTCGCCGGCGTCCAGCGCCGCGCGGATGGCCGCCGCGGTGTCGGCCAGCGACTGCGCGAGCGGCTGGTGCACCGACGCGGGCAGGGTGCCCTGGGCGATGTCCTGCCGCCGGGCGCCGGCCGATGGCGCGGCGTCGGGGTCGCGCAGGGTCAGCTGCCGCACGGTCTGGTCGAGCGTGTCGAGCAGGATGGGCTTGATCAGCGCGGTGTCGATGCCCGCCGATTCGCAGCGCTCGCGTTCGCGCACCGCGACGTCGGCCGTGAGCGCCACGATGGGCACGCGCGAGCCCTGTGCGCGCAGCGCGCGTGCCAGCGTGTAGCCGTCCATGCCCGGCATGTTGATGTCGGTGATGATGAGGTCGTGCCGCCGCCGGGCGAACAGGTCGAGCGCCTGCAGGCCGCCCGAGGCCTGGTCGGAGGTGTAGCCCAGCGCCTCGAGCTGCATCTTCACCAGCTCGCGGTTGGCCGGATGGTCGTCCACCACGAGGATGTGCGCCGCCGGCGCGGCGGTGCCAGCGTCGGCCGCCGGCGCTGCGGGCGCGCGCGGGGGCAGGGCGGGCGCGGCAGGCAAGGGCAGCGTGACCAGGAAGGTGCTGCCCTTGCCCGGCGAACTCACCACCTGGATGTCGCCGCCCATGAGCCCGGCCAGCCGGCGGCACAGCGCCAGCCCCAGGCCGGTGCCGCCGAAGCGGCGCGCGATGCTGCTGTCGGCCTGCGTGAAGGGCTCGAACAGCGCCTTCTGCTGCGCCGCCGTCATGCCGATGCCGGTGTCGCTCACGCCGATCACCACCGGCGAGGCGGGGTCGGCGTCGTCCTTCAGGTAGACCTCGAGCAGCACGTCGCCGGTGTCGGTGAACTTGATGGCGTTGCTCAACAGATTCATGAGCAGCTGGCGCAGGCGCGTCGGGTCGCCGAGGTGGTGCGGGGCGAGGGCGTCGTCGATCACGCAATCGAGCGCCAGGCGCTTGGCCTGCGCCAGCGGCGTGAAGACCGCGATCACCTGCCGCGCCGTGTCCGCGAGGTCGAAGCGGATCGACTCCAGGCGCATCTGGTCCGACTCGATCTTCGAGAAGTCGAGGATGTCGTTGATGATGCCCAGCAGCGCGGTCGACGACGACGTCACGGCGCCGAGCCGCTCGTTCTGCGCGGCCGACAGCGGCGAGCGCTGCAGCAGCTCGAGGTTGCCCATGATCGCGTTCAGCGGCGTGCGGATCTCGTGGCTCATCATGGCCAGGAAGGCCGACTTCGCATGGTTGGCCTGGTGCGCGGCCTCGCGCGCGCTTTCCAAGGCACGCTCGGCGTTCTTGCGCGTCGTGATGTCGGAGAAGTTGCACAGCAGCACGTCGCTGCCCTGGTACTTGGTGCGCACCACGCTCACGAGCAGCTCGGTGACTTCGCCGCTGGCCAGCGTCACGGGCAGCTCCAGGTCGGGCAGCCATTCGGGAGCGCCGGGCGCGTCGTCGTACAGGCGCAGCAGGCGCTGCGGCAGGGGCGGGTCTTCGGGGCGCGCGTTGTCGGTGCAGGCCTGCATCACCTGGTTCTGCAGCAGCACCTCGCCCGAGGGGTAGCGCAGCAGCGCCAGGCCCGAGGGCGTGGTCGCGACCATGGTGCGGTTGAGGTTCTCGCTCTCCACGATGCGCTGGGAGCGCGCATAGCCGGGCCGGAACACCTTGCGGTCGAGCAGGAGCAGCGCGGCCCAGACGAAGGCGATGAGCAGCAGCATGGCGCCCGCATAGAGCGCCAGCCGCAGGCCCAGCTCGGACGCGATGGTGCGCCACGAAAAGGCGTAGAGGTAGGTCCAGTTGGCGTCGGCGATCGGGGCGCGCAGCGTGAAGAGGCCGTCGCGGTACTGCAGCGTGGCGCCGTTCGCGGCCAGCGACGGCTGCGAGAGCTGCAGCGCGCGCGCCTGCAGGCCCTCGGTGCCGCTGGGGCCGTGCGTCTCGGCGATCACCCGGCCCGACGGGTCCACGAACATCGAGGCCTCGTCGTGGCGCTCGTTCGACAGGTGCGCGGTGATGATGTCCAGCGGGTAGTCGTTCACCAGCACGACGAAGGGCTTGCCGTCGTGGAAGCCGGGCTGCGCCAGCCGCAGCACCGTCTCGCCGGTGAAGGGGCTCACGGCCGGCGGCAGCCACACGGCCGTGCCGCTGTCGCGCAGGCGGGCGACGACGGCCGGGTCGTTCAGGTCGCCGAGCTCGGGCGGCGCGATGCGCTGGAGCAGGTCTTCGGTGGTGCGTGCGCCGTGGCGCTCGAACAGGTCGGCCGCGGCGGGGGCCGGCACCACGGCCAGAAAGCGCAGGTCGGGCGCGTAGAAGTAGCTGGAGTGCAGCGTCAGCGTCTTCGTGTAGGCCGCCGAGCGGTAGCCGACCTCTTCGGCCAGCCCGAGGTACTGCGCGAAGCTGTCGGCCGGGCGCTGCGCCGAGAGGTCGCCCAGCAGCAGCATCGGCGGGAAGTCCTTGTTGCTGGGCAGCACCAGCCGGCCCTCGTGCGCGGCAAAGGCGTCGACCAGCGACTGCGGCGCGCGTGCGCGCCGCTCCCAGGCGCCTTCCTCGTGAAAGATGTTGATCCGCGCCGAGCCCTGGCGCACGAAGAGTTCGAGGTGCAGCAGCGCCTTGCGCGCATTGAACTCGGCCTGCCGCTCGGCGACGTAGTCGCGCACCTGCGACGAGAGCATCACGCCGGTGGCGGCCAGCAGCACGAGCGAGGTGACGGCGCCGCCCACGTACAGCAGCGCGCGCTGGTAGCGGTTCAGCAGGCTGATCACACCGCGTGGGGTGGCGCGCGAAGCGCCGAAGCCGAAGAAACGCGGGAGATCGCTGGGCATCATGGCATCCGTGTGACCGGTGCGGGCAGGAAGAAGATGCCCGCGATGGTAGGGCACCGCCGCGCGCGCGGGCGCACCGCGGGGGCGAGCGCGATGCACGCCTGCGGGGCGCATCGGGTGATCGCTGTATCAAGAAATGTCGACATTGGTGCAAACACCGTGGTTGACAGATCGTTTGTCGCAGACCATCGGCGGCCAGATCGCGAGCCGGACGGGCAGGCCGGATGGCACGCAATTTGCACAAGGCACGCCATGACAGCCAGCTCGCCGCGCACCTCCGCCAAGGCCCCCAAGGTCACCCGCATCGACCGCGACAACGACAGCACCGTGCAGTCGCTCACGCGCGCCATGCAGCTGCTCGAACTCCTGGCCGAGGACGACGAAGGCTTCCGGCTGGTCGACATCGCGGCGCACACGGGCCTGTCGTCGTCCACCGCGCACCGGCTGCTCACCACGCTCGAGCAGCGGCGCTTCGTGCAGTTCGATCGCGAGACCAACCTCTGGTACGTGGGCGTGCGCTGCTTCTCGGTGGGCGCGGCCTTCGGGCGTCGCCGGCGCATCGCGCACCTGGCGCTGCCGGTGATGCGCCGGCTGCGCGACAGCACGGGCGAGAGCATCAACCTGGGCATTGCCGACCTGGGCGACATCGTGTTCGTCACGCAGGTCGAGAGCCGCGAACTCATGCGCGCCATCGGCAAGCCGGGCTTCCGTGCGCCGCTGCATGGCACCGCGATGGGGCAGGCGATCCTGGCGGCGATGTCGGAAGACGACGTGCTGCAGTACCTGCGCACCTACGGCCTGCCCAAGCTCACCAACAACACGATCGCGCGCGCCTCGCGGCTGCACGAGACGCTGGGCGAAGTGCGCCGCGCGGGCCATGCGATCGACGACGAGCAGAACGCCGTCGGCCTGCGCTGCATTGCCGCGGCCATCCGCGACGAGCATGGCCAGCCCTTCGGGGCGATCTCGCTGGTCGGCCCGACGCAGCGCATCAAGAGCACCGACTTCCCGCACCTGGGCGCCACCGTGCGCGCCGCCGCCGACGAGATCACCGCCGCCTACGGCGGCCGCGCCCGCTGAGGCGCGCGCATTCCACTGGCGCAGCGCGCCAAGTGCTTGATTCCTAAGCCGTTTTTCCGACCGTCCCGCGCAGCGGGATAGTCCGCTGCGCGCGTGCGGCGCGCGCTCCAATGGCTTGCCCTTCAACCGCACCTCCTTGCACAAAACCATGAAAACATTGCTCCCACAGCACGGCATCAGCCGAACGCTGACGCGGGTTTGCGACTGGACCGTGATCGCCTGCGGCTGGTGGCTGATCGCGCTGTCCGTCATGACCTGCGTCGAAATGCTCGGCCGAAAGGTGTTCTCGTTCAGCCTGCAGGGCATCGACGAGATCGGCTCGTACACCTACGGCATCGTCGGCGCCTTCGGCTTCGCCTACACGCTGATCACGCGCAGCCACACGCGGGTCGACTTCCTGCTGTCGCGCTTCTCGGTCGGCACGCGCGCGCTGCTCAACATGCTCGCGATGGTGAGCCTCGCGGCGCTGGCGGTGCTGTGCCTCTGGCGCGGCTACAACGTCGTGGTCGAGAGCATCGAGCTGCAAAGCACGGCCGCCACGCCGCTCGCCACGCCGATGTGGATTCCGCAATCGATCTGGCTCGGCGGCTACCTGATGTTCGCGCTGGTCGCCGCCTGGGCGGCCTTCGATGCGCTGCGCCTGTTCGTGCGGCGCCGCACGGGCGAACTCAACGAGCGCTTCGGTCCGCAGACGCTCGAGGAAGAGATCGAGGCCGAGACCGAGGTCCAGATCAAGAGTCCGGCGCAGGCGCCGGCCGAACATGCCGCCGCCAACGTGGCCAACGCCACCGGAGTCGCCTCGTGATCGGGCCGCTCGAAATCCTGGCCGGCCTGGCCATCATGCTGGGCCTGATGTTCCTGGGCTTCCATGTCGCGACCACGATGCTGGTCGTCGGCCTGCTCGGGTCGCTGATCCACTTCGGCATGCCCGCCATCAACGCCGTCGGCGAGCAGCTCTGGGCGGCCGGCGAAGACTACCTGCTGCTGTCGATCCCGCTGTACATCCTGCTGGGCGAGATCCTGATGCGCGGCGGCGCCACCGACAAGATGTACCAGTCGCTGGGCCAGTGGCTCAACCGCATGCCGGGCGGCCTGCTGCACACCAACATCGGCGCCTCGGCGCTGTTCTCGGCGGTGTCGGGCTCGTCGGTGGCGACCGCGGCCACGATCTCGACCGTGGCGCTGCCCGCCTTCAAGAACCGCAACTACGACCAGCGCATGGTGCTGGGCACCATCGCCGCCGGCGCCAGCCTGGGCAACCTGATTCCGCCCGGGGTGGCTTTCATCATCTACGGCTCGATGACCAACACCTCGGCGGCGCGGCTGTACATGGCCGGCATCCTGCCCGGCGCGATCATGACGGTGCTGTTCCTGCTCACGATCCTGGCGATCTGCGTGTGGCGGCCGTCGGTGGCGGGCATCCGCGAGGGCCGCACCGCGCTGGCGGAGAAGCTGCGCCACTCGGTGCACCTGCTGGGCCCGCTGGCCGTGTTCGCGGTGGTGATGGGCGGCATCTACACGGGCTGGGCCACCGTCACAGAAAGCGCGGCGCTGGGCGTGATCGTCTGCCTGCCCATCGCGGCGGGCTACCGCAAGCTGAACGTTTCGATGCTGCACGAGTGCTTCCGCTCGACCATGCGGCTCACCGCGATGACGGCGTTGATCCTCGTGGCGGCGCTGTACCTGAACTTCGTGCTCTCGATGCTGGGCGTGCCGCAGGCGCTGGCCAGCCTCATCAAGTCGGCCGACGTGTCGCCCATCATGCTGCTGTGGATGCTGGCGGCGCTGTACCTGGTGCTCGGCATCGCGCTGGAGACGATGCCGATGCTGGTCGGCACGCTGCCGGTGGTGTTCCCCATCGTGCAGGCCGCGGGCATCGACCCCGTGTTCTTCGGCGTCTTCATGGTGCTGATGTGCGAGATCTCGCTGATCAGCCCGCCGATCGGCATGACGCTCTACGTGATCCAGGGCGTGCGCGGCGAAGGCTCGATCAACGACGTGTTCCAGGGCACCTTGCCCTTCTTCGTCGCCATGGTCGTGATGACCGCGATCCTGATCCACAACCCCTGGATCGCGACCTACCTGCCGAACCTGCTGTTCGGCAAGTGACGGTACTTTTTTCTCCCGCTCTCGAATCACCTTTCAACCTTTCAAGGAGTCAGGCATGCAACTGAAATTCGTTCTCCCGCTGATCGCGGCCACCCTGGCGCTGGCACTGCCGGCGCAGGCGGACAACGCCCGCCTGCGCGTGGCCGGCAACCTGGTGGCCACCGGGCTGATCCAGCAGACCAAGGAGCAACCCTTCTTCGAAAATTTTGCGAAGAACACGGGCCTGCCGATCGACGCCGATTACAAGCCGATGGACGTGCTGGGCGTGAAAGACGCCGACGGCCTGCGCGTGCTGAAGTCGGGCCTGTTCGACATCGTCACCCTGCGCCTGGCGCAGGTGTCGCGCGACGAGCCCTTCTTCCTCGGGCCCGACATCGTGGGCCTGTCGACCGACTACGAGGTGGCGCGCAAGGTGGTCGATGCCTACCGCGACGCCTTCGACAAGCGGCTGCAGGAGCGCCACGGCGGCAAGCTGCTGGGCATCTATCCCTTCGGTCCGCAGGTGGTGTTCTGCAAGGTGGCGATCGGCGGCCTGGCCGACCTGAAGGGCAAGAAGGTGCGCGTGTACGACCAGTCGCTCGCCAAGTTCATCGAAAAGCTCGGCGGCATTCCCGTGACCATTCCCTTCGGCGAGACGCAGCAGGCGCTGGAGCGCGGCGTGACCGACTGCGCCATCACCGGCCCGAGCTCCGCGAACTCGGCCGGCTGGCCCGAGGTCACCACGCACTTCATGCCGATCGGCTTCCAGATCGCGCTCAACGCGTACGCGATCAACCTGCAGAAGTGGAACGCGCTGAGCGCCGAGCAGAAGGTGAAACTCACCGACGCCTTCCGCAAGTTCGAGACCGAGGTGTGGGGCTACTCGAAGGAGCTGTTCGACGACGCCTCGCGCTGCAATGTCGGCAAGGAGCCGTGCAAGACCGTCAAGAAGTTCGCGATGAAGGACGTGCCGGTGAAGCCGGGCGACCAGCAGATGATCCGCGACGCGCTGACCACGGTGTCGCTGCCGATCTGGAGCGAACTCTGCGACAAGTCCTACGACAAGTGCTCGGCCACCTGGAAGCAGGTCGTCGGCCCGGTGGTCGGTCTCAAGTAGCCCGGTATGCCATCGCTCTGGCAACTCACCGCGACCGAGCTCGCCGCAGGCTTTCGCGATGCGTCGTTCACCCCGACCGACGCGCTGCATGCCTGCCTGCAGCGCAGCGCCGAGGTCAACCCGCGGCTGAACGCGCTCATCACGCTCGACAGCGAAGGTGCCACGCACGCGGCGGAGCAAAGCACCGCGCGCTGGCGCAGCGGCCGGGCGCTGGGCGCGCTCGACGGCGTGCCCGTCACCATCAAGGACAACCTGCAGGTGCGCGGCCTGCCGACGCACTGGGGCAGCCGCGCGCTGGCCGGCGGCGTGGCCGAGCGCGACGAGCTGCCGGTAGCGAAGCTGCGTGAGGCCGGCGCCGTGATCTTCGGCAAGACCAACGTGCCCGAGTTCACGATGCAGGGCTACACCGACAACCCGGTGTTCGGCCCCACCGGCAACCCGTGGGACCCGGCGCTCACGCCCGGCGGCTCGTCGGGCGGCGCGGTGGCGCTGGTGGCCGCGGGCGGCTGTCCCATCGCGCTGGGCACCGACGGCGGCGGCTCCATCCGCCGGCCGGCCTCGCACACCAACCTCGTCGGCTTCAAGCCCTCGCGCGCCCGCGTGCCGCGCGGCGACGGGCTGCCGCCGATCTTCCTGGGCTTCGAGGTCGCGGGCCCGATCGCGCGCAGCGTGGCCGACGTGGCGGCGGTGATGCAGGTGATCGGCGACCGGCCGGTGGAGGAGGGCGCGGGCCCGCAACGCGCGCGCATTCTCTTCATTCCGCGCTTCGGCGATCACCCGGTCGATCCGCAGATCGCGGCGCTGACCGAGGCCGCCGCGCGGCACATGGCCGAACTCGGCCACGAGGTGACGACGGCGCAGGACTTCGGCATCGCCGAGGCGGTCAACCAGCGCTGGCCGCTGCTGGCGCAGGTCGGGCTGGCCTGGCTGGTGGCGCATCCGCAGGAGCTGTCGAGCCGGCCTTTCGACGCATCGCTGTTCGGCCCCGCGATGCAGGCGAACGCCGAGAACGGCCGCAAGGCCAGCGCGAGCGAGCTGTTCGAGCTGCTGTACGAAGCCGAGCGGCTGCGCAACACGCTGGCGCAGCTGTTCGACCGCTACGACTTCCTGCTCACGCCCGCCGCTGCTGCGCTGCCCTGGCCCGCCGGCGAGACGCATCCCACGCGCATCGACGGGCGCGAGGTCGGCCCGCGCGGCCACGCGGTGTTCGCCGGCTTCGCGAACGCCGTGGGCCTGCCCGCCATCGCGCTGCCGTGCGGCTTTGCGGGGCCGCTGCCGGTCGGCGTGCAGCTCGTGGCGCGCGAAGGCGCGGACGACGCCTTGCTCGCGCTCGCGCGCTCGTTCGAACAGGCCCATCCGTGGCGGCGCTTCCCCGCGTTGTGACGCTGGCCGAGGCCGTGGCGGCGCAGCTCGCGCCGGCCGAGGCCGCGCAGGCGCTGTGTCGCGCGCGGCGCGACGGGCGGCGCGTGATGTCGTCGCTGCTGCCGTCGCACGACCGGCACGCCGCCTATGCGATCCAGGACGCGACGCTGGCGGCGCTCGGCGCGGTCGGCGGCTGGAAGGTCGGCGCGAGCGCGCCGGGCCGCGAGCCCGTGTGCGCGCCGCTGCCGGCCGAGGGGCTGGTGCCCGGCGGCGCGTCGCTGGTCGGCGGTGCATGGCATCTGCGCGGCGTCGAGGCCGAGCTCGCGTTCCGCCTCGGCGCCGACCTGCCGCCGCGTGCGTTGCCCTACACGCGCGATGAGGTGGCCGATGCCATCGCGGAAGTGCTGCCCGTGATCGAGGTAGCGGAGACCCGCCTGATCGACTGGCTCGACGCCAGCCCCTCGGCGCTGCTGGCCGACCTGCTGTGCCACGGCGGCCTCGTGCTCGGCGAGCCCGCGCCTTTCGAACGGTCGTGGCTCGACCTCGCACAGACCGAGGTCGTGATGCATTTCGACGCGCAGGTCGTCGCCCACACGGTCGGGGAGCACACGCACCCCGACGTCGGTGCGCTGCTCGTGTGGCTGGCCAACGAAGGCGCGGCGCGGGGCCAGGGCCTGCGGGCCGGCCAGGTCGTGACGACCGGTTCGTGCACCGGCATGTTGTTCGCCTCGCAGGGCACGGCCGTGCGGGCGGAAGTGAAGGGGCTCGCGCCGTTGCACGCGCGCTTCTGATTTCTTTCCTGGGATCACTGGAGGAACCCGATATGTCCCATTCAACGATCGACGTGGTGGCGCAGGCGCTGGTGCATGCGCGCGGCGCGCACGTCGCGAGCCCGGCCGCAGAGGTGGCCGGAGGGCTCGCGCAGGCCGACGAGGCCTACGCCGTGCAGCAGCAGGTGGCGCAGGCGCTCGGCTGGTTCGGTGCGGCGCCGCCCCGGTACTGGAAGGCCGGCGGCCCGTCGCGCGATGCCGTGCTGACGCATGCGCCGCTGCCGCCGCGCGGCGTCTGGACCAGCCCGGCCACGGCCGGCGACTGGCCGTTCCACCTCCGGGGCATCGAGGCCGAGATCGCGCTGCGCATCGGGCTCGACGTCGATGCGGCCCTGGCATCAGCGCTCGATGCGGACAGCGCCCGCGCGCTGATCGATGCGATGACGGTCTCGATCGAGATCGTCGATTCCCGCTGGCAGGAGGCCCTCGACGCGCCCGCGCTGTGCAAGCTGGCCGACCTGCAATCGCACGGCGCGCTGGTGCTCGGCGAGTGGGTGCCGTTCGTGGCCCGCGACTGGGCCGCGCAGGCCTGCGAGGTGCGCATCGGCGCGCGCGCGAGCGTGGTGCGCCGCGGCACGCATTCGCTCGGCGACCCCGCCTGGCTGCTGCCCGCGTGGCTGCGCCATGCCACGCGCCACGGCCAGACCGTCGCGGCCGGCACCGTGGTCACGACCGGCACCTGGGTCGGCATTCTCGAAGCGGGCGAGGGCGACCTCGTCACCGCCGAATTCCCGGGCATCGGCCACGCGTCGGTGCAGCTCTAGCCCTTTCCACAACCCATCCAGAACGGAGACAACCCCCATGATCGCGCTCGACAACCACCCCAGCGGCCGCCACTTCCTGCAGATCCCGGGCCCCAGCCCCGTGCCCGACCGCATCCTGCGGGCCATCAGCCTGCCGACCATCGACCACCGCGGGCCCGAGTTCGCCACGCTGGGCAAGAAGGTCATCGGCGGGCTGCAGCAGGTGTTCCAGACCCGGCACCCGGTCGTCGTCTATCCCGCGTCGGGCACCGGCGCGTGGGAGGCGGCGCTGGTCAACGTGATGAGCCCGGGCGACCACGTGCTGATGTTCGAGACCGGCCACTTCGCGACGCTGTGGCAGAAGATGGCGCGCCGGCTCGGCCTGGAGCCCGAGTTCCTCGCGCTCGAAGGCACCGACGAGACCGGCCTGCCGCGCAGCTGGCGCCACGGCGTGCAGGCCGAGCTCATCGAGCAGCGCCTGCGCCAGGACACCACGCACCACATCAAGGCCGTGTGCGTGGTGCACAACGAGACCTCGACCGGCGTCACCTCCGACATCGCCGCGGTGCGCCGCGCGATCGATGCGGCGGGCCATCCGGCGCTGCTGATGGTCGACACCATCTCGGGCCTGGCGAGCGCCGATTACCGGCACGACGAGTGGGGCGTGGACGTCACGGTCAGCGGCTCGCAGAAGGGCCTCATGCTGCCGCCGGGCATCAGCTTCAACGCCGTGTCGCCCAAGGCGCTCGAGGTGGCGAAGACGGCGCGCCTGCCCAAGGCCTTCTGGGCCTGGGACGAGATCATCGAGATGAACCAGGGCGGCTACTGGCCCTACACGCCGAGCACGAACCTGCTGTACGGCCTGAGCGAGGCGCTGGACATGGTGCTGGAGCAGGGCCTGCCCGTGATCTTCGCGCGCCACCAGCGCTGGGGCCGGGGCGTGCGCGCCGCCGTGCAGGCCTGGGGCCTGCCGACGCAGTGCGCCGACGCGCGCGTGCACTCGCCCGTGCTGACCGGCGTCATCACGCCGCAGGGCGTCGATGCCGATGCGCTGCGCCGCCTCATCCACCAGCGCTTCGACCTCTCGCTGGGCGCGGGGCTGGGCAAGCTGCGGGGCCGCATGTTCCGCATCGGGCACCTGGGCGACTGCAACGACCTGACGCTGATGGCTGCCTTGACCGGCATCGAGATGGGTTTCAAGCTGGCGGGCGTGCCGGTGGCCGGCAGCGGGGTGCTGGCGGCCATGGCGTACTTTGCGCAAACACCGGCCGTCGACGCCGCGTGATCCCTCCGGAAGAGGCTGCGGGCTAGGTGTTTGCCATTATCGTCAACAATATTGTCAACATTAATGTTGACGTTGATTTCGACAAAGCCTAAATTCCGCTCCACAGCCTCGGTGATGCACTGGACCGGACCAGCCCGACCCGCGACTGCAAAGTTCGCCAGCGTGCCGGGTCGTTTCCTTGCAAGCTGGCATCCGTGCCACTGCAAGGAGACAAACCGATGCAAAACACCATGACGGACGGCGCCAAGGCGACCGCCGCAGCACCCGACGCCGCCCTCCAGCCCACCAAGGTGCGCTGGAAGATCTTCCTGATGATGTTGTTCCTGATCTCGATCAACTACATCGACCGGGCCTCGCTCTCGGTGGCCATGCCGCTGATCGCCAAGGAATTCGACATCGGCCCGGCCGTGCAGGGCCTGCTGCTCAGCTCCTTTTTCTGGACCTATGCGCTGATGCAGATTCCGGGCGGCATGCTGGCCGACCGCTTCGGCCCGCGCGTCGTCATTGCCGGCGCCACCGTGGGCTGGGGCTTCTTCCAGGCCATCGCCGCGGCCTGCACCGGCTGGGTGCCCCTGCTGCTGACGCGGCTGGGCCTGGGCGCGGCCGAGGCGCCGATCTACCCGGCGGGCGGCAAGCTCAACGGCATCTGGATGACGCAGACCGAACGCGGGCGCGGCGCCACCTTGCTCGACGGCGGTGCGCCCCTGGGCGCGGCGCTGGGCGCGATCCTGATCTCGGCGCTGATCGCCGTGCTCGGCTCGTGGCGCCTGGCCTTCGTGATCGCCGGTGTCGGCACCGTCATCGCCGGCTACTTCGCCTGGCGCTACATCCGCAACCATCCGCGCCAGCATCCCGACGTGAACGAGGCCGAGGCGCGCTACATCGAGGCCAGCCACGCCGCCGACGCCGCCAAGGAATCGGCCAATGCCAGCGGCCGCGTGCTCGACTTCTTCCGCTACCGCTCGGTGTGGGGCATGTTCTTCGGCTGGATGTGCTTCAACGCGCTGTTCTACGGCCTGCTCACCTGGATGCCCAACTACCTGTCGAAGGTGCACGGCTTCGACATCAAGCAGATGGGTGGCGCGGTGTTCATCATGTTCTTCTCGGGCTTCGTCGGCGAAATGTTCGGCGGCTGGCTGGCCGACAAGTGGATGGCGGCCGGCGCCTCGCAGAGCAAGGTGCTGCGCACGCTGTTCGGCATCTCGTCGATCATCGCGACCATCGCCATCTTCATGGTGACGCGGATCACGGACCCGGTCGCCGTGGTCGTGCTGCTGTCGGTCACGCTGTTCTTCCTGCGCTGGTGCGGCCTGTTCTGGTGCGTGCCGTCGATCCTCGGCACGCGTGCCCGGGTCGGCTTCCTGGGCGGCACGATGAACCTGGGCGGCAACGTGGCGGGCATCGGCGTGCCGATCGTGGTCGGCCTGATCGTGCAGGCCACGGGCTCGTACTTCATGGCGCTGATGCTGTTCACCGCAGCCGGTGCGGGCCTGTTCGTCTGCTCGACGATGCTGATCGACTACAGCAAGAAGCTGCCGGTCTGATGCCAACCACCCCGACTTCCATCCCATGACCTCTCGCAAACTCATCGGCGTGCTCACGCCTTCCTCGAACACCGCGCTCGAGCCGCTGACCAGCGCGATGGTCGCGGCCGTGCCCGGCGTCTCGGCGCACTTCTCGCGCTTCACCGTCACCGAGATCTCGATGCGCGACGCGTCGCTGAACCAGTTCGACGACAGCAAGATCCTCGAAGCCGCGCGGCTGCTGGCCGACGCGCGCGTCGACACCATCTGCTGGAGCGGCACCTCGGCCAGCTGGCTCGGCTTCGAGAAAGACCAGGCGCTGTGCGCGCGCATCACCGAGGCCACCGGCATCCCGGCGACCACCTCGGTGCTGGCGCTCAACGAACTGCTGGCCGCGCAGGGCGCGCGCACGCTGGGGCTGGTGTCGCCGTACGTCGAGGACGTGCAGCGGCGCATCGTCGCCAACTACGCGGGCATCGGCATCGACTGCGTGGCCGAGCGCCACCTGGACCTCACGGTGAACTTCTCGTTCAGCGAGGTCGAGCCCGACACGCTGCGCCGCATGCTGCGCGAAGTGGCGCAGCAGCGCCCCGACGCCATCACCATCATGTGCACCAACCTTAGCGGCGCGCAGCTCGTCGAAGAGATGGAGCACGAGCTCGGCATCCCGATCTACGACTCGGTGGCCACCGTGGTCTGGCGCGCGCTGAAGACGGTCGGCGTCGCGCCGGGCGCTGTGAAGGGCTGGGGCCGGCTGTTCGACGCGAACGCCTGAGCGTTCGCCACCGTCCCCGACACAGACAGACAGAAAAGCAAAGAAAGACCATGACCTTCCGCGACCTCGATCTCGTGGTGCGCAACGCCCGCGTTGCCACCGCCAGCGACACCTTCGATTCGGACATCGGCATCGCCGGCGGCCGCATCGTGCAGCTCGGCCTCGGCCTGCCGCCCGGCCGGCAGGAGATCGACGCCGCCGGCCGCTACGTGACGCCGGGCGGCGTCGACGCCCACTGCCACCTCGACCAGCCGATGGAGCCGCCCGTGCGCATGGCCGACGACTTCGGCTCCGGCACCCGCGCCGCGGCCTGCGGCGGCACGACCACCGTGATCCCGTTCGCGGCGCAGCAGAAGGGCCAGTCGCTGCGCGCCGCCGTGCAGGACTACCACCAGCGCGCCGAGGGCCGCGCCCACGTCGACCACGCCTTCCACCTGATCGTGAGCGACCCGACCGAGGAGGTGCTCAAGCACGAGCTGCCGCAGCTCATCGCCGAGGGCTACACCTCGTTCAAGATCTACATGACCTACGACGATCTGAAGCTGGACGACGGCCAGATCCTCGACGTGCTGTCGGTGGCGAGAGAGCAGGGCGCGATGGCCATGATCCACGCCGAGAACGCCGACTGCATCGAGTGGCTGACCAAGCGGCTCGAAGCCAGCGGGCGCACCGCGCCGCGCTTTCATGCGCATTCGCGGCCGATGCTGGTCGAGCGCGAGGCGACGCACCGCGCCATCGCGCTGTCGGAGCTGGTCGACGTGCCGATCATGATCGTGCACGTGTCGGGGCGCGAAGCCGTCGAGCAGATCCGCTGGGCGCGCGCGCATGGCTTGAGCGTGTTCGCCGAAACCTGCCCGCAGTATTTGTTCCTGACCGCCGAAGACCTGGGCATCGACGACAGCTACCAGGGCGCGCGCTGCGTCTGCAGCCCGCCGCCGCGCAACCGCGAGAACCAGCAGGTGATCTGGAACGGGTTGTCCGACGGGCTGTTCACGATCTTCTCGTCGGACCATGCGCCGTTCCGCTACGACGCGCCCGAGGGCAAGAAGCCCGGCGGCGAAGAGGTCGCGTTCCGCCACATCCCGAACGGCATTCCCGGCATCGAGACGCGGCTGCCGCTCCTGTTCTCGCACGGCGTGCTCGACGGGCGCATCACCATCAACAAGTTCGTCGAGCTGACGTCCACCAACCCCGCCAAGGCCTACGGGCTGCACCCGCGCAAGGGCACGATCGCCGTCGGTGCCGATGCCGACCTCGTGGTCTGGGGCACCACGCCGCGCGCCATCCGCAACGCCGACCTGCACCACGACGTCGACTACACGCCCTACGAGGGCATCGAGGTGAAGGCCTGGCCGGCGCTGACGCTGGCGCGCGGCGAGGTCGTGTGGGACGGCGAACGCTTCCATCCGCGCGCCGGACGCGGAGAATTCCTGCGCCGGGGCGAGCCCACCTTGCTGCCCAGCCGCCGACCCGCCTGAACCTGGAGCCATCGCCATGAACCTGCTGCTCATCAACCCCAACACCTCGCAAAGCGTCTCCGACCTGATCGCGGCCGAGGCCCGGCGCGCGGCCGCGAGCGACACGCACATCGAGGTGCTCACGGCGCCCTTCGGCGTGGCCTACATCGAGACGCGCTTCGAATCGCTGATCGGCGCCTATGCCGCCGCCACGCTCGCGGCCGAGCACCACACGCGGCACGACGCCATCGTGGTCGCGGCCTTCGGTGACCCCGGCATCGACGGCCTGCGCGAGGCGCTCGACATCCCCGTGGTCGGCCTCACCGAAGCCGCGCTCATGAGCGCGTGCCTGCTGGGCAAGCGCTTCTCGATCGTCGCGATCTCGCGGCGCATCACGGCGTGGTACCGCGAGTGCGTGCAGGCCAACGGCCTCATCGACCGGCTGGCGAGCATCCGCAGCCTGGACGGTCCGCTCAAGGACATCGGCCACGTGCAGGACGACCACGGCCAGCGCCTGGAGGCCCTGTGCATGTCGGCCATCGAGGACGACGGCGCGGACGTGATCATCATTGCCGGCGCGCCGCTGGCGGGCCTGGCGCGCTCCATCAAGGACCGCATTCCGGTGCCCGTGGTCGACGGCGTGTCGAGCGCCGTGTGCCATGCGCAGACGCTCGTCTCGCTGGCACCTGCACCGGCGCGCCTGGGCAGTTTTGCGCCGCCGCCGATCAAGCCGAACCACGGGCTGCCCGAGGCCCTGGCGCGGCTTTTGGCACGCGACGGCGCCCGCGTGCCAGGCTGAGGTCGCGGGCCCCGTGACGCTCTGCAGCCTCGAGGGGGCGTCGATAGAATCGGCGCCGATGCCCACCAAAGCCCCAGCCCGCAAGACCAGCGCGAACGGCGCGACTGGCGCCACCGGCACGACCGGTGCCCCCAACGCCCGCGAACACAGCGTCGACGAGATCGCCGAGAAGATCTCGGCCGCCATCCTGGAACACCGTCTCGCGCCGGGCACGAAGCTGGGCGAAGACCGGCTGGCCACGATCTTCGCGACCAGCCGCGCCAAGGTGCGCGAGGTGCTGGCCCGGCTGGCGCACGAGCAGATCGTCGAGCTGGTGCCGCAGCGCGGCGCCTTCGTCGCCAAGCCCACCATCGAGCAGGCCCAGGACGTGTTCGAGGCGCGCCGCCTCATCGAGCCCGGCGTGCTGCGCCGCCTCATCCGTACGCTCGACGACGCCAAGCGGGAGCGCCTGCAACGCCATATCGAACTCGAGGCCGACGCACGGCGCCGCGACGACAAGCGCGCCATCGTGCGGCTGTCGGGCGAGTTCCATGTGCTGCTGGCCGAGCTGGCCGGCAACTCGGCGCTGGCGCGCTCGATGCGCGAGCTGTCGGTGCTGACCTGCCTGATCATCTCGCTGTACGACGCGCCCACGGCCACCAGCTGCCGCGCCGACGAGCACGAGGAAATCGTCGCCGCCGTGAACCGCGGCGACGCCGCGCGCGCCGAGAAGCTCATGCTGCATCACCTCGACCACATCGAGCAGAGCCTGAAGCTGGACGACAGCGCGGAAGAGGTCGATCTCGAAAGCGTGTTCAGCTGAACCGGAGGAGGTCGGGCAATGGCATGCCCGATGTCCGCAAGGCACAGGCAGACCCATTGCGGGTGCCCAACAAACAAAAAGCCCCAGCAGCTTGGCAGCTACTGGGGCATCGTTTTGGCGGAGCAGGCGGGATTCGAACCCGCGGAGGGCTATTAACCCTCACACGCTTT
>RCUH01000997.1_pt1 | contig 23571 bp, 25 predicted proteins | sample 2166191 | NCBI WGS metagenome assembly RCUH01 (sample SAMN09932848, study PRJNA488358) | compost metagenome | feature: garden; material: soil; isolation source: compost soil in an enriched community after 214 h of incubation | place: Germany: Experimental Botanical Garden Goettingen | collected...
AATTCCCGAAAAATACTGGTTTTTGGCAGACGGAATTGCTTCTGATTTGTTTATAGTTTAAAAGATATTTTGAAGATAGAAATCTAAAATCTATTCACTATTTTTGTAAAAATATTTTTTCATTTTGAAAAAGAAAAAAGCCGACTACACCCATCTTTCAGCCAATCAGCCCATCGGAATTTTTGATTCCGGCGTTGGTGGTTTGACGGTTGCAAAAGAAATCAAAAGATTGTTGCCCAACGAAGATTTGATTTATTTTGGCGACACAAAACATCTTCCTTACGGTGAGAAATCCCGTGAAGCCATCGTCGGTTATTCAACAAAAATCACGAATTTTTTATTGGAGAAAAACTGCAAAGCCATCGTGATTGCCTGCAATTCTGCAACTGCAAATGCTTTACAGGAAGTTCAGGAATTAGTTGCAGAAAGGGTTCCTGTCATCGATGTGATTAATCCAGTTGCAGAAAAAGTTTCCTACGAAATTCACAACAATGTTGGCGTCATTGCAACCAAAGCAACGGTGAATTCTGGACTGTATAAAAAATCAATTCGAAAGCATAACAAATTCATCAAAGTTGATGAGTTAGCAACGCCGCTTTTGGTTCCTGCGATTGAAGAAGGTTTTAAAAATCATCCAATTACTCATTCAATTATTTATAATTATTTGAGTAATAGTAAATTAAAAAATATTGAAACTTTAATCTTAGGTTGTACACATTATCCACTTTTGATAGACGAAATCAAACAATATTACGGAAACCGAGTTCGAGTAATAGATTCTCCGAATATTGTTGCAAACCAATTGAAAATGATTTTGGACAAGCATAATCTTCTCAACGAAGAAAATCATCAATCCACTTATCAGTTTTTCTTGTCGGATATTACCAAAAATTTTGAGAAAATATCTAAAAAATTCTTTGGAAAATCAATTGATTTGGAACATAAAGTTCTTTAATAATTTTTATAAAAATCCCTCGACTCCGCTCCGGATGACATCGCAACTAATTGTTTGACATTGTCAGACTGGGCGGAGTCCAAGCTTTTTTTTAGTTTAAAAACTAGAAATTTTCATTCCGAAAAATATCTTTGATTCTATCAATCTCGTTTTGAACGTTATTTTTCACACGCTCACCAAAATATAGTATATTCTCAATTTTATTATTTCCTTCCCAAGTAATCTCGATTCCGCCGTTTGTAATCTCTTTTTTGCAAAGAAAGTCAGGAACAATTGAGAAACCGGAATTCCCACTTAAACATCTGACAATCGAGCAAATATTTGGAACGATGTAATTTGGTTTAAAATCTGGATGTCGATTGAAATTCGCTTTCCAAAAGTTGTTCAAATGTTCCATATCTCCCGCTGTGCTGTACCAGATTTGCTGTTTTAGCCAAGCTTCAGCTTCTTCGATTTTATTAGTTTTAATTAATTTTTTGAATTCAGAAGTATCAGTTCCGGTTCCATTAATCAAAACAATTTTTTCCTTGGAAAAGGCTTCGAAATTCAAATTTTTCAAATTGATTTTCCTTGGCGTAATTATCAAATCCAATAAACCATTATCCAAATCCGAAAACATCTGTTCATACAATCCAAAACGGATAATTACATTAAAATCAAAATTCGGAATATGCTTTTCTAATGTAAATTGAAAAGTCTCAAAACACATTCCTATACTTACGGTCGAACGTTCAGTTTTTGTCGTTTTATGGAAAGTTTGTTCAGCAGTTTCCAATTTCAAAAGTGGTTCTAATGTGAAATTATAAAGAATCTTCGCTTTCTCAGTTGGAATCAATTTTTTGGAAATTCTTTCAAATAAAGTATAACCAACATACGCCTCCAAAGAACCAATATGAAGACTTACGCCGGGTTGAGAAATGTACAATTCCTTCGCCGCTTTCGTAAAAGATTGGGTTTCGTAAACGCTTTTAAAAGTTCTGAGCCATTCCAGATTTATCATTTTATCATCATAATTATAATGCAAATGTATGATTTAAATTATTTTTATAATTCATTTTTCTGTCGGAAATTTGCAGTATCAATAATTTAGATAATCAATTAATGAAAAATATATTTGTAATCAATGGCGGACAGACCTTCGCACATTCTGGCGGAAGCTTCAACAAAACCATTACCAACTGGACAAAAGAGGTTCTTGAAAATCAGAATTTTGAAATTAGAATTACTAATGTTAATGACGAATTTGATGCAACCCAAGAAGCTGAAAATTTTAAATGGGCAGATATTGTGGTTTACCATTTTCCGGTTTGGTGGTTTCAGGTTCCAAATCGTTTGAAACTTTATATCGACGAAGTTTTCACGGCTGGTCACAACAACGGACTTTATAAAAGCGACGGACGTTCCAGAGTAAATCCTGCCATCAATTATGGAACTGGCGGATTGATGCACGGCAAATATTATTTCGTTACCACGAGCTGGAATGCACCCGAAACTGCTTTCACTTTGGAAGGCGAATTTTTCAACCAGCATTCTGTGGACGAAGGTGTGTTGTTCGGTTTTCACAGGATGAATGCGTTCACTGGAATGAAGCATTTGGGAAGTTTCCATTTCCACGATATGGAAAAAGCAGCGACTCAGGAACGTATTGATAATTACGAAATTGAGTACAAGAATTATCTCAAAAATGCTTTGGAAACTGAGAATTTAAAAGTGTTAAATTAATTAAATAAAATTAAAATGTCAATCTATTTAACAGCGATTTTAAAATCGAAAACAGATAAAATTCAGGAATTAAAATCCATTCTTGATAATATGGTTCTGAATACGAGAAAAGAAGAAGCTTGCGAAAAGTATGAATTGCAGCAAAGTCTGGATGATGAAACGGTTTTTATTTTTCACGAGATTTGGAAAAGTAAAGTAGGTCTGGATGCTCACAACCAAAAATCTTATATTAAAGAATTTGTAGAAAAAGCACATGATGTATTAGAAGAACCTGCGCAGATTTATCTTGTAAAAGTAATTAGTTAAAAAAATGCCTTAAATTTTCAAGGCATTTTAATCTATAAATTTCTAAAGTCTTATTAAAGCTATCAGCAAATAGCCAATTGCCAAAAGCCAATTACAATCCGAATTTTTTAATAACAGTATTGATTTTCTGCTTCCACTCCGTAGGCTTTCCGGCGTATCCGGCAGAAGCAATTGCATTAAGCCACTCAGAATAATCGAGATTTCCTTTCATTTTTTGATAGTACTTTTTTCTCGAAATCATCTCGCAAAAAGCACGGAAAGATTCCTTAGAACTTTCAAAACTTTTGAATTTGGAACTGTTCACGGTGTTTTTTCCAACCATTCCAAAATGATTGTTCAAAGTCTGAGCGTGTTTGCTGTTTCCACCGCCAGTTTCTACATAAGCTATGGAAAGAATAATCGCAGACGGAATCCCGAATTCCTTGGAAAGCTCCGTCGCAATTGGTTTGTGTTGATTGATGTATGAATTCTGTGCAGAGATTTTTAAGCCGAAAAATAAAATGATTAAGCTGAAAAATTTGATATTGAAATTCCTCATATCTATTTCAAATTTGATTCAGAAACAGGTTGAGCTTCAAACATAGAAAAATTAATATTCCCATATTTTCTGCTGTCTTTCAAGTTTGGATGCGGATATTTTTGTCTGCTTTGATGCTCCATAATGAAAAGTCCGTTTGGTTTTAGTAAATCATTCGATAAAACCAAATCAATCAATTCGTTATATTTTTTCTCATCAGTTTCAAAAGGTGCATCAGCGAAAATAATATCGTATTTTTTCTCGTGATTTTTCTTTCTTTTCAGCCAATCGAAAACATCGAATCGCAACGTGTTCACCTGTAATCCCATTCCTAATTCTTGTGCTGTAGTATTGATAAATCCTGCGTGTTTTGGATTCAGTTCTACGGAAGTGATGTCTTGGCAATCTCTGGACGCAAATTCCAAAGTGATGGAACCAATTCCTGCAAACAGGTCCAAAACCGAACAGAATTCCAAGTCAAAACGATGCTCCAAAATGCTGAACAGCGCTTCCTTTGCAAAGTCTGTGGTTGGTCTTACTTCGAAGTTTTTTGGAGCCGCAATTTTCTTTGCTTTCCATTTTCCGGATATGATTCTGTACATTAATTGTTGATTTAAAAAATATTAAGCAAGCACAAAATTCTTCTTGTGCAAATTGTCGAAAACGATTTTCAGATTCGGAACAAATTTCTGCATTTCCGAGATGAAAGTCTCATTTTCCGTGGTTTCTCCGTAGATGTAGAAGTAAGTTTCCGTAATTCCAAAATCAATTTTACTCAAGGTAAACATTATAAAATAGAGAAAATCTACCTCCGAAGTCGCATCCAGATTATTATAAAGCACCAGTTTTTTATTTTCGATGGCAAAAAACTCCGCTTGCTGATGATAAAGATTCACGTGGATTTCTTTTCTATTTTTGACATTTAATGAATTCAAAAACTTCTCACCAGAAAAATTAAAATTCGTCGGAACTTCCAATGCTTTGATTTTCTGATAAAAATCCTTTGGAAAACTATAGTAAAACTGAACCCCAAATTTCTTGTTCACAGACAACATCAATTCCTCAGAATCCATTTTCACGTCCGCATTGTAAGCAATCAGGTCGTAACCCAGATCGTGCTGTTCGAAACCTTCTTCCACCACAGAAAAGTGATTGATAGCCGAGATGACCGAAATTTCAGAAAACTTTTCCGAAGCCAAAACTTCATCCAATTTTTCCGTCACCAGATTGGCCGGCGTTTCCTCATCCTTCAGCCAGATTTTCTCTTCCAAAACCTTTTTGGACTTAGAAATCTGCCATTGCAAGCCATCTTTCGTAAAAAGCAAGGATAATTTCCTCATATTTTAAAGTCAATAAAATTAATTTTTGGGCAGCTATTCCGCCTTCCACTCCCAATCTTTTTTGCTCACGTTTGTTTCTAAATAGAACTCGAGTGCACGCAAAAAAGGATTTCCGTTCAAGTCGGGCTGCGCTTCGCAAGGTTTAAGCTTTCCATAGAACTTCCAGTTTTGTCATCGTTCGACATAGTCAATCTAAACTGTTGAGATTCATACGGAATGACAAACTAAATGTTTTAAAACAGATATTTGTATCATCTCAAAGTCTCCTCCGCGATTTGCAAAGTTAAAAAATTAAAACTTTAGGATTTCAAACTCTGTCCATTCTTACAGAATTGGTTATCTTCGCAAGATAATTCGATTTATTCTCAGAATGCAAAAAATATCATTTTTCTTTTTAATATTTGCTTTTCAGCTTGGATTCTCGCAACAAAATATCAAGTTCGAAGACTCCGATTTCGCAACCCTTCTCGCCAAAGCCAAAACCGAAAAAAAACTCATATTTCTGGATGCTTACGCCACTTGGTGCGGACCTTGCAAACTGATGGAGCGCAACGTTTTCACAGATGCAAAGGTAGCAGATTATTACAACAAAAATTTCATCAACGCCCATTTTGATATGGAGAAAGGCGAGGGTAGAGAACTTGCTGCAAAATATGGTATTAGAAGTTACCCGACTTTATTATTCTTAAACGGAGAAGGTGAAGTTGTGGGCAAAGAATTAGGCTATCTTAATACCGCAGATTTCTATGCTTTAGGCACAAAAAATAACAAACCAGAATTGGTAAATAGCAATTTGAAAGATGAATTCTTGAATGGAAAATTGGATCAGCCAGCTTTGTTAAATTTCATAAGTCTGTATTCAGGGAAAGATCCAATATTAGCAAAACAAGCTTCTGAGAAATATTTTGTTAATAAAAAAGACAAAGCATTTTCTGGCGAAGAAATCAATGCACTTCTTAATTTTACACAATCTGTGGATGATGCAAACTACAAAGTTTTTCAACAAAATAAGTCAGCTATTGTAGAATTATTAACCGAGAAAAATTACAGTCAGTTTGATAATTATCTTAGATTGATGAAAATAGTAACATCAGCAACCAACGATAAAACGAAGACAATCGACGACGCGAAAGTGTTGAAAGAAGGTGAAGGATTGTTACCGAAAGATGATTTGGTGAAAAGCCTCAATATATATAAACTCAATTATTATATCTCTCACGAGAATTATCCAGCTTACGAGAAAACCGCTTTGGAATATTATAAAAATGCGGACGAGTTCAATGGATCAGAATTATTGGCTTCCGCAGGTGTTTTTGTAGAAAACGTGACAAATCCCACATCTCTTCAAACTGCTACAAAATGGGCAGAAAAAGTAGTGATGTCTCAGGAAAATTTTGATTCGACTAGTATTTTAGCTCAATTGTATGATAAATTAGGCAAGAAAGACGAAGCGAAAATGTTCGCAGGAATGGCGGCAAACTTCGCAAAAGAAGAAAACAAAGATGCCACGAAGATGAACGAAATCCTGAACAAAAAGTAAGTATGAAAAATTTATTAGCACTAAGTTTCATCTGTTTATCAATCTTTTGTTTTTCACAGAAAAATGAAACTTACATCAAAGCCAACGCTTTATTTCTTCCAGTAGGAATGTTGAATGTTGGTGTAGAACACGGCTTCACAGATCATATCACAGGTCAGGCAGATGTTTTTGTTTCACCGTGGAAGTCTTTTGCAGGAAAGCATGCGCAGGTTTATATGTTGGGATTTAATGCCAGATATTATTTTAGCGAAGCTTTCAGCAAATTCTATGTTGGTGTAGATGTTTCGGGTGCCAATTTCAACATTCAGAAATATGGTTATTGGAATGATAATTATTACGTTCACAAAAGTGGAGAAGTTACGCCTTACATCAATTCAAACCTATATCAGAAAGGTTTTTCCTTGATTTTTGGCGCAATGGCAGGTTATCAATTCAAATGCACCGAAAGATTGAATTTGGATCTATACATCGGCGTTGGATCGATGCAAAGTTTCTACAAAGGTTACGATAAAATAAGTGGAGACAGATATGATGTAGACGGAGATTCTATGGGTAGAGAATTGAATAGGAGTGGAGAATGGTTGCCGTACAAAGGAGGACTAATGTTATCTTACAAACTTTAATTATGAAATTGAAGAATCCAAAATATCTTCTGATTGGCGCCATCACATTTGTCATTATTTTTTTGATGAATTTTATTGGAAGTGATTATCCGGATAAACTATCCAGAGCATTGCTGACGGCTTCTGCTGCGGTAATTGGTCTTGGCGTTGGAATGTGGATTTTCAATAAAAGAGATCAAAATGACGAACGCAACAATTTTGATTAATTCATAATTCTTTTCAAATCAATTTTATGAAGATTAATCTCGATCCAAATAAAAAAATATACTTCGCTTCCGATCAGCATTTTGGAGCTCCCAATCTGAAAGAAAGCAAAATCCGTGAAGATAAATTCATCCGTTGGCTGGATTCCATCAAGTCTGATGCGCAAGTTCTCTTTTTGATGGGCGATCTTTTCGATTTTTGGCACGAATGGAAATACGTGGTTCCGAAAGGCTACATCCGTGTTTTGGGAAAAATTGCAGAACTGAAAGATTCCGGAATTGAGATTTACTTTTTCGTGGGAAATCATGATCTGTGGATGAAAGATTACTTCCAAGAAGAACTTGGTATTCCGGTTTATTTTGAGAAAAGATATTACGAAATTTCGGATAAGAAATTTCTTTTAGCGCACGGCGATGGTCTCGGACCAGGTGATAAAGGTTTCAAAAGGATGAAGAAAGTTTTTACAAATCCACTTGCGCAATGGGCTTTCAGATGGTTGCATCCTGACATTGCAATGAGAATTGCCAACTATATGTCTCAAAAAAATAAAATGATTTCTGGCGATGAAGACAAAGAATTTTTAGGAGAAGACAAAGAATTTTTGATTCTATATTCAAAAGAAAAACTCAAGACAGAGAAAATTGATTATTTCGTTTTTGGACACCGCCACTTGCCACTTATTTTTGACTTGGGCAGTCAATCAAGTTACATCAATCTTGGTGATTGGATCGTTTATTTCACTTATGGTGTTTTTGATGGCGAGAATTTTGAGGTGAAGACTTTCGAAGACTAATTTCAAAATTGATGATAGAAATGAAGCAGAATATCTTTGATATAAAAACAGAATCCGATTTCCAGACTGCTTGTTTGGAAACTTTTCGTTATCAATATGAAAATGTAGAAATCTACAGGAAATTTGTCGATTATTTGAACGTTGATTTTTCATTAATAAAACAAATTAATGATATTCCATTTCTTCCAATTGAGATGTTCAAAAATCATTTGGTTTTGGATAAAAATGCTGAAGCTGAACATTATTTTCAAAGTTCCGGAACCACGCAAATGAACCGTTCCAAACATTACATCGCCGATTTTTCACTGTACGAAGAAAGTATTTATAAAAGTTTTGAAGAATTTATTGGAAAACCAGAAGATTACATTTTTCTCGGTTTGCTTCCGAACTATTCCGAAAATCCACATTCGTCATTAATTTATATGATCGATTTTCTGATGAAAAAATCTGGAAAACCAGAAAACGGCTATTTCCTTTACAACCATCAGGAATTATTTGATTTGCTTCAAACTTTGACCGATAAAAAAGTCATTCTCTTCGGTGTTTCTTTTGCACTGCTGGATTTTCTTGATACACTTGAATCTCAAAATCTTTCAATTTCTCAATCTCAAAATTTAACAGTTATAGAAACTGGCGGAATGAAAGGCAGAAAGGAAGAAATGACCAAAGATGAACTGTTGAAAATCTTCAAAGATGGTTTCAAAACAGAGAAGATTTTTTCAGAATATTCGATGACAGAATTGCTTTCTCAGGCTTATTCTTTTGGCGAAAATATTTACAAAAGTCCCAGTTGGATGCGAATTCTCATCAGAAATACAGAAGATCCATTTTCTTATGTTGAAGATGGAAAAACTGGTGCTATCAATATTATTGATTTAGCAAACAGACATTCTTGTGCTTTCATCGCAACGCAGGATTTAGGTCGAAGTGAAAACGGGACTTTCCAAGTTTTGGGCAGAATCGATCACTCGGATATTCGCGGTTGCAGTCTTTTGGTTTCTTAAAAACAATCATTAAATAATAATTAATTATATTTGAAAAAACACAAATTTATTCTTTCAATATTTTAATTCATGAAATTTTTAGTTTTAAGTTTTCTGCTGTGTTTTTCGCTCTTCAAATCTCAGAAATGTTATGATTTGAAAACTGTTTTGAAAGTAGAACCAACTGCTCTTTACAAACCGCATTTGTTGGCATCTCAGAATTTCGGAGTCGATATTTTGGAAAATGAAAAAACTATTGACAAATATATTGCGAGAGGAAAATTCCAAAAAGTCAAAAAGAAATCCAGAGGTTATAGATTGCAAACTTTGCAACACAGCCGACCATATTTGGTAAAGAAAGCAAGAAGTTTACTTGAAAAAATGGCCGCCAAATTTGCAACAGATACCAAAAGTTTTTTCGTAGTTTCTTCTGTTACCCGAACTTTGGAAGACCAATGCAGATTGAGAAAAGTCAATTCTAATGCATCACTAGGGATTAGTTCTCACAATTATGGCGCCGCTTTCGATATTTCTTATGTTCGCTTTGATCACGTATTGAGAGTCAATACAAAACTGGAAAAAGAATTGGAAAAAGTTTTGGAATATTATAAAAACAAAGGCAATATCTTTTATATCAAAGAGAAACAGCAGAGTTGTTACCACGTGACGGTTCGTAATTTTTAAGTAGGAAGTGATGTTGAAAATCGAAGAACTTGTTCACACATTTATTTATAAGAATTGTGATTTTGATAAGGAAATTATCTTGACCAATTTTTTCCATTCCGATTGGGAAGCTGATGTTTTATCTATTAATAATGAAGGTCTTAGCCACGAAATTGAAATTAAATTATCAAAATCAGACTTCAAAAACGATTTCAAAAAGAAATATACCAATCAAAAAACTGGAGAAAAATTTCTGAAACACGAGAAGATTGGTTGTGGCGATTATATCTGTAATTCGTTCAGTTTTCTTTTACCGATGGGAATGATAGATCACAAAGAAATTCCAGATCACTGTGGAATAATTGAGTTTTATCATGATGAAGACAATTGGGAAACCACTTTCTACAAAATCCGCGAACCCAAAATGATTCACCAAGATTCTTATTGGAAACTTTGCGACAAAGATTTTTTTATTAGAAATATGGCTCGAAGTCTTCTCTTTAAAAAATTTGAACTAAAGGGAAAAAGAGAAGAACTGATCTTCAAAAATCCTGTCGAAGTAAAACCAAAAAAATAAATCCTGCCAATGATCTTGACAGGATTTTTTGATTTTATTAATGAAATTAATTTAAGCTATTTCTTTTTTCTCAATCAACAAGTTATAAACGAATGCTGCAAACACGCCACCTAAAACTGGAGCGACGATAAAAAGCCAAATTTGAGAAAGTGCTGCACCTTGTGCGAAAATTGCGGGGCCGATACTTCTCGCAGGATTAACAGAAACACCTGTGATTTTAATCCCTACAATGTGAATTAGAACCAATGAAAGTCCAATTGCCAAACCTGCAAATCCACCGTGGATATTCTTTGTAGAAGTAGATCCAAGAATCACCAACAAAAAGATAAATGTGAAAACAAACTCAGCAATAAAAGCGGCATAAGTATTATACTGATCCAAATAACCAGTTCCCCATCCATTAGAGCCCAAAGCCCAAGGTTTCATTTCCGCACCTGGATGATTGGTGAAAATAACGAAAAGTATTCCCGCGCCGATGATTGCGCCAACAATCTGAGCCACGATGTAGTAAGCTGCTTCTGACATTTTCATTCTGCCAGCCGCAACCATTGCGATAGAAATTGCAGGATTGATGTGACAGCCAGAAATATGCCCAATTGCATAAGCCATGGCGACGACACTAAGACCGAATGCAAAAGAAATTCCTAAGAGTCCAACGCCAGATGTGCCATCTGCGCCAGCGATTACGGCGCTTCCGCAACCCATTAATACGAGAACCATTGTGCCAATCATTTCAGCAACAAATTTTGAAGTTGTAGATACCATTTGTAATGTTTTTTGTTTTTTATTGTGGCAAATGTAATAATTTTTCCAGTCAATTGTTAAATATTTCTTAAATACGGACAAAATTTCTCATTAATTATACGAAGTTAGTATGGTTTATTTTTTGAATTAAACAGTTGTATAACTTTCATATTATGGCAATCAAATATTCAATTCTAGACCTTGCGACTATTGTCAAAGGTGACGATATAAATAAGACATTTCAAAAATCTGTAAAATCTGCTCAACACGCTGAAAAACTAGGCTTCACGAGATATTGGTTTTCCGAACATCACAATTTTCCAAATGTCGCAAGTGCAGCAACTTCCATTTTGATAGGTCACGTGGCCGGAAATACAACAACTTTGCGCGTGGGATCAGGTGGCATTATGTTGCCAAATCATTCCACTTTGTCAGTAGCAGAGCAGTTTGGAACTTTGGATGGATTGTATCCAAGTAGAATAGATCTTGGCTTAGGAAGAGCGCCTGGAACTGATGGATTGACGGCAAGTGCTTTACGAGGAAATAATTTCAATCCCAATTATAATTTTGAATTCCACATCAAAGAACTTCAAAAATATATGTCTAAGGAAAATACGGACGCAAAAGTGAGAGCGATTCCTGGTGAAGGTGCGGATGTTCCGTTTTACATTTTGGGAAGTTCAACCGATTCTGCTTTTTTGGCGGCGAAACTTGGATTGCCTTATGCTTTTGCAGCACATTTTGCACCATCGCAGTTGGAGGTTGCTTTGGAAATCTACAGAGAACATTTCCAGCCATCCGAGTTTTTGGATGAGCCTTATGTGATGATTTGTATTAATATTATTGCAGGAGAAACTGTGGACGAAGCACATTATTTATCGTCCTCGCATTTTCAGGTTTTTGTCAATATTTTGACAGATCAGAGACAGCCACTTTTACCACCGGACGAAACAGATCTTGCTAATATGGGTGATGATGTCGCATTGCATCTCAACAGAATGGCCGCAAAAACTTTTGTTGGTGACAAAGAAACATTGAAAGAAAAACTGTCGAAGTTTGTGAAAGATTACAAACCAAATGAAATTATCGTTTCAGGAAATATTTATGATTTCGATAAAAAGCAAAGATCTTACGAGATTGCGTCAGAGGTAATTAAATCATTATAATTAAGAAAGCACAAACCTAAGTTTATGCTTTCTATTTTATTAGCCTTGTCAAAGTTCACAACCTTGACAAGGCTTTTTTAGCTTGATTTTTTTATTTCAAAACATCAAATTCTATCGTACTTCCACTGGAAATTTTGATTTCAGCTTTCTCATAATCATCTTTTGTAGCCAAACGTGGATTGTCTAAAAACTTCTGAGGATTGATTGCTATTAGCGGGAACCAAGTGCTCTGAACTTGAATCTGAATTTTGTGTCCTTTTTTAAACGTATGGAAAACGTCCTGTAATTTCACATTGACAGTCGTTTCCTTATTTGGTTCCAAGGGCTCTGGTTTTTCAAAACTATTGCGGAATCTCGCTGGCATTATTTCGCTTCTTACCATTTGATGGTAGTTGGCGAAGATGACGCCTGGTTTGTCCGGATTCGCTTTTTCGTCTGCGGGATAAACATCGATTAATTTAACGATGAAATCCGCGTCAGTAGAAGTAGTAATGATTTTCAACTTGGTCAAAATTTCTCCAGCCAATGTCAAATCGTTTTCTAAAATATCTGTGTTGAAAGTCACAACGTCTGGTCGGTAACTTGCAAAACGTTGATCTTCGCTCATATAGTTTTTCGGCGTGAATCCATTCATATCTTTCAGATTCTCACTGCTCAAAACAGGCTTGTTCGGGTCTGATAAATAGATGGACATCAACTTTGGATTGATTTCTTTTTCTGACAAATTTCCAGAGGCATTCAGAAAGAAAGATTTTTTATCAGCTTGCTTTGGTGGCCAGTTTTCGAATTGTTTCCATTCTTTTTTGCCAGTGTCGAACATATAAGCTTCTGGAAGTTTAGCCGAAGTTTTAGAATTTTCTTTTAAGTAATGATGGAAAAAAGGTTGCTCTATATTTTTTTGATAAAATGTGGCGATGCTGTCTCCAAAATAAATATCGTTGTGAAAATGTTTTCCGGTGTCGTAATTCCAAGCGCCGTGGGAAAATGGTCCCATTACGATTGTGTTTTTTGCTTTTGGATTGTTCTTTTCAATTGTTTTATAAATGTTCAATGGACCAGCCAAATCTTCGGAGTCAAACCAACCACCGACCGTCATTACGGCGTGCTTGATATTTTTGAGATGAGGCAACAGATTTCGTTTTTTCCAATAGTCATCGTAGTTTGGGTGCGCCATTACTTCTTGCATAAAGAAGTTGTCTTTGTAATATTTGTCCACACCTTCTTTCAAAGTTCCCATATTTTGGTAAAATAAATAACCATCTTCGGAAGTTGGTTTTATCATTTTGTCAGCAAACCAAGATTCGTTTTCAGCTTTGGTTTTTTGAACGCCGAAAACTGGAAAAGTCTTGAAATAGCTCATCAAGAAAGCACCGTTGTGAAGAAAATCATCAAACCAAAAATCTGAGATTGGTGCTTGTGGCGAAGAAGCAACCAAAGCCGGATGATTTGCTAAAGTTCCAACTGCAGTGTAAAATCCTGGATACGAAGTTCCGTATTGACCCACTTTTCCGTTGTTGTTCTGAACATTTTTCACCAACCAATCTACGGTGTCGTAAGTGTCCGTACTTTCGTCCACGTCTTTTTTGGTTTTGTGATCCACTTGTGGCGTCATATTCGTGAAAGTGCCTTCGCTCATATATCTTCCACGAACGTCTTGGAAAACGAAGATGTATTTTTCATTCTCAATGAATTTGTTTGGACTTAGTCTTTTTCTGAAATTAGTTTCTCCATAAGGCGCAATGCTGTAACACGTTCTGTTCATAATGAACGGATATTTGTTGCTTTTCGAAATATCTTTCGGTGTGTAGATGATGGTGAACAGTTTTATGCCGTCGCGCATTGGGATATAAACTTCTTTTTTTGTAAAGTTTTCTTGGACGGAAGTTGCTTGCGAAAATCCGAATGTGGAAGTCATCACAAAAAGCAGAAAAAGTAATTTATTCATTGACTTAAAAATTTGATTAAAGTTAGGTTTTTTGGTGGAATGGAAAATGATAATTGTTGACAAATGTTTAATTTGAAAGACAAATGTTCAAACTTTGCGAAGCGCGCCCCGAGCTGAGTGGAGCTCTTTTTCTGTTGTTGCGATTGACAAAAAGTTCTGTTGATAAACTAAAGTTCGATAGCAACAACAGAAAAAAGCGGGAACGGAGCGCGGATATAGGCGCCATAATTTTTAGTTTGAGAGTTGTAGAGTTTGAGAGTTTGTTTTACAGAATAAAAAAACCTGACTCTATTAGAATCAGGTTTGTATTTTTATTGAATTGATTTTATTTTATAATCCGAATATTTTTGCGAACAAATCTGGTACAATTCCCATCGAAACCAAAGCCAAAATAATGACTACAGAAACGATGTTGTAAGTGATGCTTGCTCTTTCTGTCGTGTTGAAATTGTCTTCTTTGTAGAAGAACATTGCCATAATTAGTCTTAAATAATAAGCGATACTCAACGCAGAACCAAGAACTGCGATTAAAACTAAGAACTCGTAATGTCCGCCAATCGCTTGGTTGAAAATCCCTAATTTTCCGATGAAACCAGCCGTCAAAGGAATCCCAGCCATTGATAACATTGAAACTGTGGAAACAACTGCCAAGATTGGTTCTCTTTTTCCAAGTCCGTTGAAAGCTGTGAATGATGTTTCTTTTTTGATTTTCTCAACCCAGATCAAACTGATGAAAACTCCAACTGTTGCTAATGAATAAGCAAACAAGTAATAACCTAAAATATAAGTTGAGAAATTATTGAGTCCGAAGAATATCAAAGCGATGTAACCTGCGTGCGAAACGGAAGAGTAGGCGAGCATTCTCTTTGCGTTGGTCTGAACCAATCCCATTACGTTTGCCAAAAGCAAAGTCAGGATGATGAAAACGCCAAGAATGTTGATCCAATCTCCAGCAATTCCGCTGAACGCGATGGTCATTAATTTGAATAGTGCGAAGAATCCTGCAATCTTTACGACTGATGCCATAAAAGCGGTAATCAATGAAGGTGAACCTTGGTAAACATCGGGACTCCACATATGGAAAGGTGCCAATGAAACTTTGAATGCCAATGCACACAACATTAAGATTGCTCCCATTATCAACATTAGATTTTTTGGATTGTTGATGGCAAAATCGTGGATCGTGTAAAGGTCAAAACTTCCTGCGCTTCCGTAAACCAAAGCTACTCCGAACAACAAGAAACCTGTTGCAAATGCGCCCATTAGGAAATATTTCATAGAAGCTTCTGTGGATCTCACGTCGGTTTTGTTGGCTCCAGCCATTACGTATAATGGAATAGATAGGATCTCGATTCCTAAGAATAATGTCACCAAGTTTTGGAATCCGAACATTACAATGCCTCCACAAAGTGCAAACAACATCAAAGCGTACAACTCTGACTGATGACTTCTGTGATTGCTAAATGCAAATCCTCCTAAGAAGAATAACAACAAAGTTGCAACAACAGATATTTTTGTGAACAATTGTGCATTGTCTCCGTATTCATACATCGATCTGTACTGAGCGAAAAACTCGCATTCTGGAAGAAAACTGACATATAAACCAACAATCAATCCTGCGATCCCGATATATCTTGCGTATTTTCCTTTCTCGAAAACACCCGAGAATAAAACAAGAATTGCCGTAAGGAATAAAACTATTAAAACACTCATTTTTTTTTGATTTTAGATATTAGATTTTAGATATTAGATTTTCATCTTTTGTCTCAAATCTTTTAATCTTTTAATTTTTTAATCTTTTTATTAATTGATCATTGATGAATAAATGAAGCTAACTGAGCTTGTCACCATTTCTATAACCGGTTGAGGATAAACGCCCAAAACAATGACGAAAACTGATAAACTTGCCAATACTGTGAATTCTACATTGCTTACATCTTTCGTAGTCGCCAAAACTGAATCGTCACCCTTTCCGAACATTGCTTTTCCGTAGAATCTCAACATATAAGCGGCGCAGAGAATAATCGTTAATCCAGCCATTACAGCCATTATGTGATTGTAAGTATAAACTGATTTTAATAAGATAAATTCTCCGATGAATCCGTTGGTCAATGGAACTCCGGTTGCACCAAGTAAGATGATCATAAACAAAATGGCAAACTTAGGAGCGACTTTCGCCAAACCTCCCATTTTTCTGATGTCTCTTGTTTTAAATCTTTTATAAAGAATATCTGCACAATAGAAAAGTCCTACAACATTGATCCCGTGAGCAAAACTCTGGATCATTGCGCCTTGTCCACCTTCGAAAGTCAATCCGGTTCTCATTGTTACGACTGCTGAGGCAAAAATACCTGCGACAATTAATCCAACGTGAGAAAGAGATGAGAAAGCGATCAATCGTTTGCTGTCTGTAGAAATCATTGCGATCAATGCACCGTAGATAATTCCGATTACTGAAAGTATGATTACGATTTCGCCGGAAATTCCGCCGATTGCTAATGGTGTGATTGGCAACAAATATCTTAGTACGCCATAAACTGCCATTTTCAACATAATTCCTGAAAGCAACATAGATCCTTGAGTAGGAGAGTAGGTGTACGTGTCAGGTTGCCAAGTGTGGAAAGGAAATACTGGTAACTTCACTGCGAATGCAAAGAAGATGAACCAGAAAATTACATTCTGTTCGTTAATATTAAGGTTAGCATTGTAAAGATCTGTCAAAGCGAAAGATGCTGCGTGGTTGTAAACGTAGATCAAACCAATCAACATAAACAACGATCCGACGAATGTATAAACAAAGAATTTCGTTGTGAATTTGATTCTCTTGTCCTCTTGTCCCCAGATTCCGGCAATCAACCAGATTGGAATCAATGTTACCTCCCAGAAGATGTAGAAAAGTAATCCGTCCAAAGAAGTGAAAACACCCAACAATCCGAATTGCATTAATAAGATCAATGCGTAGAAAGAATTTGGATAACCTTTCGCTTCGTTGTAAGAAGACAAAACAATTAATGGAACCAAGATGTTCGTCAGTAAAACCATTAGCATACTCATTCCATCGATCCCGAAGCTAATTTTACTTTTAATATAATTGGACCAAGGTTCATTAATTTCATATTGCAGAACAGAATCTACAGTTGGATGAAAATCGAAACTGGATAGCATATAAAATGCTAAAAACATCTGTGCAAGGGCAAAAGCCAATGCGATATATTTACTGGAAGCATTTTTCCAGAAAAAGAGTAAACCCGAACCTACAAGAGGTAACAGTAATAATGTTAATAGTAAATAAGACATTATCTATTTATTTCAATAAAAAGTTAACAATTAATACGATACCTACAGCCAACGACATAATTAGCACATAGTTTTCTACATTTCCGTTCTGAAGGCGTTTTGCCGCTCTTCCAGAATCTGCCGCTCCAAGTCCTATGAAATTCACGATAGGATCCAGAACCGCTTTGTCAAACATCGCTGCTGCTTTACCAGCTTCCTCGAAAGGTCTTACGATGCAGGCATTGTAGATTTCATCAACGAATAATTTCTTAGCCGATAATTTTTCCCAACCTGTGTATTGATCTTCCGGAAGTGCTCTTTTCTGTTTTTTCACATAAGTGTTTTTAACAAAGAACCAAACTGTGAAGAACATTATGATTGTTGCTCCCAAAAGAATCATTTCTGTATTGAATGGAACTCCCGAAAGTGTATTTTCCATTTGGTTGAAACTTTCCTGCGTTAAGACAGGTTTCAGCCATTCCATTAATTTAGCGTAATGACCGTGACCGATGAAGTGAGGAAGATTAATAAAACCTCCAACCACTGAAAGTACAGCCAAAACGATTAATGGTAAAGTCATATTTGCAGGACTCTCGTGCAAATGGTGTTTTTGATCTTCTGTACCTCTGAACTCTCCGTGGAAAGTCAAATAGTACAATCTGAACATATAAGTTGCTGTGATAGCCGCCAAGATGAATAACATCACCCAATAAATTGGATTTTTAGCGTAAGCCGCCACCAAAATTTCGTCTTTGGAAATCATCCCTGATAATAATGGGAATCCTGAAATTGCTAAAGTTCCAATCAGGAAAGTAATGTGGGTAATTGGAATATATTTTTTCAAACCTCCCATAAAACGCATATCCTGCTCGTTGCTCATTGCGTGGATCACAGAACCTGCGCCTAAGAACAACAAAGCTTTGAAGAAAGCGTGCGTCATCACGTGGAACATTGCGGTTGAATAAGCGCCCAAACCTAAAGCGATGAACATAAATCCAAGTTGAGAAACTGTAGAATATGCCAATACTTTTTTGATATCGTTTTGACGAAGTGCGTAGAAACCTGCCAATGCTGCAGTCAAGAATCCGATTAATAAAATCCCGTCTTGAACCGTTGGTGCAAGAACAAATAAGAAGTTGGATCTTACGACTAAATAAATACCAGCTGTTACCATCGTCGCTGCGTGAATCAATGCAGAAACTGGCGTTGGTCCAGCCATCGCGTCTGGCAACCAAGTGTACAATGGAACCTGCGCAGATTTTCCAGTTGCTCCAATGAATAAACTTGCTGTGATAAAGATGATTACTGTTCCGTCCAATTCGAAGCTTGAAGCGTTTTGAGCTACTGAAAGATAATCGATAGCGTTCACGTTTGCTGCAATGGCAAAGATTCCGATCAATAGTCCAAGGTCACCGATACGGTTCATAATGAAAGCTTTTCTTGCTGCTTTTCCATATTCTTCGTTGGTGTACCAGAATCCGATCAATAGGTAAGAACAAAGTCCAACACCTTCCCAACCGATGAACAAGATCAGATAATTGCTTCCTAAAACCAAAAGCAACATCGAGAAAATGAAGAGATTCAGATAAGTGAAAAACTTATAGAAACCTTTGTCGTGGCTCATATAACCAATAGAGTAGAGGTGAATTAACGAACCGATTCCGGTGATGATCATTACCATCATTAATGATAATTGATCGATCTGAAATCCGAAATTGACCTGAATCCCACTAATTGTGAACCATTCGAATGCTTTGATGACAACAGGTGCGCTATCATTTTTGAATCCGAAAAATATACTTGCTGTGATAACAAACGAAGCGAAAACTACTAATGTTGCCAATCCTCCAACAACCATCTTCGGAAGGTTTTTCCCGAAAAGTCCGTTGATGAGAAATCCAATTAAAGGTAAAAGTACGATCGCGTAAACTAAATTTTCCATTCCTTTTATTATCCTCTTAATTTATTAAAAATACTCACGTCCACAGATTTGGTATTTCTGTACATCATTGCGATAATTGCCAATCCTACAGCTACTTCTGCTGCGGCAACTACCATTATGAAGAATACCAAAAGCTGACCGTTACCATCACCATTGTAAGCAGAAAATGCTGCCAATAAAAGATTCACGGAATTAAGCATCAATTCTACACATCCTAATATCACGATGGCATTTTTACGAATCAAAACTCCTAAAACTCCAAGACAAAACAGAAGTGTGCACAGAATAATGAAATATTCCAAAGGCACTTGCTGTATAAATGTATTTACGTCTCCTCCCATAATCTTATAAATCTTTTTTACCGATTAGAACAGCACCTACAATCCCTGCTAAAATCAGGATAGAAGCCAATTCGAATGGCAATACATATTCGTTAAACAATAATCTCCCAAGATTTTTTGTTAATCCCACAGAATAATCGATGTTGTCTGTTGCTACAGTGTTTCCACTAAGTCCTTTGTAAGCACCCAACATTCCAACAAACAAAATACAAACTGAGAAAATCCCGATGAACTTCGGAAGGTTCTGCTTTTTGCTTTCGTCTTCTGCGTTTAGGTTCAACATCATTAATATATAAAGGAACAAAACCATAATCGCTCCCGTGTAAACAATGATTTGAACTATACCTAAGAATTGCGCATTAAGAAGAATGTACATTCCCGCAATGGAGAACATCGTCACAATCAAAGAAAGAATCGCGTACATTGGATTTTTTGCAAAAACGAAGTAAACTGCGCTTGCAATCGCTAAAAATGCTACGAAAAAAAATAAAATCTGATCCATTATTTTACTGCATTTTTTTGTTTTTCAGATTGTCTTTCTGTGATGTCAATCCTCGCATTAATTTTCTCAACCAATTTATCTTTTCCGTAAACGAAAGAATTTCTGTTCATCTCTACATCTACTAATCTGTCTGTAAGGTAGATGGCAGATTTTGGACAAGCCTCTTCACACATACCGCAGAAGATGCATCTCAACATATCGATCTCATAGATCTCAGCGTATTTTTCTTCTCGGTAAAGATGTTTTTCTTCCTTGGTTCTCTCTCCAGCTGTCATTGTGATTGCTTCTGCAGGGCAAGCCACGGCACAAAGTCCACAAGCTGTACATCTTTCTCTGCCTTCTTCGTCTCTTTTCAAAACGTGTTGGCCTCTCCAGATTTCTGCTCTTGGTTTTTGAACCTCAGGGTAAGAATAAACATTTGGAGCACGTTTTACAACGGTTCTCACAGCGTGCTTAAAAGTAATCCCCATACCTTTGAAAATCGCAGGTAAGTAGATCTTTTCGCCCAAGGTCATTTCTTTATTCGAAACAACTTTTGATCTGTTAGTAAGTTTCATTATTTTTTATATTAAATGTTAGAAGATGGAAGCTGGGAGAAGGAAGTTAATTCCGTCGTCACCTTTCACATCAGCTCATTTTCAATTTTTTCTATTATAACTTCAGTCTTCCGTCCTCTGACTTCCAACTTATATTAATTTCCGAATGCCAAAATCACAGCACCTGTTGCGATAAGATTTGCCAATGCCAATGGAATCAAAGTTTTCCATCCAAGGTGCATCAACTGATCATATCTGAATCTCGGAAGTGTCCATCTGATCCACATAAAGATCAAAATTCCAACCACTGTTTTTGTTAAGAATGCTACGATGCTTAAGATTCCCGCTGCATTTTCTCCCCAATTCTGAGTAACCCAGTCAATTCCAGGATAATTGTAACCTCCGAAGAATAAAACTACGATGAATGCATTAGAAATAAACATATTCACATATTCCCCAAACATATATAATCCTAATTTCATTGATGAATATTCCGTTGAATAACCAGTTACCAATTCAGATTCACATTCTGGTAAATCGAAAGGGTGACGGTTGGTCTCTGCCAAAGCTGCAACAAAAAATATTAAGAAAGCCAAAGGTTGATAAAGAATATTCCAGTTGATCCCAGAAATAGCAGGAATGAATCCCCAAATATTTCCTGTCCCTTGCGTTTCAGAAATCATTTTAAGATCAAGACTTCCAGACATCATAATGATGGAAAGTAATGATAATCCCATTGCCAATTCGTAAGAAATCATTTGAGAAGAAGCTCTGATGGCACCTAACAAAGAATATTTGTTGTTGGAAGCCCAACCTCCGATCATAATTCCGTAAACACCGATGGAAGCCATTGCGATGATAAACAAAACACCAACATCGATATTAGCAACTTGAAGGTCAAAAGATGTTCCGCCAATGTTTAATGTTTTACCCCAAGGAATTACTGCGCCAGTAATCAATGAAATAAACATTACCAATGATGGTCCTAATATAAAAAGGAATTTTTCGGCGTTCTGCGGTGTAAAATCTTCTTTGAAGAAAAATTTTCCTCCATCTGCCAATGGCTGCAACAATCCGAAAGGTCCCGATCTGTTTGGTCCGATCCTGTCCTGCATAATAGCCGCTACTTTTCTTTCTGCCCAAGTAGAGTAGGCAGCGATAGTAAGCGCTAAAAGGAAAAGAGCAAGTACTAATATGATTTTAAAAGTCAGTAATTCCATATCAATTTATTTGAGTTTTGATTCTTGAGAAGTTCTCAAAATCAAATTGTCTCATTATCTAATTTTTCAATTTCTTTTTCGTCTGAAATGCCAATTTCTTTAGCATCAGAATTTTCCAAAACATTGTAGCTGTCTGTTTTTTTCTCATAATGATTGAGAGAAATTACAGAATGTCTGTCGATATGTCTTGGCCCTTCGATGTTCCAAAGTGCAGTATCTTTTCTATGGAAACGACATTCGTCACAGATCCAATCTTCAACTTCATCGTACTGGTCTTTTCTGGCAGTTACACGTACAACTTCATCACCTTTCATCCAAACTACCGCTTTTCCACTGCATTTTGTACAAGAACAAGTTGCGTTGTAAGGTTTTGTGAACCAAACTCTGCTGGTGAATCTTGCAGTTCTGTCAGTCAATGCTCCAACTGGACAAACATCAATCACGTTTCCGATGAAATCATTGTCCAAAGCTTTGTTCAACATTGTAGAGATTTCTGCGTGGTCTCCTCTGTAAAGGATTCCGTGTTCTCTTTTATCTGTCAATTGATTCGCTGCCAATACACATCTTGCGCAAAGGATGCAACGGTTCATATTCAATTTGATGTTTGGACCAATGTCGTCTGCATCATAAGTATTTCTTTCGAACTCAGTTCTTGTCTCAAGATTTCCGTGCTCGTAACCAAGATCCTGAAGATGACATTCTCCCGCCTGATCACAAACCGGACAATCCAAAGGGTGATTTACCAAAAGGAATTCGGTCACCGCTTTTCTGCCTTCCTGTGCTTTTTCAGAACTAAGGTTTTTAACTTCCATTCCGTCCATCACGCCAGTTCTGCAACTTGCTACTAACTTCGGCATTGGTCTCGGATCTGCTTCGGAACCTTTGGAAACTTCTACCAGACAAGTTCTGCATCTTCCTCCGCTTGTTTCCAGTTTGCTATAATAACACATAGCTGGCGGAACAGATTTCCCACCGATTTGTCTTGCCGCTTCCAAAATAGAAGTACCAGGCAAAACTTCAGTCGTTTGTCCGTCTATGGTAACTTTAAATTTTTTGACTTCTTCGCTCATATTTCAAGGTTTTAGATTTTCGGATTTTAGATTAAATCTTTGTCCTAAATCTTTGTCAATTCTATTTATAATTTAAAATATAACTTAATGTATATTTTAGTTCTTTAATTTTCTATTAAAAACGTATCCAATCCCAAAATTAACTTGGTAGAATACGAAGTCCTGACTTGCTTTATCAGGTTTATTGTTCAATGTAGTTTTGATATCTGGCATATTGATGTAACCAAATTTACCTTCTACTCTTGCCATCCAATGATTCCAGAAAACAAGATTAATGTTGGCTCTTGCGTCCAATCCAAATCCTGCTACGTGAAATCTATCACTTCTTTCATTCCCAAAAAGTTTTACATTACTTTTCGGTAAAAGAACACCTGCGCCTGCTCCATAAGCCCAAAATATATCAAAATTCTTTTTACTTAATAGATTTTTGTATTTTTCGACACCAGCATTTACATAATTCAGTCCGTCTGTATGCTCAAAGGTAAGGAACTCTGCGCTACTCAAATCCACTTGTCCATTCTGAACCATTGCGGCATAAGTTGGATCTGAGATATTTCCATTGAACTTTGCAGTTTGATTCTGATCCATCACATATTTCATATGATC
>RCUH01001000.1_pt1 | contig 23498 bp, 25 predicted proteins | sample 2166191 | NCBI WGS metagenome assembly RCUH01 (sample SAMN09932848, study PRJNA488358) | compost metagenome | feature: garden; material: soil; isolation source: compost soil in an enriched community after 214 h of incubation | place: Germany: Experimental Botanical Garden Goettingen | collected...
TTGAAGTAATGTAAGATCCCATTTTTCCGGCCATAATTACCGAAATAAAAGTAGGAGCAAACTCCAAAATTACAGATTGACGTGTAGCAAAACCAATTAGATATTTTGGAATTAAAGGATTGGTTAAATTTAGTGCAGTTTGAATGGCTACAACTCCTCCGATAAAAAAGGAGATAAAGCAAACGATGCCAAGAGAGTCGATTATTAGATCATCGATTTCTTTAAAAATCAATTTTTTCATAACAGACCATTTAGTCTGTTTATTGAAAATCTCTTTCAACATTAAAAAATATCTTCCTATTTGAGATAAATAACGAATTAGCATCATAGTTTTTGAAATATTGGCTAAGGTAAAAAGAAGTTATGAGTTTTGGGTTATGAGTTATCGATTTTCGGCTGTTTTCCGAATCAAATTAACTTTTCTTTCATTTTTTTTAAACGATAATTTCTAATAAACTTAGCTTGTTCGGGAGTTACTAATAAAGGAGTTTTTGCTTTTTTGGCTTTCATAAATCCTTTAATGTAATCTAAAAATAGAAATGGTTTTTTCTTCATCATGGCCAGTTTTGCCGAAGCAATTGCTGTAATCCAAAAGCCATATCCTAAAGTATAAAAAGCTTCGCCTTGTTTGTATCGAGCTGTTTTGTTGTAATTGGCACCAGTTGGTTTTAGGTGTTTTACGTGTAAAGATTCGTCTGTAACAATTTTCCAATCGTAATATTTACAAAGCAACTCATCTACAGTATCCCAACCCATTGCAGGGCGCAAACCTCCAATTTGCTGAAAAGTTTCTTTTCTGTATGCTTTTAAGGCTCCGCGAATATGATCTTTGTCGGTAAGATTTTCTAAAACCCATTCGCCATTTTTATCAATGTAGCAGAATCCGCCAGCCATTCCAATTCGAGGATCTGACTCGAAATGTTTAATGATCGTTTCAAAATAGTTTGAAGGAAAAATTAAATCGCCATCTATTTTTACAATGATATCATAATTTGAATCTAAAGTTTCAAAACCTTTCTGAAAAGCTTGAATCACTTTACTTCCCGGAAGATGTATTGCATCTGAAGTTTTATTTACAACAGAGATGTACGGATTCTCTTTGGCAAAATCCAATACAACTTCTTCTGTCTTATCAGTCGAATTATCATTTACAACCACCACTTTTGAAGGTAAAACAGTCTGAGAAACCAAAGATTGTAAAGTCAAGCCAATGAGATCTTGCTCGTTATGCGCGGGAATGATGATGTAGTATTTCATTTTAAATTCCAAATTTTTAAATTCCAAATTCCAAATCTTGGGAATAAATCCCAATTTTCTAAAATTCCAAATTCCAATCTTACCGTTACGGTTAAAATTGGAATTTGGAATTTAAAAATTGGAATTTTTATTTGATTTTTTCAGCTACAACAATATAATATCTTGGAGTAAAATAACGTAATAAAGGTCTGATTCCAAGTTTTTTTACTGGATGTGTAAATTGAAGACGGTCTGTTATTTTCCAGCCTGTTTTTTCTAAAAGCCAGTCCAATTGCCAGTCTTCAAATTCATGGTAATGCCTGTCCCACATATCAGTTTTAGAACGATATGCTGGTGAAAACCATAAACGTAACGGAATTGAAATTAATATTTTATCACATTTTACGTTTTGTAAAATGGTATATGGATTTAGTAAATGTTCGAAAATTTCAAATGCAGTAAAAACAGTATAATCTTCTGTTTGTAAAGCTGTATGATCGTTATCTAAATCTTCGCCCTTTGTATTTTTTACGGTATAACCATTTTCTTCCATTATTTTAGAGAACGGATTTGGAACCCCAAAATCAAAAATGGTTTCTGATGTGCTAACGTGCTTTTGTAAAAACTCTAAAGTAAGTTTGAATCTTTTATTCGGAAACGTTTTTTCGTACATAGTTATTGCGAACGAATCAATCTCTCGTTCTTGATTTTAATTAGGTCGCAAATATACTAAAAAAGTAATCAGTGTTCAGTTTTTAGTATTCAGTTGCGGTGCTAAGTTTTAAAATGAATTTCTCGCAAAGATGTGAAGTCGCAAAGTTTTGAAAAAAAATAAACCATATAAGTAATATAAGTTCAATTAAGAGAAAACTTATATTAATTATATGGTTTAAAAAAACTTCGCGACTTCGCGTCTTTGCGAGATTATTTCACTCGGCTTTAAATTTTAATATCTATAAACAAAAGCATTAATGTTCATTCCAGCTCCAACTGAAGCAAAAATAAGAACATCACCTTTATTGATTTCATGATTTTCAACTTTTCCCTGAAGAATTAAATCATATAATGTGGGAACAGTTGCAACGCTGCTGTTTCCTAAATCATGAATGCTCATTGGCATAATGTCTTTAGGAGCTGTTTTGTCGTATAATTTGTAGAAACGTTCGATAATCGCTTCATCCATTTTTTCATTTGCCTGATGAATAAGAATTTTCTTCACTTCGTCAATTCCGATGCCGCTTTTATCCAAACAGCTTTTCATCGCGCAAGGAACATTGCTTAAAGCAAATTCGTAGATTTTACGTCCATACATTTTAATGTATTTCGTATCTGGATCTAAATCTTTATTGTATGATTTTCCGAAGAAAAGGTAATTAGCTTCGTCAGTTGCATAAGTTGCGCTTTCGTAAGCTAATAATCCTGTTTCATCAGTTGAAGCTTCTAAGATTGAAGCACCTGCACCATCAGAATAAATCATCGAATCGCGATCGTGATCATCAACGACTCTTGATAGCGTTTCGGCACCGATAACCATTACTCTTTTTGCCATTCCAGATTTGATGAAAGCATTGGCTTGCAAAACACCTTCAATCCATCCCGGACATCCAAAAATAATATCATAAGCCACACACTTAGGGTTTTTAATTCCTAGTTTGTTTTTCACACGTGTTGCCAAACTTGGTAAAATATCTGATTGGGTAGTTCCTGGTTTTACATCTCCAAAATTATGGGCGATGATAATATAGTCTAAAGTTTCAGCATCAATTGCAGCATTTGCAATTGCTTTTTCAGCAGCAAAGAAAGCTAAATCTGAGGCATTGTATTGTGGTTCAGCATAACGGCGATTTTCAATTCCCGTAATACCTTTAAATTTTTTAATTACAACTTCATTAGGATAACCAAAAGGAGTTCCGTCCTCATTTAAAAAAACATGCTTATCAAAATCTGTGTTTTTTACTTCTAGATTAGGAATGTAACTCCCAATGCCAATAATTTTTATTTTCATTTTTCCCTTTATTATCCGATAAATTTAGTGCTAATGTATAAATAATATTATGATAACTATCATAAAAAATAGTATGCATGCATATAATTATGAAAAAATGATTTTTAGGTAGATATATTGTTTTTCTTCTAATGATTTTTTAATATTTCCTATATTTCAAACGATTGAAGAGGAATTTAGCCGAAAGATTTTTTGGTTACCATGTTTATTTCGCTACAATAATTTCACAAAAGATTAGCGGAAAGTTATGTTTCTTTAAATCAGATTTCTTCTTTAGTGTTTTTGTTTAAAAAGTTTCAGGTTTCAGGTTATGCTGGAACTTGAAACCTGAAATCTGAAACTTGAAACAAAAATTAAACCCGACAAGTTTTTAAAATCTGTCGGGTTTGGATATTTATTAGAAGACTAATTTTTAGCTTTCCATGTAAGCTTCAATAGGAGCACAGCTACAAACTAGGTTTCTGTCACCATATGCATCATCTACACGACGAACTGATGGCCAGAATTTGTTTTCAGCAATATACTCTAATGGGTAAGCTGCTTTTTCTCTAGTATAAGGGAAATCCCAAGAATCTGTAGTTAACATTGCCAATGTGTGAGGTGCATTTTTCAATACATTGTTTTTATCATCAGCAGTTGCTGCTTCAATTTCTTTTCTAATTGAGATAAGCGCATCACAAAAACGATCTAACTCAGCTAAATCTTCAGATTCAGTTGGTTCGATCATTAAAGTTCCAGCTACAGGGAAAGAAACCGTGGGAGCGTGGAAACCGTAATCCATTAAACGTTTTGCAATATCACCAACTTCGATTCCGTTTTCTTTAAATGCGCGGCAATCTAAAATCATTTCGTGAGCAGCTCTTCCACATTCTCCAGTGTAAAGAATTGGGTAGTGTCCTTCGAAACGAGATTTCATATAGTTTGCATTCAAGATTGCGTGTTCAGTAGCGCTTTTTAATCCGTCAGCACCCATCATTGTGATGTAGCCATAAGAAATTAAACATACTAAAGCAGATCCGTAAGGTGCAGATGAAATTGCTGTAATAGCTTGTTCACCACCTACTTTTAAGATTGGGTTGGTTGGCAAGAACGGAACTAATTTTTCGTTCACACAAATTGGTCCAACTCCAGGTCCACCGCCGCCGTGAGGAATAGCGAATGTTTTGTGTAAGTTTAAGTGACAAACATCAGCGCCAATTGTAGCAGGATTTGTTAATCCAACTTGCGCGTTCATGTTTGCACCGTCCATATATACTAATCCTCCATTATCGTGGATTAATTTTGTGATTTCGATAATTGAAGATTCGAAAACTCCGTGAGTAGAAGGATACGTTACCATTAAACAAGATAAATCATCTTTATGTTCAATCGCTTTTTCTCTTAAATCTTCTACGTCGATATTTCCTTCTGGAGTAGTTTTCGTAACGATTATTTTCATTCCCGCCATCGCGGCAGAAGCAGGATTTGTTCCGTGAGCCGATGAAGGAATCAAACATACATTACGGTGACCTTCGTTTCTTGACATGTGGTAAGCACGAATAGCCATTAAACCTGCATATTCTCCTTGAGCTCCAGAGTTTGGCTGTAATGTTGTTCCAGCAAATCCAGTAATTACATTTAATTGTTGCTCTAATTTTTTAAGCATTGTAATGTAACCTTCCGCTTGTTCTACTGGTGCAAACGGGTGAATGCTGTTCCAGTTTGGCATTGAAAGAGGCAACATTTCTGAAGCTGCGTTTAGTTTCATCGTACAAGAACCTAATGAAATCATTGAATGATTCAATGATAAATCTTTACGCTCTAATTTTTTGATGTAACGCATCAACTGGCTTTCTGAATGATGATTGTTAAATACATCATGCGTTAAGAAAGAAGAAGTTCTTTCTAACAAAGCTGGTAATTGACTAGCTTCAGTTAATTCAGAAACAGTGAAAGTTTCTTTTCCTAAAGCTTCAGCAAAAATCGCAATAATTTGGTTGATGTCAGAAATCGAAGTTGTTTCGTTAAATGAAATCGAAACAGATTCAGCGTCAGGATAGAAGAAGTTTACTTCGTTTTTCTCAGCTACAGCTTTTACTTTTTGAGCATCTGCTTTTACTAAAATAGTATCAAAGTAAGCTGTGTTAGTTTGGTAAACTCCTAATTTATTTAAAGCCTCAGCAGCAGTAACTGCAGATGCGTGAACTTTGTTTGCAATGTATTTTAATCCTTCTGGTCCGTGGTAAACCGCATACATTCCGGCCATAACTGCCAATAAAACCTGTGCAGTACAAATGTTAGAAGTTGCTTTTTCACGTTTAATATGCTGTTCACGAGTTCCTAAAGCCATACGTAAAGCACGGTTTCCATTAGTATCAACAGAAACTCCAATGATACGACCAGGCATAGAACGTTTGTATTCGTCTTTAGTTGCAAAATAGGCAGCGTGAGGACCACCGTAACCCATTGGCACACCAAAACGTTGAGTAGTTCCAACTACCACTGCAGCTCCCATTTCTCCTGGAGAAGTTAAAGTAGCTAATGATAAAATATCGGCAGCAAAGGCAACTTTGATTTCGTTTTCTTTTGCTTTAGCAACAAAAGCGCTGTAATCGTTTACCTGACCATATTTTCCCGGATACTGTAAAATAGCTCCAAAAAACTCAGTTGAAAAATCAAAAGTTTCATGGTTTCCAACAACTAATTCAATTCCAATTGGAGTTGAACGTGTTTGAAGTACAGATAAAGTTTGTGGTAAAATTTCTTCAGAAACGAAGAATTTATGTGTATTGTTTTTCTTTTGATCTCTCGTACGAACATCAAACAATAAAGCCATAGCTTCTGCAGCAGCAGTTCCTTCATCAAGTAAAGATGCGTTTGCAATTTCCATTCCTGTTAACTCGATAACAGTAGTCTGGAAATTTAAAATTGCTTCCAAACGACCTTGAGCAATTTCTGCTTGATAAGGCGTGTAAGCTGTATACCATCCTGGATTTTCAAAGATATTTCTTTGAATTGGGGCAGGAACAATAGTTGGGTGATAACCCAAACCAATATAAGATTTGAATACTTTGTTTTTTCTTCCTAACTCTTGAATGTGATTTGCAAATTCGTACTCGGTCATCGCAGGATCTAAATTCAAAGGTGCTTTTAAACGAATGTCATCTGGAAGGGTTTCATAAACAAGTCGCTCGATTGAGTCAACTCCAATAGTTTTCAGCATATGCTGAAGATCAGTTTCTCTTGGACCAATGTGTCTTAAAGCAAAAGCATCTGTTTTCATGTAGCTATCTAAGTTTTTTAAATTAATGTGTTCGTGCACCATTTTGCTGTACGAATCACATTTAAAAGTAAATGTGTTGTTTTTTTGTGGCGCAAAATTAAGTATTATTAATAATTTAATAGGTATTTTTAACTTCATTTTTTGTCAAATTTCTAACTAATGGTATGATTTGTTAATAAATGATTAGATTTGAGGTATGATAGTATCAAAACGCTTCTTAGATTTTTACCTGAATAGCAGTATTCATGTGGCTTTGTCGTGTTATGCGCTTGTGCGAATTACGTTTCATGTATTTCATATTCAATACGATGAGCCGATGGCACTTTTTGTTTTTTTCGGCACAGTTGTAGGATATAATTTCGTAAAATATGATGCGCTAGTTCGTGTAAAAAAAAAACCGATTGGAACTCAGCTAAAAATTATTGCTGTTTTGAGTTTCATTTCGCTCGTTTTAGTCGGTTATTATTTTTTCCATTTAAAGAGAATTACGCAAGTAGTCTCGGTCGGAATTTTTGCCATAACGGCGCTTTATACTTTGCCTTTTTTTCCAAACAGAAAAAATGCCCGAAACTGGGCAGGGGTAAAAATTTACATTGTTGCACTCTGTTGGGTTGGAGCAACTTTGGTTTTACCATTAATAAATGCTGAAATTCCAGTTACAGCAGATTTCTTTATCAAATGCATTCAGCGATTTATTTTGGTTTTTGTACTGATTTTGGTTTTTGAGATTTTAGATTTAGCCAATGACGATCCGCATTTGCAGACTGTTCCGCAGACAATCGGAGTAAAGAAAACCAAGCTTTTAGGATTTTTGTTATTGATTCCGTTTTGGTTTTTAGAAGTTTTTATTTCAACATTCAATTATCATGATGCGATTATAAATCTTATTATGGTCGTCATGCTCATGTTGTTTATTGCTTTTGCCAATCCAAACCGTTCCAAATATTATACTTCTTTTTGGGTAGAAGCTGTACCGATTTTTTGGTGGCTGATGGTGGTTTTTTTATAAAAATATTTTGGGCGTGCCCCCGATGTGAGAAGTGGGCAAAATGCTTTGCGGTTATTCCCCCACTTCTCACATCGCGGTCGGGCTATCCGCGCTACTTCGGTAGCCAGCTTCTATCCCTCACGCAAAACGGAAAGCAAGAAGATTCATTTTCAAAAGAAGATTAAATCTGCGTGAAATAAAATCCAAACAATTATTAATTATTGTTTTCCGATACTTCTTTTAAAACTTTATTCCTTTCCAAAAGAAAATTAGTAAGATGCTTTTCTAAAAATAAAATATCGAAAAGTTCTCCAAATATCCCAAACGGAGTTTCATATTGTAATATATCTTTCATGATTGTTACGCCATTTTGTTCCTCAAAAATATGTTCATGTCTGAAAGATTTAAATTTTCCTTCTTCCATTTCATCCACAAAATAACCATAAAAATTCATTACAGGAATTCGGCTTTTGTGAGTAAGATAAAATCCGAAATGTTTACCACGCCAAGTTACCGTTTCGTTTAAATTTATTAAACCAGATGTTACGCCGGCAATTGCTTTTTCTTTTGTAGGACTTGCAGATTGCTGGTGAATATCGATATTTCTTGAAGCATCAAAAACGATTTGTTTTGGTGCTTTTATTTTAGTTGTGAGACTTATTGTGGTCATTAATTTATATTTTTTTGCGCAATCTTGTCATTTCGACGAAGGAGAAATCACACGCGGAATTCGACAAAGATTGGCGATTTTGATTGTGGAGTTTCTAGTGTGATTTCTCCTTCGTCGAAATTGACAAATAACATTAGATTAAATTCTTAAAAGCATTATCAATATTCCCAAACTTAAATTCAAACCCATTTTCCAAAAGTCGTTTCGGAATCACATTTCTGCTTTTCAAAACCAATTCAGTTTCTGTTCGAATAAAAAAAGATCCAATTTCAAGAAAGAATTTATTCAACGGAATTCCGAAAGTAAAACCAACTGCTTTTCTAAGCTTTTGCATAAAATCAGCATTACGGATTGGTTCGGGAGAAACTACATTTATAACACCAGAAATTTCTTTTTGAATAATAAAATCAACAGCATTCGCAAAATCTTCCTCATGAATCCAACTCACAAACTGATTCCCTTTTCCTTGTTTTCCTCCAAAACCAATTTTTGCCAAAGTTTTTAAAGGAATAAAAGCGCCTCCATTTTTGCCTAAAACAATAGAAGTTCGTAAAGCCGTTTTTAAAGTTTTTGGTGTTTCGGTTTTAAAGAATGCTTTTTCCCAAGAAAGTGCCACGTTGATAGAAAAGTCATTTCCAATTTCTCCATCAATTTCATCCATTTGTTTATCTAATGAAAATCGATAAATAGTTGAGGTTGATGAATTCAGCCAATGTTTCGGCGGATTTTGACAATTTAAAACCGCTTTGTTCAAAATTTTAGTGCTTTCGATTCGAGATAAAAGAATTTCTTTTTTGTTCTCTTTCGTATAACGGCAATCAACGGATTTTCCTGCGAGATTAATTAAAACCGTTGCGTTTTCCAATTCATTTTCCCAACCAGAAAAAGTTCTGGCATTCCAGTTTACATATTTTATTCCGTTAATTGTTTGAGATTTTCCTCGTGTGAGAATTACAATTTCTTCAAATTTATCTTTGAAATGATTGACTAAAGTTTGTCCAAGAAAACCAGTTCCAGCTGCAATTATGAGTTTCTTCATTTGAGTTTTTTTTAGCCACGAATCACACGAATTTAAAAAAGCATAAAGGCAATTTGAAAATTAATTCGTGAAAATTCGTGTGATTCGTGGCAAATAATTTTAAGCTTTAAAAACTAATCTTTCTTCTCTCTGAGCTTCCTTGGCTTTTCTTTTTCCTCTAAAAAAGAAATACAAATTAAAGAACAACATGATGCCAAGATAAATAGAAAATCCACCAATTTTATAACTCAGTCTTTCAATTAATTCCTGATAACTGTCTTGGTTTAGTTGCAGTTCCAAGATCATTAAGGCGAAACCAATGTTTAAAAGATAAAATCCAGTTTCAAAGAGTTTGTTTGTAGCTTCAGCAATTTCTTCACGGCCTTTAAATATATCAAGCATAAAGATTTTTCCGTTTTTGAAAAGTGTTTTAGAAACATAATAAGTTAGAAATAAAGCAACTGGTAAATAAATTCCGTAACCGATTAAGATTTTTGTAGTTTCCATAATATTTGAATTTTAGTTGTTATTTGATTAATTTTTGAATGTATTTAGTGATAATTAAAATGTTGAAATAATGCAGTATTGAAATAATAAAAATTATGACAGCAGTTTTTACGCAGATTACTTCAATCAATTGTGAGGCAGAAACAATTTTTCGCCAAGAAATTAAAGTCATTGCACAATACCCAATGTTTAAAAGATAATAGGCTAAAAGTAAAACTTGATTGATTTTATGACAGAGATCGGCGTGGTTTGGAATTAGTTCAAGAACAAAAATATTTCCGTTTTTGTAACAGATTTTCCCAACTTTTAAGATAATGAAAATGGTTATGCTGAGGTAAACAAAATACCCAATGATATTAAAATTCATGATTTCCCGATTTGTGAGGTTAATACATTTGTTCGAGAACAGGAAGTATTTGCAATTTCCTTTTGTTCTTCACTGTAATTTTTGAACCTTGAGCTAAGAAAATAGAAGTTGGTTTTTGAGTTTGAAGAAATCCAAAATCACTTCCATAATTTTTTTCGAAATCAATATCAATTCTATGATTCAACACTTCAAATTGTTCCCATCTCGGATGCGTCACTTCATATTCAAAAGTGGTTTCTTCGTCAATTTTAGTATATCCAAAATAATGTTCCGTAATGAATTCAGCTTCAGAATCAATTTCTATTTTGCTTAAATCTTTTTTGGTTTCAACTTCAATTGTATTCCATTCTTTGTCATTCTTCCATTGATAAATAAAAGTTTTGCTGTTTTCACTTTCACTGATTTGATGTCTCATTTTCTGAGTTTCATAATGTTCCTGATACAAAGTATTCGCAACAAATGCGATGGCTTTTTTGGGAACAATTTCTTTAATAAAAACTACACCGCGTTTCCATTCGCCATTTTCAAAACGTTTTACATAAAATCGCAGATTTACTTCTTCAAAATTGATGTGAAACGGAACCTTCAATCCTAAAACTTTGGTGTTTTTAAACATAAAACCGACTAAGCTTACATAACATTTGTTGTTCCAAATATCAATTTCAGTTCCTGCAGGAAGGTGTTTTTCTAATATTTCAGCATCAATTTCATAATTGAAAAGTACTAAGTTTTTCCATTCTGCTTTTAAGAAATCCATGGTGATTGTTTTTAAATTTTTAAACTTTCAGAAAAAAATGAAAGTTTGAATTAAATTTTTTATTTGAGTAATTTGATAACCATACGGCCCAGCCAATTTTCATTCATTTCAGTTACTTTGTCCAACATATTGTCAACTTTCAAAACGAAATCGTAAAGTTTCTCTGTTTGATCTACAAAGTGTTTTTCTTCAGCCGAATCTTTCGCTTCAATTGTCGAAACTTCTTTTAAGATTTTAAGAGTAGGTTTAATTTCTCTTTTGCTTCTTTCTCTGGAAATTTTAACTGCTAATTCGTCTAAATCTTTTTCTGCAGTGAAAAATTCTTTTCTTTCGCCGGCTTTGTATTCTTTATAGACAATTCCCCAATCCATTAAACCTCTTAAGTTCATGCTTGCATTTCCGCGGGAAATCTGCAATTCTTCCATGATGTCTTCCATAGAAACAGGTTCATTTGACACCATTAATAAAGCGTGGATCTGTGCCATCGTTTTATTAATTCCCCACTGAGAACCTAATGCTCCCCAGGTTTGTACAAACTTATTTTTTGCTTCTTTGAATTCCATAGATCAAATGTAAGTAAAAGTTTTTAAACTTTCAAAAATAATTGAAACATATTTAACAAATTATAAAGTTATGTTAATTCAAACCCTTAAATTTTCGATTAAATAATGAGAAGGATATTTTTGTAAAAATCACTTTTTATGGAATTATATTACACATTTTCGGTGCTGATTGTATTGGCATCTTTCTTCGCCTATTTGAATTTAAGATTTTTAAAACTTCCTGGAACCATCGGAATTATGATTATTGCTATGTTGGTTTCAGTAGGAATCCGTCTTTTGGGAGATTCTTATTTTCCTGCAACGACAAAACACTTTTTTGATCTAATAAAAGAATTTGATTTCAATGAAATCCTTATGGGAGCGATGTTGAATTTTCTTTTGTTCGCCGGAGCTTTACACGTAAACATGTTTGACCTTAAAGAGCAAAAAGTTCCTATCATGATTTATTCGACGGTAAGTGTCGTTTTATCAGCCTTAATTATTTCTGTTTTGCTTTATTATATAGCGCCATTTCTAGGAATTACTATTCCTTACATATTTTGCTTGGTTTTCGGAACCTTAATTTCTCCAACAGATCCGATTGTTGTTTTGGGAGTTTTAAAAGAAGCTAAAGTCCCTAAAAGGATTGAAACTAAAATTGTTGGTGAATCATTATTCAATGATGGAGTGGCTGTAGTAATGTTTGCTGTCGTTTTAAAAATGGCAACCGACCCAACATTTGACGCTACTTTTAGCTCAATTAGTTGGTTGTTTATCAAAGAAGGAATAGGCGGACTTTTATTAGGAGCCGTTTTCGGATTTACGGCATCAAAAGTGATGAAAAAAATCGATGATTATAAAGTTTCTGTTCTTATAACGCTTTCTATTGTAACAGGAGGATTTTTAGTGGCACAGGCTTTACACGTTTCGAGTCCGTTGGCAATGGTTGTTGCAGGATTGATAATTGGTAATTATGGTAAAAAAGTTGCGATGAGCGAAGTGACCAAAGATTATTTGGGGAAATTCTGGGAACTTATCGATGAGATTCTAAATGCAGTTTTATTCTTATTTATAGGTTTTGAATTGCTGTTGCTCCCAAATTTAGACAAACAGTTATTGACAGGTATTGTTGCCATTTTTATTGTGCTGTTTTCAAGATTAACTTCAATAGTTTTGCCATGGAAATTCTTTGATATTTTTAAGTTTTTCGGAATCAAATCGGCTTACAACAAAGGTTCTCTGATGGTTTTAGTTTGGGGTGGAATTCGCGGTGGAGTATCTATTGCGTTGGTACTTTCTATGCCTGAAGGGGAATATAAAAGTCTTTTACTTGAAGTGACTTATATTGTTGTACTGTTTTCGATTGTAGTGCAAGGACTTACTGTTGGAAAATTGGCTAAGAGAGTTTTGGAGAAAGAGTAGAGAAATAGAATCAAGATTAAAGAGTAAAGAAAATAGAGAAAGAATAAAGATTTTATTTAAAACCATTTGATAAGACCTGCAAAAATATTTGCAGGTCTTTTTTTGATCTGTTTTTCGATTAGATAATTCTAATTTTTAAAATGCGGCTACAAATTGAGAGGTTTTTCTTATTTTTGCATCCCGACTTAATCTGTAACTAAATTGTAGTTGCAGGTTAAAGATTTAATTATAAATTTGCATGAGTAAGATTGATAAACTTATTGAAAGATTAAAATCAAAACCAAAAGATTTTTCTTGGGATGAAATGTTGAAAGTTTTAAATCATTTTGGTTATAATCAGATTTCACAAGGAAAAACAGGTGGTTCAAGAAGGAAATTTGTTAATGAAAATAAACAGATTATAAGTCTGCATGAACCACATCCTCAAAAAGTTTTGAAAGGATATCAGCTTGATATTATTATTGAACATTTAGAATTGTAAAATGAAAAACTATTTAGAATATAACGGATACATTGGCACACTAGAATTTTCTGCAGATGATAAAATATTCTTTGGAAAAATTCAAGGTATAAACGATTTAATAACTTTTGAAGGTTCTTCGGTTACAGAATTGGAAGAAGCTTTTAAAGAAGCTGTTGATGATTATCTAGTGACATGTAAATTATTAAACAAGGCTCCAGATAAAACTTATAAGGGATCTTTTAATGTGAGAGTTTCCCAAGAACTGCATCAAAAAATAGCTCTTTTAGCTTCTAGAAAGGGATTAAACTTAAATGAAATTGTAAAAGAAGCGTTGTCATATGTTGTCAAACATGAAGAAATTTTAAATTAGAAAAGCCGAAACAGAGATGTTTCGGCTTTTTCTTTATCGTTTATCTTCTTTAGAATAATTAGATTCTCCGTTAATGTTAATTTCTCCGCCTAAAAACTTTGGTTGACGATTTCTCAAAACATCAAAAAAAGATTTACATCTGGAAAGGCATTCTCTAAAACGAACATAATTGTAACCTAAATATTCTCCTTTATTTGCAGAATAACCAGCTGATTTTATACCCAGTTTATTTCCAACGTAAATTGCACGATTTAAATGATATTCTTGAGAAATTAAAGTTGCTTTTTTAATTTTGAAAATATGTTTTGCACGATACATGGTTGAATAGGTGTCGAAACCCGCATAGTCAATAAAAATCTTTGTAGTGTCGACGCCATGATTGTAGCAATAATTTTTCATAACAGTCAATTCATCGTATTCGTCACGACCATTATCTCCCGAAAGTAAAATTTTATTGATACGTTTTGCTTTCCAAAGCATAATTCCAGCATCCAAGCGATCTTTTAAATATTTGCTTGGCTGATTTCCATTGATTCCAGCTCCAAAAACAATTCCGACATCATTTTTAGGGAACTTTTTTATGGAATAATAAATGTTCTTTTTAGTCGAAGATTTCATGTAATAATTTACTGAGACAATGGCAATCAATCCGATAATGGCAAGATAAAGCGCTATTTTAAAATATTTTTTCAAGGCTTGTATTTGTAAGATTAAGATTCAAAAATGCGAAGATAGCTAAAGTAAAACCAAATAAAAAACCGAAGAATAATCGCTTCGGTTTAATCTAAAATTATAGCAATTAGAATTTAATCTAAAATCTAAAATCAGAAATCTAAAATTACAGAAGTCCTGCTCTTTTCAATAAAGCCTCAGGTTTTGGTTCTTGTCCTCTAAAACGTTTATATAAAGTCATCGGATGTTCTGTTCCTCCTTTTGAAAGCACATTATCTTTGAATTTTTTCGCAATTTCTTCATTAAAGATTCCATTTTCGTGAAAATATTCAAAAGCATCAGCATCTAAAACTTCAGCCCATTTGTAGCTGTAATATCCAGAAGAATATCCGCCTTGGAATATATGAGAGAAAGCTGTACTCATCGCATTTTCTTTTACATCTGGATACAATTGCGTATTGGCAAATTGTTCTGTCTCAAAAGCTTTTAAATCGGTAATTGAAGTTGGATCTTGTCCGTGCCAAGCCATATCTAATAATCCAAAACTTAATTGGCGCAATGTCGCTAAACCTTCCTGGAAACTTGCACTTTCTTTAATTTTCTGAACATATTCAATCGGAATGATTTCTCCAGTTTCATAATGATTTGCAAACAAAGCCAAAGCTTCTGGTTCGTAACACCAGTTTTCCATAATCTGACTTGGTAATTCTACGAAATCCCAGTAAACAGAAGTTCCAGATAAACTTGGGTAAACCGTATTCGCCAGCATTCCGTGCAATCCGTGACCGAATTCGTGGAATAAAGTGGTTACTTCATTAAAAGTCAATAATGAAGGTTTTGTTTCTGTAGGTTTTGTAAAATTACAAACGTTCGAAATATGTGGTCTTTCGTTTACGCCATCTTTTACATATTGTGATTTAAATGAAGTCATCCACGCGCCGTTTCTTTTTCCTTTTCTTGGGAAGAAATCAGCGTAGAAAATCGAAACCAAATTATTTTCAGCATCTCGAACTTCATAAGTCGTAACTTCTTCATGGTATTTATCAATATCAAAAACTTCCGTAAAAGTTAAACCGTATAATTTTTTGGCAACTGTAAAAGCACCATCTAAAACTTTTTCTAATTGAAAATAAGGTTTCAGTTTTTCATCGTCTAAATTAAAAAGCTGTTGTTTTAATTTTTCAGAATAATAAGCGCCGTCCCATTTCTCTAATTGTTCGATTCCGTCCAATTCTTTTGCGAAAGCGAAAGCAGTTAATTCAGCAAATTCTTTTTGAGCTGCTGGTTTTGCTTTTGCCAGTAAATCATTCAAAAAAGAAAAAACTTTCTCTGGACTTTCTGCCATTCTTTCTTCCAAAACAAAGTGAGCATGCGTTTTGTAACCTAATAAATTAGCTCTTTCATGGCGAAGTTTAGCAATTTTTAAAACATTTTCCTGATTGTCAAATTCATTATTCTGAAATGCTTTTGCTCCAAACGCAATCGCCATTTTTTTACGTAATTCACGATTGTCAGCATAAGTCAAAAACGGTACATAACTTGGATGATCTAAAGTGAAAATCCAACCTTCTTTTTCCTGATTTTTTGCTAATAATCTTGCCGCTTCGATTGTTCCTTCCGGTAAACCAGATAAATCCTTTTCGTCGGTTAAATGCAATTCGAAGTTGTTGGTTTCTGCCAAAACATTTTCGCCAAACTGTAAACTCAATTTCGATAATTCTTTGTCGATTTCTCTTAATTGGTTTTTTTTGTCTTCTGGCAAATTCGCTCCATTTCTGGAGAAGCTTTTGTATTTTTTATCTAATAAAGTTGTTTGTTCAGGATTTAAACCTAAACTTTCTTTTTGATTGTAAACCGCTTTTACTTTTGCAAATAATTCAGCATTTAAGCGAATGTCATTTCCGAACTCTGAAAGTAAAGGCGAAACTTCCTGCGCAATTTTCTGCATTTCGTCATTCGTTTCAGCCGAATTCAAATTAAAGAAAATACTCGAAAGACGATCTAAAATATCGCCCGAAAAATCCATCGCCACAATTGTGTTTTCAAAAGTCGGCGCATCCGGATTATTTACGATTGCATCAATTTCGGCTTTAGCCAAAGCAATTCCTTCGTTGAAAGCAGGAACATAATCTTCGATTTTAATTTGCGAAAAAGGCGCGGTGTTATGTTTGGTATTGAAATATTGGGTTAAGATACTCATATTGCAGTTTTTTATCCTGCAAGGTTTTCACAACCTTGTAGGTGTTTTAGAAGTATTTTATTTTGATTGTGATAATCAGACCTACAAGGTTGTGAAAACCTTGCAGGAATTTATGGGAGAATTATTTCTTTAAACCTTCAGCCGCTTTATTAACCGCAGCTTTCAATTCTTCTTTATAAGAAATAATAGTATCTAAAACTTTTTTATCGTGACTTCCGATGATTTGTGCTGCTAAAATTCCGGCATTTTTTGCGCCATTTAAAGCCACAGTTGCAACAGGAACACCGAATCCCAGCCATCAATAGAATTGCTTGATTTTACCGGAACTCCAATTACAGGAAGCGGCGACATCGAAGCCACCATTCCAGGTAAATGTGCCGCACCGCCCGCACCAGCAATAATTACCGAAATTCCGCGAGTATGTGCGTTTTTGCTAAAATCGAATAATTTTTCCGGCGTTCTGTGTGCCGAAACGATATCTACTTCAACTTCTACATTAAATTGTTTTAATATGTCGATTGCATCCTGCATAACTGGCATGTCTGAGATGCTTCCCATTATAATGGCTACTTTGCTCATGTGTTTATTTTTGTTGTGTTTGTTTCAGGTTTAAAGTTTCAAGTTGTGGGAAACTGAAAACCGAGACTGTAAATTGTTTATTTGAACTGTGACTGCAACTGTAACTGTAACTGTAAACTGTGACTAATCACTAATTACTAAGCGCTAATCACTCTAATCGTATTCTTAACTTCTTGTGCAATTCTTCTGGCCTCAGCCATATTTTCGTTTACAATCGTAACGTGACCCATTTTTCTAAACGGGCGGGTTTGTTTTTTACCGTAAATATGTGGTGTAACGCCGTCCCATCCTAAAATGGTTTCGATGTTTTCATAAACGACATTTCCAGAATGACCTTCGGCACCCACTAAATTGACCATAATTCCGGCAACTTTACTGTCTGTGTTTCCTAACGGAAGATCTAAAATAGCGCGTAAATGATTTTCGAATTGTGAAGTATAACTAGCTTCAATAGAATAATGACCAGAGTTGTGTGGGCGAGGAGCAACTTCATTCACTAAGATTTCGTCGTCCTGAGTTTGGAACATTTCAACTGCCAAAAGACCAACGACTAAAATTTCGTCATCCTGAGTCTGGAACATTTCAACTGCTAAAAGTCCAACGTGATTGAAGTTTTCCGAAACATTCAAAGCAATTGCTCTTGCTTTTTCGGCAACTTTTTCATCGATTCTTGCAGGACAGATTACATATTCAACTTGGTTTGCTTCTGGGTGAAATTCCATTTCTACAACCGGATACGTTTTCATTTCTCCTGATGGATTTCTTACCACAATTACCGCCAATTCATTTTTGAACGGAACCATAGTTTCTGCAATGCATTCCACATTTGGAAGCGTATCTAAATCTGAAACTTGACGCACTATTTTTACACCATTTCCGTCATAGCCAAATTCGGTACATTTCCATACAAATGGCAATGTCAGATCGTTGATTTTAGATTTTAGTTGATCTAAATTTTCAAATCTCTCGAATGGTGCAGTTGGAATGTTATTGTCTGCGTAAAATTGTTTCTGAACTCCCTTGTTCTGAATTCCTTTTAAGGTTTTTGGAGACGGATAAACTTTTAATCCTTCGTTTTCCAATTGCGTTAAAGCTTCAAGATTTACCAATTCGATTTCAAAAGTCAAAACATCGACTTGTTTCCCAAAGTTGTAAACCGTTTCATAATCCATTAAATCGCCCTGAAAGAATTTGTTGCAGGCAATTTTACTCGGTGCTTCGTCACTTGGATCTAAAACATAAGTTTGTATGTCAAATTTTCGGGTATCGAACAAAAGCATTTTGCCTAATTGTCCGCCGCCTAATATTCCTAATTTAAAATCAGAAGAAAAATAATTCATTGTAGTTGTGTTTTTGCAAAGATACCTTTTAATCTTTTTTTAGCCAAAATTTAGTTTTTTTAGCCACGAATTACACTAATTTCCACGAATTATATTTTTAAAGTTTTGCCACTCCCGATAGCTATCGGGATAAAAGGATTATAAGGATTTTTTTGTTTTCCGTGAATTATACCAATTTTCTCGAATTTTTCTTTACTCATTTTAAATTAATTAGTGAAAATTGGTGTAATTAGTGGCAAAACAATGTTATTGAATTTTCTTCAAAACTTCTTTGGCAACGGCTTTGTATGCGGCCGAATGATCACCATAATCTTTGTTTAAGATAATTTGAAGTTCAGGATGAATCCAATCATAATGATTTCCAATAACATATAAAGTCCTTATAGAATACGCTTTTGTGGCGACTTTGACATCGTTTATCAGCCAATCAAAAGAAGCTTCAATAATATCCTGTAAATTATTTTCGGAAAGAGAAATACTGTTTTCGTTTTTCTTATAATGCGATTTTACAAGAAGCTGGACGACTTTTGCAATTGGCCGAAGCGAACTTTCATCTTTTAAAATCTTCAAATTTGAGCAGAAAAAATCAAGATGAGGCTGAAGCCAAAGTAATTCTTCGTAAGAAACAAATTCTAAAATCCAGCAAGCTTTATGATTGTTTTTATCTTCAGGCGAAAAACAAATTGAAACCAACTCGCTAAAAAGAGAAGGATTTTCTAAAACATCTTGCGCCGTTTTGAGACGATTTTCTCTATAGGCATTTACATAATCGAGTTTTTTTTGCAATTCAGAAAGCATGTTCGCGATATTTAATTACTAGGCTAAAATAGATAATTTAATGCGATAATTCCGTAATAATTTATGGGTAGACCTGGATAATAAAATCTTGGCTGTGCATTTCCTACGGCAGTTGCATTAGTTAAAATCATTGAGGCATATTTTTCATTTGCCACATTGTTTATTCCCGCATCTAATTGCGCTTTTAAGCCAGAAATGATTTCAAATTGATAGCCTGTTTTTAAATTCAAAAGCGAATAAGAATCTGAAAAATTAGCATTTGAATCGTTCATTGGAATTTTATCGGTAAACTGAAAATCGGCCGAAAAGTAAAAACCAGAATTTGTGTTTAAAGCAAAACCCGCACTAGCTGTATTGGCAGGAACTCCGGTTAATTTGTTTCCTGAATAATCATTTCCGTTGTCGACAAATTCTTTAAATTCATAATTCCCTATGGAAGCGCCAACATAAGAATTTAAATTGAAAGTTCGATTTATTGGACAATTATGATTTAGCAAAATTTCAATTCCTTCATGAAATGTTTTTCCAGCATTTACACCTTCGTATTGATCGTCGCCGATTCTTTTGGCAACCAATAAATCTTTAATTTCCATTCGATAAACGGCAATTTGGGCGTACAGTTTTTTATTGAAGAAATGGAGTTTTCCGCCCAATTCAAAATTATAACCCGTTTCAGGTTTAATGTTTTGATTGATATTTCCTGTTGTAGTTAAAGTTTCTTCGGTTGCAGGAAGCGAAAATCCTCGGCTTACAGAAAAGTAAAAAGTCTGAATTTCATTCGGCTTAAATAAAAAAGAAAGTTGTGGCGAAAAAATACCATCATAACTATATTTCTCCTTCGGATTATTCGCGGAAGCGGGAAAATCATTCTGCAATTCAAATTTGGTTTTGTTATAATTTAATCCTGCCTGAATTTCGAATTGATCAGAAAGCAACGTTCTGATTTGCGAAAAAATATTGTAAAAATGTCTTTTCTGATCGGTTCCTGTAAGTTGATCGCCTTGCAGACTTCCGTTTCCATTATTTTGCTGATAAAGATTCTGAAAAGTATTTCCGCTATAATTATCTCTGAAATATTCGAGTCCACCAATAAACTGATTGGTGATTTTCCCAATTTTAAAATCACCTGAAAACTGTGTCCTAATGCCCGAAGCGAAAGTATATTGACGCAAAATATCAAAAGGACGCGGTTCGTTGCTATCTTTGTAATTGATGAAAACAGAAGTTGAATTGTTGAGGTGATCGTTTATTTTGAAATCATAAGCCAATCCGCCTAAAGTTGATTTGTATTCTTTGAATCCTTTTGAAGCAACCCAAGTTGGTGCGCCCGCCTGCGGATTATTTTCGAAAGTGGTTTTATTGATGGAACTCGGAATATAAGCCTTCAAATAAGTATAATTCGAAAAATAAGTCAGTTTGCTATTTTTCTTTCTGAACAATTCTCCGCCAATTGTAATTCCTTCCCGATTATAAGCGCTGTTTTCACGCCAGCCGTCGTTTTTTAGATTATGATAACTCAGACTTAAAGAAGAACTTTTTTCATTCAAATCAAAACTGACTCTGTTTTTGAGCAAGCCAAAAGAACCAAAAACAGAACTTATTTCAGTTTGATAATTGCCTTTTTTTAAAGTTTGAGGCGAAATTAAAATTGCTCCGCCCAATCCAGCGCCGTAAATACTCGAAAGCGGTCCTTTTATAACTTCAACTTGATTGATATTTTGAAGGTCGATATCATCAATTACGGTTTCGCTATTTCCAGAAGTTAATGGAATACTTCCGTAAAAAGCTCTTATTTTATTGGTTCCGTACGGAGTTCGCGCTCCAATCCCGCGAATCGAAATTCGGGTTGTGGTAATATTTGACGATTGCATAAGAACGCCAGGAATTGTATTAATGACATTACTGATATCTGTGGTATTATTTCGAAGTAATTCTTTTTCAGATAAAATGCCAATTGAAGCGGGACTATTCTGTAAATCTCGATTAATATGAAGCGGGCTAATTAAAATTTCGTTCAGTTTTTGAGTTTTGACAGAATCAATATTTTGGATTTCTTTTTCTTGTGCAGTTAAATTTTGGAAAATAACAAATGCAAAAAGAAGAAGAAAATATTTGTTGAAAATCATGTATGGAATAAGATTAAAGGCGTATTGGTTTAACACATAGAAACATAGTATTGATTGAGGCAAAAAAGGCGTTTCAAATGGTATAGTAACTTCTTTTTAAGCAAAAATCTATGTTTCTATGTGTTTAAAATCTTTTTATAGTTGGGATTTGGAGTTTCTAGTTTAGAATTTAATTTTTTTATTTCTCCGCTGTCACTTTCCAAATCGTATTACTGCTGTCATCATTTACTAGAAGCGATCCGTCATTCATAATGGTTACTGCAACTGGACGTCCATAAACTTCCGCCTTTTCATCATTCGAAATAAAACCTGTTAAAAAATCTTCTGGTTTTCCTGAAGGTTTCCCATTTTTAAAAGGAACAAACAACACTTTATAACCCGAAATTTTAGAACGGTTCCAAGAACCATGCTGTCCAACAAATGCTCCATTTTTATATTTCGCAGGAAAAGCATCTTTTGTGTAAAAAGCCAATCCCAAAGAGGCAGTGTGTGCACCAACGGGAACATCTGGAACAATAGCTTTTTCAACTAAATCTTTTCGTTCGCCTTTCATTCTTGGATCTGGAATATTTCCGAAATAAGAATAGGGCCATCCGTAAAAGCCATCCCTTTTTACACTTGTAATATAATCTGGAACCAAATAGTCACCTAGTTCATCACGTTCATTAACTGCCGTCCAAAGTTCTTTATTTGCGGGATTCCAATCCATTCCAACAGGATTTCTCAATCCAGAAGCGTAGATTTTTTCTCCAGTTCCGTCAGGATTAATTTCTAAGATAGCGGCGCGGCGCACTTCTTTGTCCATTCCATTTTCACCCACATTACTTCCAGAACCTACAGAAACATAAATTTTGCTTCCGTCGAGACTTGCCAATAAATTTCTAGTCCAGTGATTGTTGTAACCGCCAGCAGGAAGTTCAAGGATTTTTTGACCTTTTGTTTCCAATTTTAACGGATTGTTTTTATAAGGATAACGGTATAATCCGTCGGTATTGGCAATGTAGAAAAAGTCTTTTAGAACCAGCATTCCAAAAGGTTTGTTGAGTCCAGAAATAAAAACTTCTCTAGTTTCAAATTTTCCATCTTTGTCTTTATCTCTTAAAACAGTAATTTGGTTTTTACTTGATCTTGTGCCGCTTTCCACCACAAATATATCTTGGTTGGGAGCAATGTAAGTCCAACGCGGATTCTCAAATCCGTCAGCAAATTTAGTGACGCTAAAACCTTCTGGTGCTTTTGGAGTTTTTCCAGCTGGCCAGCCAATTACTTTGCTATTCTTTGTTTTAGATTCGGTTGCATAAGGCGCAGGAAGTGTAATATCTCCAACGGCAGTTTTTACAATATTTTCAGGCTGTTTGGCTAAGGCTTCTTTTTCTTCTTTTTTTACTTGCCCATTGCAGGCAGTTATTAAGGCTAATATGGGTATAGAAATTATAGTTAAGAATTTTTTCATTGGTTTTTTGGAGTTAAATAATTATAGCACAACAATTTACGGAAAATTCAGACGCTTTCAAAAAATAATTTGTAGATATTAACTGATATTTAACATTCTTGAAAAATATCTCGATACAGTCTGTTTTGATAGAAGCTGTTAATTTCTAATTCTTTATCTTTGTCCATTATTTTAAAAAGAAAAATAATGATACAACTTCACGATAAACAATTTGTTCCGTTTATTTCGGCTAAAGAAATTGATTTTGCTTTAACTAAAATAGTGGCTCAGGTCGAAGATGATTTTGGAGATGATACGCCAATTTTTATTGGAGTTTTGAACGGCGCTTTTATGGTAGTGTCAGATTTTTTGAAAAAGTATAAAAAACCGTGCGAGGTTTCATTTATCAAAATGGCATCGTATGAAGGAACTGAAACAACAAATGCAGTTAAAGAACTAATTGGAATTAACCAAGATTTGTCTGGAAGAACGGTTATAATTATTGAAGATATTATTGATACCGGAAATACTATCGAAGAATTGAAGCACTTGTTTAAAGCACAAAATGTAAAGCATTTTAAAATTGCAACATTATTCTTTAAACCAGAAGCTTATAAAAAAGATATCAAAATAGATTATATCGGAATTAGAATTCCGAACAAGTTCATTGTTGGTTACGGTCTGGACTACGATGGTTTAGGTAGAAACCTGACTGAGATTTACAAATTAGCAGAATAACAAAAC
>RCUH01001008.1_pt1 | contig 23304 bp, 17 predicted proteins | sample 2166191 | NCBI WGS metagenome assembly RCUH01 (sample SAMN09932848, study PRJNA488358) | compost metagenome | feature: garden; material: soil; isolation source: compost soil in an enriched community after 214 h of incubation | place: Germany: Experimental Botanical Garden Goettingen | collected...
ATCTTAGAAAATGTTTATAAATCCGGCGAATCTTATTTCGGAAAAGAGTACAAAACATCAGTAACCGCAAATGGCGAGTATAGAGAAAGCTATTTGAATTTTGTTTACAAACCTACTTTAGACGCAGACGGAAAAACTAAAACTGTTTTGGTAGTTGCAATAGACGTTACGGAACAAGTGAATGCAAGAGAATCTGTGAATGAGATGAACACAAGATTGCAAATCGCATTGGACGCAAGTAGTTTAGGATCTACGGAAGTGAATCTGGCAACGGGCGTGATGCAAAGCACCGATCAATTCAAGAAAAATTACGGCTTTGCTCCCGAGGAGGATTTCGCTTATTCAGATTTGTTCAAGGCAATGTTTCCAGAACATCGCGAAAGAGTCAAAGCCTTGGTACAAGAAGCCATTAGAACAAACGGCATTTACAAAACAGAATATCCAATCCAATGGCGAGACGGATCTGTTCATTGGATAGAAGCCCACGGCCGACCGCGCTACGACGAAAACGGCATTGCCGACAGAATGGTAGGAATGACTGCAGACATCACAGAGAAAAAATTGGTAGATCAGCGTAAAGACGATTTCCTCAGCATTGCCAGCCACGAACTGAAAACGCCACTTACGATTTTGAAAGCTTCCATTCAATTATTGGATCGGCTGAAAGAAAAACCTTTTTCCGAGACGCACAACAAACTCCTTGAACAATCCGAAAAAAGCGTCGATACAATGGTTCAGCTCATCGATGAATTGTTGAATATGAGCCGAATGAATGAAGACCAGCTGAAATTGGAGAAGAAGAAGTTTAATCTTTATGATATGCTTTCCAACAGTTGCAACCACATCAGAATGGAAGGAAAATTTGACATCAAGATTGAGGGCGATAAATCTATTGAAGTTCTTGCTGATGAAAATAGGATCGAACAAATCATCGTCAATTTTGTAAACAATGCGACGAAATATGCTTCTCAATCCAAAGAAATTCAAATTAAAATCGAAGCTTTGGAAAACGAGACCAAAGTTTCCGTAACCGATTTTGGAGAAGGAATAGATGCAGAAATTCTTCCTAATCTTTTTGACAGATATTACAGAGCAGACCATTCTGGAAAGTCATATTCTGGACTTGGTCTGGGACTTTACATCTGTTCTGAGATCATCAAAAAACACGAAGGCGAAATTGGCGCTGATAGTACAATTGGTGAGGGAAGTACTTTTTGGTTCACTTTACCGAATTAGTTTTTAGATTAAATCAATAAAACAAAGCTGTTTAAATTTCATCAAAATTATTTCCCCAACCCTAAAGGGAGTAATTTTGATGAAATTTTTAAGGCATTTTTCCATCCTTTAGTGTTGGGGAAAGAAAAACGTTTTGAAAATTTTATTTGTGAATTATTTTTAAATAGGCTCAAACTTTTTAATAAGATCAATAGAAACTCAAATTTGATTAAATTAAAAAGTACCTTTCCATTACCTTTTCTGCATCATTGTCATTACTAATATCTATTTTTAATAAAGGAAGATTGGTATAAAATTTCCATAACTTGTCCTTTCTAAAACGAGATTCATCTCATGACAAATAAACAATTTAATTTTCGACAAGGTTTTACATTCAGCAAGCACGTTCCGGAAGAAATATCGCACTTTGATCGTGTTTTCGATGTGTTCAAAGACTTGTTGACCCACACATCCGGCGATATCGAAGAAGCTTTTAACTGGCTCGAAATGCTGGACAAAGAATATGACATTTTCACAGACGAATATACGCTTGCAGATTTTGAAGAAGACCTTAGAAAACGAGGCTACATCAAAAAGGAAGATGATTCTGAAGATGGAAACACCGGAACAGGAAAAGGCAAAAATATTCTAACAGCAAAACTCGAAGCGGCGTTGAGAGAATACGCGCTTGATCAAATATTCGGAAAGCTGAAGAAATCCGGCATCGGAAATCACAAAACCAACAAATCTGGAGTCGGCGACGAGCGCGACGGCGAAAACCGGAACTTCCAATATGGCGACGATCTTTCCACAGTTAATATGACCGAAAGTCTGAAAAATGCTCAAATAAATAATGGAATCACTGATCTTAGAATGACGGAAGATGACCTCATCGTAGAAGAAACCAAGCACAAGGCGCAAATGAGCACGGTTTTGATGATCGACATCAGCCACTCGATGATTCTCTACGGCGAAGACCGAATTACGCCTGCCAAAAAAGTGGCGATGGCTTTGGTGGAATTGATTAATAGAAAATACCCGAAAGATTCCATCGATATTATTGTTTTCGGAAACGAAGCTTGGCCTATCAAAATCAAAGATCTGCCTTATTTGCAAGTTGGCCCTTATCACACAAACACCGTTGCTGGATTGGAATTGGCGATGGATATTCTCCGTAGAAAGAGAAATACCAACAAACAAATTTTCATGATCACCGATGGAAAACCAAGTTGCATCAAACTACCAACGGGCGAATATTACATGAATAGTGTTGGCTTGGATGAAATGATTGTCAGCCAATGTCTCAACAAAGCCGCGCAAGCCAGGAAATTAAAAATCCCAATCACCACATTTATGATCGCGCAAGATCCTTATTTAAGAAAATTTGTAAATGCTTTCACAGCTCAAAACAAAGGAAAAGCTTTTTTAACTGGACTTTCCGGTTTGGGACAAATGATTTTTGAAGATTACGAGAAAAATAGGATAAAAAGGATTTAAAGAAAGGCGGGAAGATGGAAGCTAATGAGCAATTTCTATCTTCCATCATCAAACAAATAAAAAATTACATCATTAAAAATGAAAAACGATACAACATTCAAAGAATTAAAAAATTCGGGATATATAGACAAAACCATCAGTCAGGAAATTCAGGCAAATCTAATTTCGAAAATCAAAGCGAAAGAACCAGTTTTTGAAGGACTTTGGGGTTATGAGGATTCCGTGGTTCCACAATTGAAAAAGGCGATTTTGGCAGGTCATCATATCAATCTTTTAGGTTTGCGTGGACAAGCTAAGACCAGAATTGCACGAAGCATGGTCAATCTTTTGGACGAATATATGCCGATTGTAAAAGGTTCTGAAATCAATGACAGTCCATTTCAGCCGATTTCAAAATTTGCGAGAGATCTGATTGCAGAATTAGGCGACGAAACTCCGATTTCCTGGGTTCATCGTTCGAATCGTTTCTTTGAAAAATTGGCGACTCCAGATGTGAATGTTGCCGATTTGATTGGCGATATCGATCCTATAAAAGCAGCAACATTGAAACTTCCCTACTCCGACGAACGTGTTTTACATTACGGCATGATTCCTAGAGCGAACCGTTCAATTTTTGTTTTGAATGAATTGCCAGATTTGCAGGCGAGAATTCAGGTTTCTTTGTTTAATATTTTGCAAGAAGGCGATATTCAGATTCGTGGATTTCAGTTGAGAATGCCTTTGGATATTCAGTTTGTGTTTACGGCAAATCCGGAAGATTATACCAATCGTGGAAGCATCGTAACACCTTTGAAAGATAGAATCGGATCACAAATCTTCACGCATTATCCAAAAACGATTGCACTTGCAAGACAAATTACGGAGCAAGAAGCATCAATTTCTACCGATGACAGATCTCACATCCAAATTCCGAAGTTGGCAAAAGACCTTTTGGAAGAAGTCGCTTTCGCTGCGCGTGACAGTGAATATGTGGATGCAAAAAGTGGCGTGAGTGCAAGATTGACGATCAGTGCGATGGAAAATCTTGTCGCAGCCGCAAAACTTCGATTGATAGAATCTGATGCTGACAAAACAAGCGTTCGTTTATTGGATTTTATGTCGATCATTCCATCAATCACTGGAAAAATCGAATTGGTTTATGAAGGTGAACAAGAAGGTGCAGATTATGTGGCCAAAATATTAATCGACAAAGCTGTGATGACGCAGTTTGAAAGTATTTTCCCACGCATTTCAAAATTGGAAAAAGAAGGCATCAAAACACCTTACACAGATTTGATAAAATGGTTCAACAAAAATCATTTGGAACTTAATTATACCGATTCTGATGAAGATTTTCACAACAAACTAAACAGCATTACGCCTTTGGTAAATGTTGTTGAAGAAAATGCTGCAGAACTGAGCGAGGAAGATCAAAACTTCTGCAAGGAATTGGTTTTATGGGCTTTGACAATCAGTAAAAAATTAGACAAATCTGAAAATTCCAACGCATATACTTTTGATTCTGCGGGAATTGGACAGTTTTTCCGAGACTAAAATATCATCAACAAATAAAAAAGAGAGCAAATAATTGCTCTCTTTTTTTTATAATTAAATCTAAAAATTGCCAATTCAAAATGATGTTGACAAGTAGCTTTTCAAATAATGAAGATCTGCAATATTGTTGATTTTCAAATGGAAAAGTAATTGCTTAGATTCTTTAACACCCACACTCTCCAATCCATCGTAACTCGCAATCATAGCCAGGATCGGATCTTTCTTTTTGTTATCCAAAACATTGAAAAGCAGGAAAGTCTCATCTTTGATTTGTTTAGCATAGATTTCGGTTCCTTTTTCAAACAAATTTCCTTCATTTGGAACTTTTACGAAATCTTTCTTTAAAGTAGTAAGTAGCGTTTTGTGATCCATGGTTTTTGAATTTAAATCATTAATAAAAAGTTATTATTAAGTCAATGAGAATTCAAAACTAAAAAATAGGAGTTTCAATAAATTATGACTGGAATCATAATGATAAAAAAAGATATTATATCAGTGAAAATTTTGGATACGAAAAGGAAACTAATATAGAATTTTACGATTTTGAATCATAACCATTTTATTTTTTTCCATTGCTTTTACAGTTCTAATCGTAGTTTCTACGCATAATCCTGTGAGATTTGCCATTTCCTGACGCGTGAATGGAACTTGAAATGCGAAAGGTTCTTTTTCCCCTTGATTTCTTTTCAAATAATCCAACAAAGCTTTGATTTTGAACATTGGACTGTGAGTAGAGAGAATTGGCGCCATAATTTGTTTAAAATAAAGAATCTGAGACAGATAACGATTCATCTGCAAACTGATTTCAGGATTCTTTTCCAGCATTTCGAAGAATGATGATTTTCTCAATTTCAAAATTTTGCAAGAGATCACCGCTACGGCATTTACCGGATAAGTAACATCGTCCACAAAAAGTACGGACTCACCGATGCATTGTCCACGCTCCAAAACAGTTTGAAGAATCTCTCTGCCTTCGTGGTTATAGTTGTTGAGTTTTACTTTTCCTTCAATGATTTGAAAGTAGTATTTAGGTGTATCATTTTCTTGGAAAATAGATTCTCCAGCCTGATAATGTTCGGTGGTAGCACCCAACGATTCTAAAATTTTTTCATTGATCATCATAATAATAAATAATTATTGATTTCCTAATGATCAAATCTCATAAATAGAACCAGGAGAAAAAATTTGTAATTTTTGATTTGTGTAAAATAATTCAGTTTTGAAACATAATGACATTTTGAATATATCTCAAAAATCATACCATTACATTAAATAAATCACATTATATTTTTAAAAATATTAAAAAATTAATAAATATTATCTGTATTTTTTTAAGTTAATTTAATGAAAATAAATTACAATCCTTACTTTTGTTATCATATTAATAGAAAACAAAAGCAAGGAATGCAATTATTGAAAACTCTAAAAAATAGAAATATTATTTAGCAGAGTCTTTTCTCATTGAAGAAGATGCAGATGTGCTGTCAGCAACAGACACAGAAGTTGTATCCGTAGATGGTGATGGATTCGGGATTGCCGTCATAGTATCAACTGGCAAAGAATCAGTCGTGGAATTGGTTTCTGCCGTGTCTTTTTTCGAACAGCTTACAATGAACAAAACGCTAAGCGTTACAAATAATGTTTTCATAATAAATTATTTTTGGTTAGATGTAAAAGTAGTGTACTTCCACGTCGGTGTTTATGACCTCAATCATAACAGGACAAATTCACTATTTGTTCACAATCCCAATAAAATTTGAAATGTCTGAAACGGCACTGAAATTGTAATTCAGAAAATTAATTAAAACTAAGAAACCGTCTATAAGATCTTTAAAAATAAACTAGTATGATTCCAGAAAATTTACTTCTGTCCTATGGCGCAGAATATGAAAAATTCAATAAAGGCGAGATTATCTTTGATGAAGGTGAAACACCAAAATGTTATTATCAGATCATCAGCGGAAGAGTGAAGCTAAACCATTACAACGAAGCAGGAAAAGAATTGATTTTGGCGATTTTGGAACCCGGACTCAGCGTTTGTGAATTGTTGCTTTTCATCGATAAAAAATATCCTGTGAATGCCGTCGTGATAGAAGAAGCTACCGTTTTAAAACTTCCAAAAGCCGACTTTATGAGGATGATGGACGAGCATCCAAATATTTCTAAGGATATGAACAAATTTCTATCGGAGCGTTTGTACCATAAATTTATGATGTTGGAAAACAACGCCTCTTTGCACGCTGAAGTAAGAATCAAAGGTGTTTTGGACTATCACAAAAGTTTCAGTCCAGATCAGAGCAGTTATTCTTACGAAGTTCCAATGACAAGGCAACAATTGGCTTCTATCACCGGATTGCGCGTGGAGACAGTCATTAGAACCATCAAAAATCTTGAAAAACAGGAAGTTCTGAAAATCATCAATCGGAATATACATTATTAAAAACATCAAACTTATAAATACGCAAAAGCCCACTTTTTTTACGAGTGGGCTTTTTTGCATTTCAATTTCTAAATCGAAATTTAGAATTTAATCAAATTAATCAAGTGGTTTTCTCCCGGTTATGATATTGTAAAGTACAACCACAACTGCAATTACCAAAAGAACGTGAACCAGATATCCGGTACTCAGACCTTCTACAACGCCCAACATTCCCAATAACCAAACAATGATACAAATAGCGGCTACAAGCCATAATAGATTTTTCATAGTATAAAATTTTATGTTTAAAATTGTTTATTTTTAATTATATCCAAGGATCTAAAACCACTTTCACACAGCCGTCTTCTTTTTTGTGGAAGATTTCGTAACCTTTTGCCACATCTGTGAGACTAAGTTTATGCGTGATGATATCATCCAGTTTTACTTGACCAGTTTCTACGTATTTCAGAAGTTTATCGATGATGGTATGGACAGGACATTGACCGCCTTTGATGGTGATACCTTTGTCGAATAATTGGCCAACTCTGAAGTTGTCATAATTAATAGGATAAACGCCGAGAATAGATACAATCCCACCTCTTTTGACACCGCTCATACAAGCTTCCAAAACTTTGATGGAACCTTTTTCGAAGTTGATAACCGCTTTGGCTTTGTCCAAGAAATCCCTTTCTGGCTCGAATCCAACAGCATCGATACAAAGATCCGCACCTCGTCCGTCTGTCATATTTCTGATTTCCTCTACGACTTGCTCTGCACTTTCCCAAAGAATCGTTTCGCAACCTGTCAACTTTTTGATTTGATCCAATCTGTACTGCAAAGTATCAATCACAATGACTTTCTTCGCATTATGAAGAATCGCACTTTTCACAGACATCGATCCAACTGGACCTGCACCGAAAATTGCTACAGTCTCGCCACCTTTCAGATCGCCCCACATTACTCCAACATAACCGGTTGGAAAAATATCTGTGAGGAAAAGAACTTGTTCGTCTGTTAAATTATCAGGTACTTTTCGCGGTCCAAAATTAGCAGAAGGCACACGAACGTATTGTGCTTGTCCACCGTTGTGACCGCCATACAAATCTGTGTAGCCGAACATTCCGCCACCTTTTTCTGTCAGGATTCCACCTTCTGGACCGTAATGATCCGGATTGCTATTTTCGCAAGCTGTAGGAAGACCGTGCTCACAGAAATAACAGCCACCACAAGCGATTGGAAATGGAACGACTACTCTATCGCCAATTTTGAGATGCGTGATATTTTTTCCAACCTCTTCTATAATTCCCATAAACTCGTGACCCATTACCATTGGTCTCGCCTGCGGTATTCCGCCGGTGTACATATGGAGATCACTGCCACAGATGGCGGTGGATGTGACTTTTAGGATGATGTCATTTTGATCCTCAATGATTGGATCTTCTACTGTGTCGCAAGTAATTTTACCTGGTGCGTGAAAAACTGCTGCTTTCATATTTTAATATTTTGTGGTGATTTAATTTTTTATGCAGGATTATTTCTCTCAATTTCAAATTCCCAAACACGGTGGTTCGCAATCGCTTTGATGAAAGCTTCCTCTGCGTTTTGACTTTCTGATGTCACAATCGCGGAATCCTTATGTTTCTTGCTTGCCACTTGACTTGCTTTGAAAATCTCATCCGTTTCGCTTCCGAAATAGATGGCTTTACAATGTTTGTAAGCTTCATTCACAAAATGAACAGTTCCGGGTTTATTATCTTCATTTAAAAGATTGTCTGAAGAAGTTTTTCCGCTACAGATGTATAATGCATCAAAGCAAACACTGGCTGTACTCGTTAAAGAATGTTTTGGAGTAAAACTGCTTCCGTCATCCGCTTTTACAGGCGTCAAACTTCCGGCGATGATTTGAACATCTGCACCCTCTGCTTCCAGTTTTGATTTTAAACTATTGACATCAGATGCATTCACACCGTCTTCCATTATGAAACCAATCACTCTGCTTTTGATGGAATCTTTTGCTGTATTTTTCATACTAAGTGCGTCTGAACTTTTAGTTGCGGGTTCTCTTTCTTCACTTTGAAGTGCTTTCGGATCTGCATCTGCTGGAATACTTCCGTTTGGTTGTTTCAGTTTCGTTACATCTACACCAACTTTCTTCGCAACATTTTTGGCTAAATCTTTATCAATAAAATTAAGCTGACCAACCATTCTTTCGCGGATTTCAGGAATCTTCACTTTCGAAAGTTCAAAGATCAACGCATCCTGAAGGTGTTTCTTTTCGGGCGCCGATTGGCTATTGAAAAATAATTTGGATTGAGAATAATGATCCACAAAACTCTGGCTTCTGGCTCTCACTTTGTGACCATCTACCCTTTCGCCGTGCGATACAAATCCGCCATCTTTCATCATCGATTGGAAAGGACATCCACCACCAATGGAATTTGGTTCGTAGCTCACTTTTCCTTTTGAAATTTGCTGACGCATATGGCCGTCGCGATTGTTATTATGAACTGTGTTTAATGAACGGTTGATCGGAATCTCGTGGAAGTTTGGAGAACCTAATCTTGACAATTGTGTATCGGTGTAAGAAAACAATCTGCCTTGCAACAAAGGATCATTACTAAAATCAATTCCTGGAACCAAATGTCCTGGATGGAAAGCAATCTGCTCTGTTTCTGCAAAGAAATTATCTGGATTTCGATTCAATGTCAACGTTCCAAAAATCTGAACAGGAACTTCTTCTTCAGGAACCAATTTGGTTGGATCCAAAAGATCAAAATCAAATTTATGCTCATCTGCTTCCGGAATCAACTGTACGCCAAAATCCCATTCTGGAAATGCGCCGTTATCAATCGCTTCCCAAAGATCTCGTCTGTGGAAATCCGGATCTTTTCCTGAAATTTTCGTTGCCTCATCCCAAGCTACAGAATGGACGCCCAATTTCGGTTTGAAATGAAATTTAACAAAATGAACGTCGCCGGCGTCATTAATAAATTTAAATGAATGAACACCGAAACCTTCCATCATCCTGTAACTTCTTGGGATTGCGCGGTCGCTCATCAGCCACATAATCATATGCATACTTTCCGGCATCAAGGAAATAAAATCCCAAAATGTATCGTGCGCGGAAGATGCTTGCGGAATTTCATTGTCCGGCTCAGGTTTTACAGCGTGCACAAGGTCTGGAAACTTCATCGCATCCTGAATGAAAAACACAGGCATATTGTTCGCAACCAAATCGTAATTCCCTTCTTCTGTGTAGAATTTCACAGAGAAACCTCTCACGTCTCTCGCCAAATCCGTGCTTCCACGGCTTCCGCCAACAGTAGAAAATCTGGTGAAAACCGGAACTTCTTTGCCAACTTCGGTTAGGAATTTTGCTTTGGTAAATTCCTTCAAACTTTTGGTCAGCTTGAAAACGCCGTGCGCTCCGGAACCTCTTGCGTGCACGATTCTTTCCGGAATTCTCTCGTGGTCAAAATGCGTGATTTTTTCTCTTAGAATGAAATCTTCCAGCAAACTTGGTCCTCTTTCGCCTGACTTCAGAGAGTCTTGGTTGTTGTTGATTTTAAGACCTTGATTGGTTGTCAACGCTTCACCCGAATTGTCGGTGGTGTGATCTTGAAGCTGATCTACTTTTTCATTCTTACTTTTGTCATTTTCCATAGAAATATTTTTGATAGGTTTATTTTTTATCAATTATAAAATTTGTTGATGTGGTAATGATCAAAGGTAGTTTGGAAGCTTAGCGATAGTTTATGATTTCAGTCATAACTGGAACTATTAATCACAGAAAAAACAATTTAACTTATTGAATTTCAAAATTTAATCGTTATAAAATACGATTTTAATATCAGCCTTGTTATGACCGCAATCATAAATAAGATAACATTTACGGCTTAGATTTACAGTCCACAATTGCTCTTTAATTTCGATTAAATCATATTCTATTCTGATGTAGAGCGTTGGAAAAACTTTCCATTTCAATATTGTGATAATACATTTTTATCTATGCAAAATATTTTATGTTTCAGCCATTTACATTGGGATTTCGTTTACCAGCGACCGCAACATTTGTTGACCAGATTTGCCAAACAAAACAAGGTTTTTTATATTGAAGAACCTCGCAACAGCATTTCTGATTTTTACGAAATCGACTTACAGGATGGCGTTTCTATTATTAAAATTTTTATTAATGACGAGGAGGAAAACCGAAATCAAAGGTTGGAAAAGCTCATCAATAATATCATTGAAGATCAAAACATAAAAACCTATTCTTGCTGGTATTACACACCAATGGCTTTGGAATATACATCGCATTTGAAACCTCAGATTACTATTTACGATTCGATGGACGAGCTTTCCGCATTCCGTTTTGCGCCACCACAATTGCTGGATTTGGAAAACGAATTGTTCAAAAAAGCCGATGTGGTTTTCACTGGTGGACACACGCTTTATCAGGCAAAAAAAGACCGCCATCACAACATTCATCCGTTTCCAAGTAGTATAGATAAAGCGCATTTTCAAAAAGCACGATTTAATAAAATAGATGCCGAAGATCAAAAACACATTCCGAATCCGAGGTTTGGATTTTATGGCGTGATCGATGAGCGCTTCGATATCGAATTATTGAGAGATGTCTCTGCACAACGACCAGATTGGCATTTTGTTATCATCGGTCCGGTGGTGAAAATCGATGTTAATGAACTTCCGAGAGCTGAAAATATTCATTACCTCGGTCCGAAAAAATATTCTGAATTGCCGGAATATATCAGTCATTGGGATATTGCTTTGGTTCTTTTTGCAATTAATGAATCGACGGAATTCATCAGTCCAACCAAAACGCCGGAATATCTTTCGGCTGGACTTCCGGTGATTTCTACGCCAATTAAAGATGTTGTGAAACCTTATGGAGAAGCCAATTTGGTTTACATCGCAAACAATGCAGAAACATTCATTGCTTATGCTGAGGAAGAACTTAATAAAGATTCCAAAAAAGAATGGCTTGAAAAAGTGGATGAATATTTGGCTGATGAATCTTGGGATAACACCTTCGATAAGATGAATTTGTTAATTAATAATGTTAAAAAGACCAACGGAATCTATGTATGATTTTTTAATTATCGGTTGTGGATTCGCCGGATCAGTTTTAGCAGAACGATTGGCTAATGAGGGGAAAAAAGTTCTGATTGTTGACAAACGAAATCACATCGCCGGAAATGCCTACGATTTTTACAACAAAGAAGGAATTCTCATCCACAAATACGGACCACATATTTTCCATACAAACTCCGAAGATGTTTTTAAATACTTAAGCAAATTCACAGAATGGCGACCTTACGAACACCGCGTTTTGGGAAGTGTTGACGGACAATTGGTTCCGATTCCAATCAATCTGACAACGATTAATAAACTTTACGGAAAGACTTTAACGTCCGATGAAGTTGTAAGTTTTTTAGCTTCAAAAGCTGAACTTAGAAAACCAGTTTTGACTTCAGAAGATGTTGTTTTGAATGTTGTTGGAAAAGAACTTTATGAGAAATTTTTCCGTGGTTACACCAAGAAACAATGGGATTTGGATCCGTCCGAATTAGACGCTTCTGTGACTGCAAGAGTTCCGACAAGAACCAATGCCGACGACAGATATTTTACAGATTCTCTGCAAGCTATGCCGAAAAATGGTTATACGGAAATGTTCCAGACGATGCTTTCCCACGAGAATATCCACGTGATGTTGAATACGAATTACAAAGATATTGTTGATATTATTCCGCACAAAAAACTGATTTACACAGGTCCGATTGACGGCTATTTTGATTATCAATTTGGGAAATTGCCTTACCGTTCTATTGATTTTAAATTTGAAACTTTGGATCAGGAAAATTATCAGGAAACGGGAACCATCAACTATCCGACTTCAAATCTTTATACAAGAATTACTGAATTCAAGCATTTGACGGGACAAAAACACCACAAAACGGCGATTGTTTACGAATATCCGACGGCGGAAGGCGATCCTTATTATCCGATTCCAAGAAAGGAAAATCAGGACGTGTACAATCAATACAAAAAATTGGCAGACGAAACGCCAAATGTTTTTTTCACAGGGCGATTGGGAACTTACAAATATTACAATATGGATCAGGTTGTAGCGCAATCTTTGGCGCTTTTCCGAAAGATCATCAAAGAAGAAAATGCAGTACAACAGTAATTATCTTAATTTCAAAAATCCTTTTCAATCCTTTCTGATGGCTGGTTTCGAATGTGCAGACCAGCAAAATGCATTCGGCGAACGTGTGGATTTAATCAAATTGACTGGCCACGATCGTTTCATTAATGAAGATTATCAACGATTAACAGAAATCGGAATCACAACCATTCGCGAAGGAATCCGTTGGAGTTTTGTGGAAAAATCGCCGTTCGTTTACGACTGGTCGCAGGTTGAGGAGATTATCATTAATGCAAAAAACAATGGCATTCAGGTCATTTGGGACATTTGTCATTTTGGATTTCCTGATGATTTGACGCCATTACATCCGATGTTTGCCAGAAGATTTTCACATTTATGCAGAGCTTTTGTTTTGAAATATAGAAGTCTGTTTCCTGATGGCGAATTAATCGTCACGCCGATCAATGAAGTCAGTTTTCTGTCTTGGCTTGGTGGTGATGCGAAAGGCACGAGTCCGTACTGCGTGAATCAAGGTTGGGAAGTGAAATATATGCTGATGAAAGCCTACATTGAAGGCATCGAAATGATGAAAGAAGTTGATCCAACCATCAAAATTATGACAACGGAACCTTTGATAAGCATTTCAGCTTCCGATCCACAAGATCCGAACTCAATTTTTCACGCCAATGAAAAGCACAACGAGCAATATCAGGTTCTGGAAATTCTGACGGGAAAATTGTGTCCAGAACTGAGAGGAAAGCCGGAATATCTGGACATTATTGGCGTTAATTTTTATAAAGATAATCAATGGACTTTTCCGGAACATCAATTTATTCCTTGGAATGAGTCGCCTCCAAATCCACATTGGCGAAATTTCCATTCATTAGTTGAAGAAATTTTCATCAATTACGGAAGACCGATTGTCCTGTCAGAAACCAGCATTCCGGAGGATGACAGACGCGATTGGCTTGAGATGATTTCCGATGAATGTCTATCGATTTTGAAAAGCGGAATTCCATTCTACGGTTGTTGCATCTACCCGATAATCGACCGTCCAGACTGGGATTTCCCAGACGAATGGCATCACAGCGGGCTTTGGGACATTACGAATTTGGAAACTTTGGAAAGGGAAATTCATACTGAGAGTCTTGAGGTTTTGCAGGAATTTCAGAGAAAAATCAAATTCAATAATTTTTAGATTAATAAAAAAATCAATTTCTACTTTTCCAATTTTTTAATCACCTTCAACATATCAACACCTTTTCCGAGAACTGGTTTGAAAAGGTCGCCTTTTTCCTTCAATCGTTCCAAAGAATTATGAATGGTGAAATCTGTAGGTTTCAGTCCAACTTTCACCTCATCCCATTCCAACGGCATCGAAACGGTTGCGCCTTCTTTTGGGCGAAGACTGTAAACACTGGCGAGCGTTTGTCCACGGCGGTTTTGAAGATAATCAAGGTAAATTTTGTTCTTACCACGTTTTTGAAGACTTCTTTCAAGTGTTGTCAAATCCGGCAATTTCTGCTGAACCATCTGCATCAAAAGATGTCCAAAATCCTTCACTTGGTCGTAATCATATTTTGCGCCCATCGGAATATAAATGTGAATCCCTGAACTTCCCGAAGTCTTCGGAACCGCTTTGATTCCAGCCGAATCCAAAACTTCTTTCACCGCCAAAGTCGTTTCTATCACGTCTTCAAAAGTATTTTTATCTGATGGGTCGAGGTCTAAAACCAAATAATCAGGAAAATCGGCTTTTGGCAATCTACTTGTCCATACATTCAGTTCGATGCAACCGAGATTATTGAGATAGGCCAAAGTTTCCTTGTCGTTGCAAATGATGTAATTGATGTATTTGTCACTGCTTTCAGAAAAAACTTTTTCAATTTCAATCCAATTCGGAGTTTCCTCGGAAGCATCTTTTTGATAAAAACTCAAACCTTTAATACCATTAGGAAAACGGTTCATAGATTGCGGACGCGCCTTGAGATGTGGCAGAATATACTTGGAAATACTTTGATAATAATCGATGACATCGCCTTTGCTCACGTCGTCATCAGGAAAATAGATTTTGTTTTGATTCGTCAGTTTTAATTCTTGTTTTCCGATTTTTTTATTAATTTCATTTTTGGCAGTTCTAGTTTTCGGTTCGGATTTTTTCACAATTTCGTTTTTTGATTTGTTTTCAGAATTGAATTCAACCTCTTTCGGTTTCACATCGTCGCGAAGTCGCAGGAAAACGGGATGACGGTAAATAAAATCTTTGGTGATTTCCGTAAATTTGATTTCGGCAACCAGTTCTGGTTTCACCCAAGTCGCTTTCGCATTGGTCTTCGGCGTGATTTTGAAAACCGACTTTTCGATAATCAAAGGTTTCATTAATTGATGAAGTTCAGAAAGCGTTTTATTAGTGAAACCTGTTCCAGTATGTCCACAAAAAACCATTTCGCCGTCCAGATATTTTCCGAGAATCAGAGAACCAAATTTACTCCGAGAGCCTTTCGGTTCGGTAAATCCACAGATAATCGCTTCATCTGTTTGATTGATTTTAATTTTTAACCATTCCGAACTTCGCACGCCTTGTTTGTAGGTACTGTCGGTTTTCTTCGCAACAATTCCTTCTAGGCCAAGGTCGTTGGCGACTTGATAAAAATCTTTTCCATCTTTGATAATGTGGTCGTGGAACTGGACAATGTCGTTTTGAACCAAAGCCTCTTTCAGTAATTCTTTGCGTTCAAGATAAGTCAATTCCTCCGTCGAATGGCCATTCAACCAAAGCAAATCGAAAACCTGATAAATCAAGGCCAAATCAGGAGTATCGCCAATTCTTTGAAGCCATTGGAAGTTCGGTTTTCCTTTGTCATCGTAAGCGACAATTTCGCCATCCAGAATCATCTCGTGTTCTTGAAGCTTCAGCGCATTTGCCACTTTTTTGAATTTCTGAGAAAAATCGAGACCGTTTCTGGAATATAATCCGATAGAATCATTTCGCAGATCTGCAATCGCCCGATAACCGTCCCATTTTATTTCGAATGCCCATTCGGAATCATCAAAGGCTTTATCAGTGGTTTTGCACAACATCGGAACAATGAATTCCGACAGTTTTTTCTCGCCAGAAAGTGCTGGCGTATAGTTTTTAAAATGCTTTATACTTTCGGAGGCGGTATTTTTTTTTTACTGTCTTTCCCCTCGAGGTAAGCTGTTACTTTTGAATTTTTTGATGTGTGTTCTTCCGCATTGTAATCATCGGAAACTGCGAAATCATCTTTATGTTTGATGAGCAACCAAGCGTTGTCTTCCTGCGGATTTTTAATTTTGACCAATGCAAACTCGCCTTTCAATTTTTTTCCGTGAAGAATGAATTTCAAGGATTGTTTGTGAAGTTCCGCGCGCATCACAAGGTCATCGGTTTTGCCTTTTACTTTTTCAATGGGTTCGTAGGTTCCTTCGTCCCAAATTTCCACTTCACCGGCTCCATAATTTCCTTTCGGAATCGAGCCTTCAAAAGTTCTGTACTCATAAGGATGATCCTCAACCATCATTGCCAAACGTTTGTCGGAAGGATTCAAAGACGGACCTTTGGGAACAGCCCAACTTTTCAGGACGCCTTCCATTTCGAGACGAAAATCATAATGAAGTCTGGAAGCGGCGTGTCTTTGAATCACAAATTTCAGCTTTTTACCGCTCGCTTTTTCCTTCCCACTTGGTTCTGAAGTTTCTTTGAAGTTTCGTTTTTTGTTGTAATCCTCGAGTGCCATAGTCGATAAATGATAATTGATAAATGATTTCAATTCTAAAGCCTGAATCTTTTGCCTTTTGTCTTGTATCTTTCCTATCCAGCTTTTTTCTTTTTGCCTTCGAGACTGGCTTTCAGCATTGCCATCAGGTCGGTGGTCTTTCCTTTTGGTTCTTTTTCTTCCACCAATTTCACTTTTTTGCCTTTTGCTTTTTGCTTGATGATTTTCAATAAATCTGCATTGTAAGTGTCTTTGTATTTTACAGGGTCAAAAGTCGTCGCCAGTGATTTTATTAATGATTCAGCCATTTTAAGTTCGTCAGGTTTTGGTGCTTTTCCGGTTGGAATTTTCAAATCTTCGTAACTTCTCATTTCCTCCGGATAACGCATTCTATTGACCATCAATATTTTGTCATCGTAAGGCCGAATCAAACACAGGATTTCACGTTCTCTCAAAATAAAAGAACCGATGCCAGCCATTTTGGTTTTCATTAATGATTTTAATAATAATTTATAGGCTGCTTCACCATTTTTTTGAGGTTCAAGGAAATATGGTGTTTCGAACAAGGCTGAATCAATTTCATCTTGTTTGACAAATTGCGCAATACTGAGAACTTTTGACTTTTCCGGACTTGCGGCCGCAAAATCTTCTTTGTCGAGAACGATGTATTTGTCTTCCAGCTTGTAACCTTTCACGATATTTTCCCAAACGACTTCTTTTCCAGATTTCTCGTTTACACGTTTGAATTTGATATTACTCAAATCCTTGCTGTCCAACATATCCAAATCCAAAGTGCTGGAATCTGTTGCAGAATATAATTTGATGGGAATATTCACAAGTCCAAAGCCAATGGCGCCATTCCAGATTGCTCTCATAATTCAGTTTTTAAAATTGAAATTAATAATGAATATCATTATCGAGTTTCTAACAATAAATATTCCATCATTTGATTGATATGAAATAGTATTCAAATTCTAATATTTTATTTTTTGATTATTAGCTTTGACATTAGAAACTGCATAAACATTGAGGTAAATTTTTACACCTTGCTAACTAACCCAAAAAATGATTATTTTGGAAGTGAATGGTCTTTAGGATTTTAACAATGAAATTTTTAACAAAAAAAAAGACCTTTATCGCTATCAATAAGGAAGATTCATTTAAATATCTTCTAGATTTTGCTTTCTTTTCTGCCCAAGTTGTTTGTAAAAAGAAGGGCTGAGTCCTGTTATTTTCTTGAATTGATTGGAAAAGTGCGCAACACTGCTGTAGTTAAGTTTGTAAGAAATTTCGGTAAAGTTCATCTCATTGTACAGCATCAGTTCTTTGGCTCTTTCGATCTTATGAATGATGATGAAATGCTGGATTGTGATTCCTTTGACTTCCGAAAATGTATTGGCAAGATAGGTATAGTCGTAACCCAATTTTTCGCTGATGTAATCTGAATAATTTTGGGCAGGAAGCTCATCTGAATAATGCACCATCTCGATGATTACAGTTTTTATCTTTTCAACGAGAATACTTTTTTTGTCGTCCAACAATTCCAATCCTGATCTTTTTAGAATTTCTGCAAGCTCCTTCCTTTTCTCGGCATCAGTTTTTACCAAGGTCTCTACAAATCCCAACTCAATCTCCGCATACTGTATTTTCAAAATATCTAGTGCGTTTTGCACTATCATTTTACAGCGCAGGCTCACCATATATTTAATGTATAATTTCATATCTCTGATAGCAAGAAGATTTTGGAAAAGTACATCTGTAATCACAATTAATTCTTGATTACTCTTATGTCCTGTCCAAAAACATTTTAGCTTTTGAATTGATTTAATTTACTCCAACCTCAATAAAATCTATCAGTTGTAATTTACGCTTGTTATCCTATCGACCTGTTACAAATAAATTCAACATCCTTACATTTATCACACATTAGGTATCATTTCCTTCAAAAAAAATCTGTGATATATGTAACTATAAAAAAAACATCAATAACAAAAACGGAATTATTAAGACGAGATTTGCAGTATCAAATACTAAAATTATTTACACTGTTGTATGATGAAAAGAACCCAATAGGATTTAACAAATGTAAGTGATGAAAAAAAATGAATTCTTTTTATAGCATAAAAACATTAGATATTCTAAAGTATTTTTAAAAGTTTTCGGTAAGAGAGTAGGCTATTAAGTCTACTCTCTTTTTAATTACCTGCTGAAATTTCAAAAATATCAATGTCATATCACAAAGTTACAACTGCAGTCAGCTTTCTCTTTCTAATGATCATGTTTACTTACCATTACATTAAAGTTCGATTGTACAGAATCAAGATCAAAAGGAAAAACCAGCAAATAAGAAGTTTGCAAGACAGAATTAAATTTTTTGAAAGTTCGTCTATTTTTGATACTACCGACGATGAAGTCATGCTGCAAAACACAGAACTCAATGAAAGACAAAAAGAAATAGCGATTCTAATATTGAATGGTTTTTCTAATACAGAGATCGCTTTAAGATTATGCATTGCAACAACGACCGTGAAATATCACATTAAAAATATCTATAGAATTTATTCTGTGAAAAATAAACATCAGCTTTATAAAAAGATCATAGTCAAAAATGACACCATTCCGACAATTGAATGATATGTCATGCTTTAAATATATTTAATATTTGATTTTGAAGTTAATGATTAAATTTACAAAAACTTGGCTCAAGATAAACAACATAATCTATCAAGTATTATTTGTAAATTAGTTGCAGTACTATACCAAAACCAAAAAAATATGAAAAAGTCATTTTTTTTTTTCCTTATTGCCATCTCACTTTCTCTAGTATTAACGAGTTGTAGAAAAGATGATGATTCCGATGTAACAACTACAGTGAATGCAACGGTCTATCACAAATACGTTCCTCTTAAACTACCATTGAATGATAATGAGATTGACGCATTGCAAATCAAAGAATCTAAATCCAACGATTGGATCATCATCACCGGAATTGAAGGTTTCAACTATGAGGAAAACAATGAATACCATCTGAAATTGGAAAAAACCGTACTTGCAAATCCGCCAATGGACGGCAGCGATACAAGATATAAATTGATCCAGACCATCTCAAAAACTCCTAGATAGAACGTTAATTAATTACTGAAATAGATGAAAGGATTTAAAAAAGGCTCTTCCAGAAAAAGTGAGAATCTTTTGATTTAGCTATTTGTCGCATTCTGATTTCATTACTCATTATAAATTCTTAACGAGAATGATCTTCTTCCATATCATATTTCAATTCAATATCTTCTATTTCTTAATTATCTTGAAAGCCTTTTGAGAATTATCAATTGTCAACATATAAACACCTGTCGGCAAGTTTGCTATGTTGATGCTATTGTTACGAAATCTACCTTGTTTTACAATATTTCCAGCTACATTATAAATCACAAATCCCGAATCCTGTCTATCGTTATTCTTTGAAATCCTGTAAAGAACATCCTTTACAGGATTTGGATGTATTTGAATATCGTCATTATTATAATCTTTAATTGTAATAACAGAACCAAGAGTTGTCCCATCAGGATTCACGGTGTAAGACTTATCTCCCATATATCTTTCTGTATCTTTTGCACATCTCACTCCCATTGCGGCCTGTGGATAAAATCCAGTTCCAGATGCAAGCTTTCCTCCATTTCCGGATACACTGCTGATATTAAGACCAATAGCATATCCAGTGTAGAAGTCCGCAGGAGAACTGGTCCATAATCCTGTTTGATATTTATAATTATCCGCATTAGGATATCCGCTCCTTGCATTCTTCCAATCATTTCCGCCAAGAATTCCCCGTATGCCGGTTGCTGGAATGTTTCCGATACTATATCTGGAGTTCGGAAAACTAAATACCCAGCCAGACCTGCTACTTGGCGTTGTACTTTCTGTGGTTATGGAAAGTGTATAACCTGGATATTGTCTCACATTTACAGCATTATTAATGGATCCGCCCGTAAGATCTGCGATTGTACTTTGTACAATTCCATAATTTGCAAAATTGCTTGTGGTGTTGTATCCATTATAAAACCATGGAGATGAACCTTTTGCATAAGAACCGTTGTTACCTGCAGCAAATAAGTTTGCGCCACTAGTATCTGGCACTCTCCATCCTGCAGGACAAGGGTCGTAAGCTGACTTTTCTGTAGCGTGTCCCCATCTATCTTGGGCCAACCCGTTTTCGTCGGAGATCCAATCTTTTACTTGCATTGATTTTGTTTGCAAAGTCCCAGCATCTTCCATCCCTAATTCATTGCCAGTTCTTGATCTAAATAGAAAATATAATGGATTTTCAGTAGCATATTTTATGATCTTTCTGATTTTTTCATTTTTAGGATCGGCAGTAGCAATTCCTGCAGATGATCTATAAACATTCCACTCTCGAGAGTATCCGGAAGTATTGTCTGTTGAAGAGAACATTGCGTCAGTGATAGGATTTGACAACTCTAAAATAACATTGTTGCTAGCATCTACCCCTATCTGCTTATAAACATTATATGTTGCGGCAACCTGTACGCTGTTGTTATGGGCGGAGATATATTGAGTCCCGCCAGGATTGTGGAATGTCGGCAAAGGATCTTTTCTTCCCCACTGATAGTGAAGTCCACCAGATTGTTGAATTTGTATTTTAGATTGCAATTCTGTAACCAGATCTGGTCTGACCAATGATGACGGCAATACGTGCAAAGCGCCAAGATTTCTATCCATAAAAGTTGTGGTCATGGGCGTTCCTCCTTTTGCAGGATTTACGATTTGCTCGTTCGTAGAAGGAATAATCCCACCATTCTCTACAGATTCGGTCGTGTAAGTGATTTGATTTTCCTCAGACAATGGATCTGTTACCGGAGCCCAAATATGCCAGCTCCAAAGGATCTTATCTGGATTTGATATTCCCCAAACACCGCTATCGCCTTTATGAAAGGCGATGACAGCATTTCCTTTTTTCTTCGCAGCTATCGTAATTTTCATTTGCTGATCCGGATATGTACCAATGATTTGAATTTTTTTTATCAAACTTGGGTTATCTGTCCATACCACACTTCCTGTATCGATATTACCCGACGGAAGTTGCTTATTATCTGAAAGATATAGCTTTTGCATGGCATATGCTTTTTTTAGGCTGATTAGCAATTCTTTGTCTTGTGACACGTTATCATCCAACTCACCGGTCATGATCACAAAACTATTGGGTTCTTTTGTCCAGGTTTTATAATCAGAATTGTCATTATCTGTTGACAAAACATATTCTGTCTCATAAAAAGCAGGCAAAAGTGCCATGTTGGGATCTCTCATGCATCTTACCGCTCCTAAACCATTTGTCTTTACGGTTTGATTGACGTAGATGCCATTCCAGCCAGTACTTGAAACATCCGATCTTTCGGGGTCGCTATGAATAATGGTTCCCCTATATCCTCCAATACCATAGGTGGCATTAAGCAAAAGACCATCAGATCCCTGGTCTTGATAGACAACTTGCCCAGGATTACCGCCAGTTCCCTGATAGTAGACATAATTCCCAGTAGTTGGTATCAACCCTATTTTTCTATTAGTAGTTCCGCTAAAATCTATTCCTCTACCAGGATAGACCTTAACCCCAATCAATGCATCATTAAGTGAATTCGGCAAAATCTGGCTGTAAGCGGTATTTGTATCATCATTGAAACCACTGTTTTTCCTTCCTAACGGATTAAGATTATTATTAATGGTATTTCTTCCATAGTGGGAAGGGACTCTCCAACCATTTGGGCAAGGATCATATTCTGATTTTAGCTCATATGATTTACTATCAGTTGCAACGATACTATTACCACTCGATGCGTTGCTATGAAGGCCTTTTCTGTTATCGGCCCACAGATCCCAAGTTTCTATCAGATCCGAATTGGAATTATTGCTTTTGTACTGTTGGCTGGAAAACCAAGTGCCATCATTGGTAGGATGTGTTATAACATCAATTGGGTTATTGATTGAATATCTAATATTTCCATTAATATTATTCGTATTGGTATTAATTCCCCTCTGCTTTATAGGTATAGAAGATGACTGTAAAGTTGCGTACGAATGTCTTCTGCTTCCGACATCTCCTGTAACTTCATAGAATGTTCCGTCCTTATAGATCAACGGAGGCACTGGGTCTTTTCTACCCCATTGGTACATCAGACCTCCGGACTTGTGCCAGTCATGACCTAGAAAGCTCTCATTTGTTGCTCCCAGATTCCTATCCATATAAGTTGGAGTGAATGCCTGATTCGTAACATCAGTTTCAAAGCCTTGTCCATAAGTTGCTCCCTCCGATGGATCATCCGTCACCCAAATGTGCCAGGTCCAATAAATTGTGCCATCGACCTTAAATGCTATGCTCGCATTACCCTCACCTTTCGTCTTATCAATTATAATTTTAATTTTGGCATCCTCACCTGTTCCTACGATAGTGGTCGAACTTATCAATCCATTCACATCTTCCCAAAATACAGTGGCGGTCTGCTGACCATTTTCGCTGATAGGAGTAAATGAACCGATGTCATTTTGCATATACCGTCCTTGCTTCCACATTTGATAGGCTTTTGCAACAGGAATGTACAATCCGTCAGTTTTTGTACCATCAGGTAGAATGCCATCTTTATAGAAAATATAACTATTAGGGGCTAAAGTGTAATCACTGTCGATTCTGTTAGAAGAATCGCTATTAGGATTAGAGATCATTTTCTCCC
>RCUH01001009.1_pt1 | contig 23301 bp, 18 predicted proteins | sample 2166191 | NCBI WGS metagenome assembly RCUH01 (sample SAMN09932848, study PRJNA488358) | compost metagenome | feature: garden; material: soil; isolation source: compost soil in an enriched community after 214 h of incubation | place: Germany: Experimental Botanical Garden Goettingen | collected...
TTTTAGGAAATACAGTTGATTACAGAAGTGATGCAAAATTGAATTTGGATTACATTACAGTTCCAATTATGTTTCAATTCAGAGCAACGCCACAGTTTTACTTAGAAGCTGGTCCAGAGTTTGGGTTTTTGGTAAGTGCTAAAGCTAAGGATATCAATACTACTCAAGTTAATGGTTCTACTTCAAACCAAAATACAAATACATCAGAGGATATCAAGGATTCTTTCAGTGGATTCAATATGGGAGCTGGTTTAGGTTTAGGATATGACATCACGCCAAACTTCGGTATCAACGCTAGATATGTTGCAGGATTTACTGATATCAACAAGAAAAATAATAATGAAGACGGAAATACTTCATTGCAAAATGATGGAAACAAGAACAGAAATAATAATTTCCAAGCAGGAGTTTATTTCAAATTCTAATATTACCAAATCTTAAATAATACAAAAGGCCGATTCATTCGGCCTTTTTTTGTTTCTTAATTTATATTTTTGTCAAGAATAAACAATTATATATATGAAGAAGGTATTTCAGTTGTTTGCTATTTCAGCAACATCATTAATTTATGCACAGTCTTTTGGGGTTAAAGGTGGTGCCAACATAGCTACTATCAGCAAAGAAAGAAGCTGGGACGATACGAATGCCAGACTTGGATATTATGTAGGTGCTTATATGCACGCACCCATTAATAATATTTTCAGCATCCAGCCAGAAGTGCTTTACAACAGTGTTGGTGTGAAATATGAAAATGGAAGAGCATCTCATACATTAGGTTTGGATTATGTTTCGGTTCCGATTATGTTTCAATTTGAACTTATTCCAAAATTCTATGTTGAGGCTGGTCCGCAGATGTCTTTCTTAATAGGAAACAGCGACAGAAACAAAACAGATGATGTCGTTACAATAAAGAAGTATAGAAACAATTCCAATTATAATAATTTTGATTTAAGTGGAGGCGTAGGACTCGGTTTTAGAATTAATAACATTACGATTGGAGCTAGATATTTGGTAGGTTTTACAGATATTAAAAAATCAGGATCTACAACTTGGAGCAATGATGACAAGCAACTTCGAAACAATGCTTTGCAAATCGGATTGCAATACGGATTTTAAATCTTTAGTTTTCAAAATAAAAAAGACCAACTGTGAAGTTGGTCTTTTTCGTTTAGCATTATTGTAATTAATTATTTCACAATAAGATTTTTGCTTGTCGTTTCTCCATTGTTAGAAATTACGATTCTGTAAGTTCCAGATTTCAAAGTAGAAATATTAAGCTGAGTCTTTTCGTTTTCCAAAGATCCGGTGGAAATTAATTTTCCAGAAAGATCAAGAACTTGATAAGTTGCACCTTTAGCTACATTCTTTATGGAGATGTTCACTTCGCCTTTTGCAGGATTTGGATAGATTGCAAATCCCTTGTCGAAAGTAGCTTCATTTACAGCAAGATTTTTACTAATATTTAATTTAGCTGAGTTCAAAGCAAAATAAATGTTGTTTACGGCTTTTACCATAATTCTTGCGTTGCTATTATCCATATTTGGAAGTGTAACTATTGCAGTTCCAGTATTAGGAACTTCTGTTAAAACAGTTGGAAAAGTCAGTCCGTTATCAGAAGAAATAAGGATCTGAACATTTTCTGTGTTGATAGGCGCCGCATTTGTACCAGCAACATCCCATGTTACAGTAATTGCTGTACCTCCTACATAATTTTCAGCAACATTTTGAGACGTTACTTTGAAAGGACCAGTTGCAGTTACTATAACTCTCATAAGGTCTCTAGCAGATTGGTTTCCGGTTGCTTTATTATCATTCACAAGAAGTGAAAAGTTAAGCGTCCTTGCAACAGTAGGAATTACTTCCCATTTCGGATTTAAAATATTGTTTGCAACAGATGTCATATTAGGGAAAAATCTCTGAGTAGATGGTGTTGGTGTGAAAGATCTGAAAACTGTTCCAAAAACTGCAGTCTGTGTCGGCGGTTGAGGATTGTTCGCAAGAGTGGAAAAATCTGTCTGCTCCCAAAGATAGGTAAGCGCATCTCCATCTGGATCTGTTCCTGCTCCGGTAAGTACAAATGCAGTTCCGTTCGGAATCGTGTAATCTGCACCAGCATCCGCAGTAGGTACTGCATTGTTGTTAGCTGTTTTTACTGAACAATCTGTAACTCGGCTGATGAATGTGTACATTTCATTGACACTTACAGAATGGAAATATGCATCGCTTCTACTCTGTATATTATTTGTTGCGCCACAGATTCCTGCATAGGCCATAATGGTGGATCCGCTTCCTGGCTCTACTGCAGTTCCATTGTTAGCATTACCAGCACAAGATCCTGAGTTCGCACGGAAAGTGTGATTACCTCCAAACTGATGGCCTATCTCGTGTGCAACATAATCTATATTGAAAGCATCATTGAGTGGAACTCCTGATCCAGTAACACCTTGAGCTTTTCTGTTAGGAGAACACGGAGATTGCAACGCTGCAACACCACCACCACCAGTACTGAAAATATGTCCAATATCATAAGAAGAATTTCCAACAGTAGCATCTGTAAAAGCTTGATTTTCTCCTAGTAGAGCGAAACCATCATTGTTGGTAAAGCCGGGTTCATAGGCGTCTACATCAACTGAGATTAGCAGATCATTGTTTGCAATCATTACCATAGTAAGTGAAACAGTCTTTTCATAAACTCCATTTACTCTAGTCATAGACGCGTTCATTGCAGCAAGCACTGCTGCCTTTTTTTGTTCAGTAGATCCATTAGAAAGCGAAGCTCTGTTAATATGAAAGTTAGAATATTCCACAGTGCTGGAAAGTGCTAATCTATATTTTCTAAGCATTCCATCTCTTACGATTGGCGCAAGAGAAACAGGCTCTTCTGCATGTTCTACGTGAAGGTTTGCTTGATCAAAATCACAGTTGAATCTCTCTGGATTAGTTGGCAAATCGCTTCTTTTGTAAACGATAAAAGTAGAAGCATCATTTGAATATGTATCAAGATAACTCACTTCCCAATTATCAAAGTACATCACATTAATCCCATCAAAAGGCGATAAACTAAATCTGATTGTATTCTCACGATTCCCTTTCTCAAATCCCACGTATGATTTGATTCCTGGATATTTGTCAGACAATGCCTGCTCCATCACCGGAGCTTCCATCACTACATAATCAATAATTTTACCCGATGCATTTGGGAATTTCAGAACCAGATTTTCATTTTTAGTGCTTCTGTTTGCTGCCTTATTCAGTTCAGTTTTTATTCCTTCGACATTCAGATTGTAGAGTTTGTATGCGGTAGGCGTGGTAGCTCTTTGTTTTAATCCAGATTTTCCTGCAATTCCAACATTGTGAACTGGCGTCCAAAAGTTTTTTTGTGCACTTAGCATAAAAGACGCCACAATTCCAGTAACCGTTAGTAGTTGTTTAACCATAATTAGTAAATTTTATATTATTCAATTTTTCTCTTCAAACTTATTTGATAATCTGCATCTTATAAAACTTTTGATATTAAGCATTTTTCATATTGTAAAAATAAGCTTAAGTTTTTAGATATTAAATAAAATCAGGCGGTAAAAATATAAAAAAACAACCAAATATTTCTATATGGTTGTCATTTTAACATTTTAAAGATTAATTTTATTCTGAGATTTTCACCTTACTTCCCTGCGTATGAGCATTCATCTGCGGTGCATAGTAGTTTTGCAAAGTCGTAATGCCATTCGAAAATTTCCCGCTCGCATTCGCCACATAATCGTACTCGAAAACATATTTTCCTTTCGGCATATATTCGATGTAGAAATTGGTGGAAGCATCTTTTGTGGATTGATAATAACCAAGATTATTTTTCCATTCGTAACCCGAAATCACATCCAGAGGTTCAAAACCAGCTGCTCGCATATCTTTCAGGTGAATGAATTCCATATTTCTGTCGGTATTAAGAATCATTCTTACCGTTACTTTATCACCGACTTTCAAAGGCGAATTTTCATTGATTTTAATTAATTGTTCGCCGTTTTCAGTCTTCACTTTTTTGTACAATTCTTTAGTAATGGAAATATAAGATTCAGAAGATTTAATCTTATCCAAATCTTCGTAATACTGCCAGAACAAACCACCTTGCACAATTCCCGGACTGTCTTTTTTAATGGAAACTGTCGCCAGATTTTTATCTAAATTATCAGAAACTACAGACTTTTTATAATATCCAGTCGCATTTAGCTCCTTCTCCTTTGGAGAAGGCTGGGATGAGGATCCCCAAGTAATTTCCGCCTTGTCAGATTCCGCTGAAGTCCAAGATTTCCCTGAATTCAGAATCGTGAAAATCACTTCCGCAGTTCCGCGCGAACTTCCCCAGGAATTCACTTCTTTTTGGGTCACGAGCCAGATTTTCATTTCTTCAATGAAAGCTTCATCCGTCGGAGTCAATTTATTAAACGCTTCCAAAGCTCCCGCGTGATTCACGGTTTTGGAAGAATACCAACCCCAATCGTTCAGATTTTGTTTCCAATAAACACCTTGAGTTTCCGTGTCTGTCGAAGTTTCCTTAAGATAAGTCATCAATTTTTTCGAAACGTCTTTCAATCCATAATTATTGAATAACAAAGCGGAGCGATGCAATCCAAAGAAAGTAAAATCGGTAATTTTTGCGGTTTTCGCTTTTGTCATTACCAAAGATTTCAATGTCGCACCTTTATTTTTTAAAGGATATTGTTTTTCCCAATAACTTCTGGTATCAAGATAATCGATGACGAAGTTGTTCCAAACATTATCTTTATCTGACTTCCAGTATTTATTCACTTCATTATCAACATAAGAAACCAGTTTTTTCACCATTTCTTTTTGCTCAGAACTTTGATAATCCGCCACATTTCCTTTCAGCCAATCATTGATTCTTCCTAGATTTTTCAGAATATAAAGTGAATTGTAATATGAACTCGGATAACCAGCGTACCAACTAAATCCACCATCAGGATTTTGTAATTTCTGCAATTCGCTCCAATCATTTTGAATTGAATTTCGCATTGTATTCGCATCAAACAATCTCGCCAGTTTTTCCATTTGTTCGGTCTCGTTTTTCGATTCCAAAACCCAAGGCGTTTCTTCCAGCAACAATTGTTTCAACTCTTGATTTTTCTCCAAATTCGAAGTCAATAAACCTTTCGATTGATATTCATCAAAAACAGTTTTCAGTTTCGGATTTGCTTTGAAGATTTCCGACGCTAAAATATCCGCAAACCATTTGTTGAAGATGACATCCGCAGAATTATTCGTATCATTTTTCAAACTTGGAAGCGCAAACATAATTTCCCAAATCGGATTCGTCGTCAGTTCCAAAGTATTGGAAACATTGGTCAATGTTTTAGAATTTGAGTTTTTCAGATTTTCCAAAGTGAAAGTTTTAGTCTGTCCTTCTTTCACAAAAATCGGAAGCGCATCCGTCACCAACATTCGGTTTGGCAAAACGGCAATGGCTTTTTGTTCGCCATCTGAGAAATTTCCAGCCTTCGCAACGATTTTAATGATAATTGATGAAACATCATTCGGAACTTTTACTTTCCAATTCACGACAGAATTCCCATATTGACGAACTACAAAGTCTTTTGAGCTATCTTCAACTTTTAAAAATTTATCTGTGATATCATCATTTGAAAAAGCATTTAATATTTGCAGTTTTGCAGTTCCAAATAAAGGTTTTCCAACTAAACTCGATAGTTTTGATTGAAGATTCAATTCATCACCTTCACGCAAAAATCTTGGATAATTTGGTGTGATAGAAAACTCTTTCTGCGTCACCACAGATTTTTCCAAAGTCGCAGAACGCGCATCTTTTGTATGAGCCAAAAACAACAATTTCCATTGTGTCAACGCTTCTGGAGAAGTGAATTCAAAACTTACGTTTCCATCTTTATCCGTCAAAAGATTGGGATAGAAAAATGCCGTCTCGTTGAGGTTTTGACGAACTGGGATTTTGTCTAAGTTCTCTTCTTTTTTATTTTTAATTTCATTTGGTGATTGTGGGCTGTTTTCCATCTGTTTTTCTACCGGAGGTGGTGGAGTTTCCACTTTTGCCATTTTTACTGGCGCAGGTAATGCCATATCCATAGATGCTTTCTCAGAATACACCATATTTTTGGTTCTTCTTGCGCTATTATATCCAAGCATCACAATTTCATCATCAAACCAATTAAATTGAGGATTATCAATATTATAATTTTTTAAATACTTAAAGTTTTTATTATAATTTTCTTGAAGCAAACCTTCATTCAAATCATAAGAACTCTGGAAAAACTGCGAATAAAACCCCTGCCAGTTCCAGCTATTCGAGGCAAATTGGTCAAGCGATTTGTCATACATACCCGCCAAAACTTCAGCATTGATTTTTTCATTCCCAGCGCCAGAAACTTTCACCGTCCATTTTTCTTTTTGTCCAGGCTGAAGTTTGTCTCGGAAAGTCACCGTTTCAATTTTCAAATCATCTTTGCTGTCAGCAATCTTCAAATCCACATTCTCGGTTTTCACATCATTAAATGCAACCAATTGAAATTGCAAATTAACTCTCGAAACAGTCTCATCTTTCGAAATCAAAGTTTCATATTCCAAAATTCCATTTTTGAAAGAATGCGTGTCCGTCACCGTTTCGCCTTTTCCATTTTGAATAAAAACAGTCACCAAAGCATCCGGAACGGCAGAATAAACAAACACTTTTGCTTTCTCACCACGCTTGAAATCTTCTTTTGGTTTAATGACTTCAAGGAAAGGTTTTTGATTTTGCCCAAGCGATTTCTTATCCCAAACTTTGAAGAATTGCTCGGATTTTATCGTGTCTTTTCCTTCGATATTATAAAGTTGAAGTTTGTAAGTTCCAGCATTTAAAGAGCCAAGATTCAAGATTCGAGATTCGGGATTTGCATTCTTGGCTCCTGATTCCTGATTCTCGATTCTATCAAGAACAACTTTTTCCACCTTCCAGTTTTTCTCTTCATTGGTCTTATCAAATCTGTCGTGCGGGAATTTTTGTACAAATTCTTCCTTAGAAAGTTTCGGCAAATCCTGAATCGTATTTTCAAATTGACTTCTGAAAATCTGTTTTGGTTCTTGCAACTTTTCAAGTTTTGCATTGTAAGATTTTGCAAGAACTTGGTCATTGTAATTTTTCGTCGAAACAGTCAGTTTTACAGCTTCATCAGAGAAAATATTTTCAACATTGTCCGCCGAAATATAGTGAGAAACCGAAGCCACTTTCACATTCGTGTCCGCAGATTGTGTTTCGCCGTTGATGTCCGTCACAGAAGCGTTGATGGCATAATTGTCAATCTGAATGCCTTCCAAAGTTTCATCTTTTTTAAGTTCTACTTTGATGGTAAATTCGCCTTTCTCATTGGTTTTTGCCGTTCCGAGAATTGAATTTTCGTTATCATTTCCACGCGGATACCACCAGAAATAACGCCAACGGATATTCTGTTTTTTGATTTCATAATTCACAGTAGAATTGCTCAGCGCAACGCCAGAAAACATCATCGCTTTTCCTTTCAGTTCGATGGTTTGGCCGTATTTGTACTCGTCTTTTATCGGTTCAAAAGCCACTTCAAACTTCGGACGTTTGTATTCCTCAACCTGAAAATCTGCGTAACCACTAATGTTATAAGCAGAATTATTATCATCATCAACTTCAATATTGAAATTCCCGTTCAGTTTATTTTTAGGCAAAGTAAAACTGCCATTAACAGAACCAAATTCATTGGTTGTCAGTTTTAAAGTTTGTAATTCCTCGCCGTTGGTATCGTTCAAAGAGATATTCAACTTTACTTTTTCCAGCGTTTTCATTTTCTGAGTTTCGCCGTTGATTCCCGTTGCAATTACTTTGAAATAAACAATTTGTCCAGGTCTGTAGATTTTTCTGTCGAGGAAAATCTGTGCACTTTCCTGATTTTCAGATTTGTTTCGGTTGCCGTAATCGTAACCATAAACATTTATCATAGAAAAATTATTTCCATTCTTCACAAGGAAATTTCTGTAATATTCCTGATTTGCAGAATTTGGAAACTGGAAATTACCCGATTTGTCGGTTTTTAAAGTGTATTTTGTAACCGCTTTTCCTCGGACATATTCAGTGATATCAAGGTTTTCATTAATGAAAGCTTTTCCATTTTCGTTGTTGACGAGTTTCAGAATGTTGCCTTTTGGATTGCTGTCATCTTTTTTGGAAAAGATAATTTTAGAATTCGAAACTATGAAGTAATAATTCCCCTGAACCGCATTTTCCACCACATATTCCGCCAAATAAATCCCTGCTGGAAGTGCTTTCAGCTCCAAAGATGTTTTATGAGATTTGAAATCCGAGGACGCTGGCAAACTGAATTCATCTTTTCTCACCAACGATTTTTTGACCTTAGAAAATGGTGTTTTATAAGAATCAAAAACGTAATTCAGAAAACCTTGCGAATCATCTTTTACTTCATAAATATTTAATGAAAAATCTTTCACATTTTTACCTTCCGCAACGATGTGGATTGGTTTGTTCGGTTGCGTTTCTTTCTCGTAAGATAAGTTGAGTTGCGGGTTTTTTATCGCATTTTCTTTGTTAAGAATATTATTGATGAACTTCGATTTTGGATAAAGTTCTTTCGCTTTGTTGACCCAAACCAAAGCTGTTTTGTTATCTTCTTTTTGTTGAAGAAGCTCAATCATTTCATCGATAATCAAAACTTTGTAATCACCTTTCGTAGAATCATCGCCTACCAGTTTTTCAAGTTGAGCGAATTTGTCTTTGCAATTGTTAAGTTCACAATTATAATTGATTTTCTGATGTTGGAAATACAGTTTTGAATTTCCTGAATTTAAACCAATCTCCGAATCATAAATGTCATTGATTTTCTTAGAATTAACTTTCAGCTCGTTTGGCGTGAACAGATTTTGATTTCTCAAAAACTCGATGTAATTAAAATTTGACCAATCCAAAAGCGTAGGGAAGTAATCCAGATTTTCCGACGCTTCAAAAATTTCCTTATATTTCTGAGTCTGAATTTTCTTCAAAATCGCACTCTCTTTTTCTAAATCAGAATAATTCTTAGTCAAATAATTTTTGAAATCCAGTTTGCTCCAGGTCTCGATTTGTGACAGATTTTGATTGTCGATATTCGTTTTCTGATTGATTTTCCACGAATTGTTGTCGTAATAATCATTGATAAATTCCAATGTCAGAAGATGAAATAATTGCTTTTCATCACCTTTCAGTTTGGTTTCCGTGATTTGAAGTTTCGAAAAGAATTTCGAGTTTTCATCATTCTCAGTGTCGACGTGCGTTTGCTTCAGGATGCTGAATTCCGCTTTCAGAGATTTGATGATTTGGATGGCGTTGTTATCTTTCATCGCTTGGTTTTGAATGTCCAGAATTATCGGAAGATTACTTTTGTAAGTTCCTTTCTTGTAATTTTCTTCCACTTTTTTCCATTGAGAATCGTAGTAATTCTGCGCCGAAAAGTTGATGAAGAAAAGCATCAGCAAGAAAACTGAGACTGATTTAATGATTTTCATATTTGACTTTTATTTTTTTTGAGTGAATGATTCACTGTATAAAGATGCATTATTTTATCAAAGGTTGGAAAGATTAAAATCTTTTTTAAAAATTAACACTTTCGAAATCTTATTGATTTAGAACAATTTTTCGGACATTTGTTAAAAGTAAAATGTCGATTTTAAATTTAGCAAAAAAATATGTGATTGACAGCCAGATTTTTGTCTCGCTGATGGGAACGATGATGGCTGGATTTTTTATGCTGGAGCAAAACATATTCCGTTGGCCGAGTTTGCTGTTGATTTTCATCACTTATTTCAGCGGTTATCTTTACACGAAATATCAGAATCGGAAAAAGACTTTTATCAAGATTTTGATTTTTAATTTCATTTGTGGCATTTTAAGCTTTTGCTTGATTGTCTTTAATCATAACGAAATCAGATTGTTGAAATGGGCTGTGATTGTCGTCATTGGTTTGCTTTACAATTCATTTTTTCTGGAAAAATTTATTCGAAAAATCCCTTTATTAAAAGTCTTTTACGTTGGCTTAACTTGGGCTTTGATTAATGCGTGGCTCATTCTACCAGAATTTAATTGGGAGATTTTCTGGATTTCGTGGTTGTTTATTTCGGCTTTAGTTTTACCTTTCGATATTCGAGATATGAAAAGTGATGATGTGGTGACTTTTCCAATATTAATCGGTGTTCAAAAGACAAAATATCTGGCTTATCTGTTGGTTTTCGTTGCTTGTTTATTAAGTTTGATATTTCTTGATGTAGAATTTGCCTTAAGTTTTTTATTGACAACGGGTTTTACATTTTTTCTGATTTATTTTTCTGAAAATGATAATAAGGGAACTTACTTTTCATTTTGGGTAGAATCTTGTAGCGGATTGCCTTTGTTGGTGATTTTGCTTTATTGGCTTGTAAATTGATAGAAGGATTTTATTATTTAATTTTTGAAGTATTTGTAATCTGATGCATAAAAATATTCTTGCGTTAATTTTGTTTTTATGTAGTGTTTCTCTTGTGTCTGCGCAGGAGAAAGAGAAAAAGGATTCTATCTATTACAAGATTGAAAACTACTCAGACAAACGGAAATTCACCAAATTTCTCCACCGTTTCATCTTTCGTCGCGAAGCAGATTCTGTTTCTGTAAAAACCCGAACTAAGAAAGAAACGCAAGAATCTTACGACGGAAAACACATCCGGAATGTCAAAATCGAAACGATTGACCCTTTTGGATACAACACCAAAGAGAAAAAGGAAAAAGCAAAATGGTACGATTGGTTCACAAATCATCTCCATTCCAACACCAGAATTTCGACGGTCAATAATTATCTTCTTTTCAAAAAAGGCGAAGAATACAACGCCCAAAAACTCTACGAATCCGAACGTCTTCTCCGTGAAATGCCGTTCGTAAACCGAGTGAAAATCAGTATTGCAGACAGCACTTCGACCAAAGATTCGATAGATGTTGTTGTACAAGTTTTGGACTCTTGGAGTTTGAAACCGCGCGGAAGTTTCTCCGGAAGCAAAATAGGAATGGGCGTTACGGAAGAGAATTTTTTAGGACTCGGACACGAAGCGAATTTCCTTTACAGAAACGATTCCAAGCAAAATCAGGATTATCTGATGGGAAGTTACACGGCTTACAATCTGTTCGGTTCTTACATCAATGCGCAAGTTTTGGGCGAGCGGGATTTTTGGAAAAATGAACGAATCAATGTGAATGCGAGAAGAGATTTTTTCTCTCCGTTGACGAAATGGGCTGGTGGTTTTTCATTTGAATATTTTATGCGAAATGTCGCTTTGCCGATGGTGGACAGAAGTGCGTTGCCAGAAGTTCAAATCAAAGTCTATAGTCAGGATTTGTGGGGTGGTTATCAGATTCCTGTTTCGGCAAATCCGGAGGAAAGGGTTTCCAGTAACATCGCTTTCATCGGGCGTTTTCAGAATTATCAATACAAAGACAGTCCGGGAATTGACCAGTTTGATTACTTTAAAACTTACAGCAGTTTGTTGGGCTCGGTTGGTTTTATCCAAAGGAAATTTGCGGTCGAAAAAAATATTTTCCAATACGAATTGCCCGAAGATATTTCTTACGGAAACTCATTAAGCGTCACCGCCGGCGTACTTTCAAGAAGCAAAGAAGTGATGCCTTATGCCGGAATCTCTGCCGGATATGGCGAGTTTACAAAAATCGGTTATTTCAATTTGAAAGCGCAGTTTGGACGATTTTTCAATGAAGACAGCCAAAACAGAGAATCATTCCGGTTGGATGGAACTTATTTTACAAATCTGATGGATTGGAAATTTGCGAAAGTCAGACATTTTTTCGCACCGACTTTAGCGCTTGGAAATCCACAGCATAATTATTCTTACCGGGACCGAATCAACCTTTCTGCCCGTGACGAATTCCCGGTTTACAACGCCGATTACATTGGAACCAAGAAGTTGGTTTTGAGATATCAACTTCAACTTTTTGTGAACAAGACTTGGAAAAATTTCCATTTCAGTCCGTATCTCACGACTGCAGTTGGCTGGTTGGCAATGCCGAATGACAGCTTGATGAAAACCAACGCAAACACGAAAATCGGAATTGGTGTTTTGATTAATAATCCATATTTGGTATTTAACAGAATTCAGATTTCATTTACTTATTATCCTCGCGTTCCTTTTGACAACAATTCTGTTTTTGATTTTAATAGCAATCGAAATAATGTTTTACCGCTGAACAGTTTCGGCGCAGATATTCCGCATTTTGTGAATTTTGGAAACTAATCTTTATCTTTACAATAAATTTTGAGTGATGGAAAATATCAACGACATTAAAATAAAACTGATTCAGAAAATCTGTGAGTCACATAACCTTTATTTGTTGTCCTCACTTCTGAAAAATTTTGAAAGTAAGTCCACCAACATCGTCGCAGAACCAGAATCCATCTACGAATCCGAAAGACCAATGACGGAAGAGGAAGTTGATGAGTATTTTAAAAAAGAGAAGGTCGTTCTTCCAGATTATGTTTTGAAGATGATAGAACAAGGAATGGATGACGTAAAAAATGGAAGGGTTTACACAGAGGAAGAAATGGATAAAATGGATGAAGAATGGCTCAAATAAAAGTCGAATGGACCCATTTTGCAAAGAAACAAAGAGATAAGATTTTCGAATATTGGAACAATAGAAACAAGAGTAATTTTTATTCTAAAAAATTAAATCTGGTCATCAAAGAGAAAACCAATCAATTAAAATTGCAACCATTTTCTGGAAAGAAAACTATCAATGAAACCACGAGAATGTTAGTCTTTAAAAATTATAGTTTGATTTATAATATAGAACAAGAAATCATTTCAATCATTTCATTTTGGGAAAACCATCAGAATCCTGAAGCGCTCGAAAATATTTTAGGATTATGATTATCAACAAACTATCACTCATCAATTTCAAAAGCCACTCCGAAGTTTCGTTTGACTTTTCGCCACAAATCAATTGTTTCGTTGGGAATAATGGCGTGGGGAAAACCAATATTTTGGATGCACTTCATTATCTGTCTGTTGGCAAAAGTTTCCTTGGAAATTCTGACCTTAATAATATCAAATCCGAAGAAGATTTCTTTACGATTGAATCCGAAATTCAGAATGAGGAGAAGGAAGATATTATCAAAATACTGCATCCGAGAGAATCTAAAAAAGTCATCAAGAAAAACGATAAAGCTTACGACAGATTAGCCGACCACATTGGTTATTTGCCGAGTGTAATGATTTCGCCGTACGATTCCAATTTGATTTCGGATTCTGGGGAAAGTCGCAGGAAGTTTCTGGATGCGATGATTTCTCAGACGGATTCGGTGTATCTTTTTGATTTGATTCAGTATCAAAAAACCATTCAGCAGAGAAATGCGTTGCTGAAGAATTTCTCTAAAAATCGATATTTTGATAAAGATTCTTTGGAAATCTATGATGACCCGATTTCAAACTTTGGGACTAGGATTTTTGAGAAAAGAAAAGAGTTTGTAGAGAATCTAAATCCAATTGTTCAGCATTATTACGATATCATTTCTGGCGGAAAAGAAAAGGTTTCCGTTGTTTACGAATCTCATCTTTCTGACAACACTTTCAAAGAACTTTTATCAAATTCAATTGACAAAGACCGAGTTTTGACCTACACGTCCAAAGGAATTCACAAGGACGATTTGATTTTCGAAATGAATGGAAATTCCATTAAAAAGATTGGTTCGCAAGGTCAGCAGAAATCATTTTTGGTTTCATTAAAATTGGCTCAAATTAACCGTATCAAAGAACTGACCGGGAAATCGCCGATTCTTCTTTTGGATGATATTTTTGATAAATTGGATGATACGAGAGTTTCTCAATTGATTGAGTTGGTAAATAAAGAAAACTTCGGACAAATCTTCATTACGGATACGCACAAAGAGCGGACTGAAAATGTTGTGAAGAGAATCCACGAAGAAAGTAAGATTTTTGAAATTTCATAAAATCATTATATTATTTTGTAAATCAATAACTTGATTTTAATCTAAAACTAAGTTTTTCCGAAACAAGACAAATGTCATATTCCAGATTTACTTTTGGAATGGATAACTATTTACTTTTGTGAAGTAATTTTTAATCATTCTAAATAAAAATAATATGAAGAAGTTTTATATTTCAATTTTGGCTCTGTCGGCTATCATTACCAAAGCTCAAATTTTTGCAGAGGTTTCGCAACCGGCAATTCAAAATTACTTTTACTCTGCCAGCGCGGTTGCAGATTTTGATAATGACGGATTTCAAGATATTTTTTTCACAGGCGCCATCGATTCTGACGGCGATACAAACGTAGATGTCACGTCCAACGATTTCTATAAAAACACAAATGGAAATTTCTCATCCATTCAAAATTTTGGAGACAATTCGGTTCATTTGAGTGCGGTAAAATTTATCGATTTTGATAATGACGGACTTTTGGATGTTATAACGACCGGACTTAGTTACAATGATATTGTGAATTATCAGCAGTACAGATGGAAAAATACAGGTTCAGCTTTTACTTTGGTAGATAATGTGCCTGGAAAAATCTACGGCGGATTGGACGTTTTCGATTTCAATCACGATGGAAAACAGGATTATGCGATTAACGGAACTCAATATATTGAAGGTGTTGGATTTTCTCAAGATTTGGATTTGTATACGAACAATTCCAACGGTTTTCAAAAGACTGAAGCTTGGTTGCCGGGAACGCAAAACGGAAGTTTCAAAGTTATTGATTTGAATAATGATAACGAATTGGATGCTGTTGTCAATGGTTTTAATTCCGGTTACGAGGGAACTTTCAATGTTTATATTAATGAGAATGGAACCTTGGTTCAGAAATCTCAACTTCCGCCAGTGAGCGATAGTAAAATGGCTTTTGCTGATTTCAATGGTGATGGTTTTCTGGATTTTGTGGTGACTGGTCAGGATGAGAATTTTGATTCTTACTTAGCGGTTTTCACCAATGATGGACAAGGTAATTTTACGGAAAGCAAGTTTGAAGGCGAAGGATTGTCTGCGGGAAATGTGGAAGTGGGCGATTTGAACAACGATGGCTTTTACGATTTCGTAGTGATGGGCGATGATGACAACTACGATGGTTACACGAATATTTATCTTTACAATCCACAACTTCAGAAGTTTGAAAAATCGGAAAATTCTGGATTATACAATCTTGGAAGTGGCGGAACTTTGGCTTTGTTTGATTACGATAACGACGGAAATCTGGACATTCTCGCCAACGGTTTCGATTGGGCTGACCCAGATTTGATGCCTTACACCAAATTATTTAGAAATACGACAACAGTTTTAAATCAAAAACCAACTGCGCCAACAATCTTGACCGCGGCTGAAAATGATAACAAAATCAGTTTCAGTTGGTCTGGTGCAAGTGATGACAAGACTTTGGAAAACTCGCTTCAATATGAGTTGACGGTTGGTTCTGAGTCTGGAAAGGCGGACATCGCAAAATATATTGTGACGACGAAAAGTTGGTATTTGGATAAAGCTAATTTGCCTTCAAAAATATTCTGGAGTGTGAAAGCTATTGATGCTTCAAAGAAATATTCGGATAAATCTCAGGAGAGAGAGTTCTCTATTTTGGCGGTTTCGGATTCCAAAAATGAGGCGGTTTCTATCTACCCAAATCCTGTGAAAGATATTTTAAATGTAAAAACAGCCAGCAAAATCAAAACGCATAAAGTTTACAATCTTTCTGGACAAATTGTGAATGCGAAACTGATTTCAGACAAAACCATTGATTTCTCTCGTCTTGAAAAAGGAATTTATGTTGTGGAAATTCTGTTGGAAAATGGGAAAAAATTGACTCAGAAAATTATAAAAAATTAATTTATACAAGACAAAAATTAAACGCAAAGATTTAATTAAAATCTGTAAAAAGATAAGCTTGCAAAGGCAGATAAACCTGCATTGATGAAGCTTGTGGTTGAGCGTAAGAACTATTTAATAACTATATCCTTCATCAAATCAATTTATTGATTATTCTTTGCTGGCTTTAATTTCAGTGCGATTAAATAAATCTTTGCGTTTTAAATTTTCATAACCAAAATCAAATGTTCCTTAAACGGTCAACTTCTAAAAACTAATAACCAAACTTTCATATCCATATCTACATTTTACAAGAAAATCCCATTCACTTGCTGAATGGGATTTTCGATTTTATTTGTGGTGAAAAGAAATACAAAACGTGAACATAGCCCTGATGGGAACGGCATCCTTTTTTGGCATAGCGGAGAAAACGTCAATTGAAATGACTTCCCGTCGTTCGCAATACCAAAAAAGATATAGTGGACAGCAGGTGGGAATCGTCCACCGATAGACCAATCGTCGTGCTCCTAAATCTTATAAAAATGTACCGTCAAATGAGAACGGTAGCAAATCTCGGATGGATTTTGTCTTGATGATTTCGCCGTTTGGTGAGGTGAAATAGATTTCGATGACGTCTTTTTGTTTGGCTTCGTACTCCAAAATTGATTGTCTGCAACCGCCACAAGGTGGAATTGGCGTGGAACTGAGTCCGTCTTTTGGTCCGCCGATGACGAATATTTTCTTGATTTTTTCGTTTGGATAATTGGCAGATGTCCAGAAAATTGCGGTTCTCTCGGCGCACAATCCGGATGGATAGGCGGCGTTTTCTTGATTGCTTCCAGTGATGATTTCGCCATTTTCCAAAAGAAGCGCGCAACCGACGAAGAAGTTGGAGTAGGGTGCGTAGGCGTTTTCGCGAACGGATTTGGCTTTGTCGAAAAGTGTTTTTTCTATATCGTTGAGCCCGTCGTAACTCGGGATTACTTCAAAATTGATTTTTATTTCTTTTTCCATCTTTAAAATGCAGGGAGGTAAAAATACAAGTTTTATGGAAACAAATTAACATTTGGCAAAAAAAAACATCTAATCCTTATGATAAAGCAATTTTTGGTTTTGAGTTTTGTGTTGATTTTCGGATTTGCTAATGCTCAGGACAAAATTTTTTGGGATAAAAATCGGAAGTTGGAATGGGCGGATTTTCTATCTGGTGCGAAACCAACTGGTTCCAAGACGGCGGCGACTACTTTTTGCGGGATTTCTTATTTGCTGAATAGTTCGACGAAGAAATTCAGTTCGAAGCAAGTGAAAATTCAGTCGTTTTTTGTTCCGTCCAAATCTTGGGCGCATACGGAACATAAGACGGACATTATCCTGATGCACGAGCAAAGTCATTTTGATATTGCAGAGTTGTTTGCGCGAAGATTTAGAAAATTGATTAGCGATAAAAATCTTGATGCTAAGACTTTGCAGAAATATTACGAGCGAATCTATGATGATTACAAAGCTTATCAGCAGGATTATGAAACGGTGACGAATCACGGCAGAATTCGGGACAAACAGCTGGAATATTCTCAGAAAATAGATGAAGAAATAGAGAAATTATCGGATTTTAAAATTTAAATTTTCGGTTGTCTTTTTTCTCTGAGATTTTCTTTTTGTTATCGATTCGCTTTTGAACCTGCCGTTTTGAAGGTTTGGTTTTGACTCTGTATTTTGGAATGAAAAGAGATTTTTCTACCATTTCCAGCATCTTTTCGGTCACTATTTTCTTGTTCGCAAGTTGCGTTCTGCTTTCTGATGAAGTCATTTGGAGAAGGCCTTCCGAATTGATGCGATTTTTGAGTTTGTCGGAGATTAGCAACTTTTCTTGTTCTGAGAAATAATAGCTTTCTGAGACATTCCACATCGCCGTGACAGCGGTTTCCACTTTGTTCACGTTTTGTCCGCCAGCGCCGGAAGAGCGAGAAGTTTTGTAGCTGATTTCGGATGTGAAGTTTTTCATTTCTCGATTAATTTTTTCAATACCAGTCGGTTGACTTTTCCGTTTGGCGTTCTTGGGATTTGTTCTACAAAAATAATGTCTTTTGGTTTATGAAATGATTTTTGAAATTCTAAATTTTGAATTTTAGATTTTATATTTTCATCACTTTCGCCTTCGATTATTAAAATTAATTTTTGTCCGAGTTTTTCATCTTCAATTCCTAGGAAAACAACTTCATTCGGAATATTTTGTTTGACTAATTTTTCTAATTCTTCGGGGAAAATCTTTGCACCAGCGGAATTGATGACATTGTCGAGTCGTCCAAGAAATTTGAATTGATTATCATTATTAATTTCAACCAAATCATTTGTCTGCAAAACTTCGGAATTCAATTTTGGAGCAAATATTTTCAGACAATCTCTTTCGTCCAAAGAAATTTCCACACCTTCGAAAATTGTAAACCAATCTTCCTGATTTGGGAAAATCTGTCTAAGTGCAATGTGGGAAAGCGTTTCGCTCATTCCATAAGTCTCGAAGATTCGAGTTGGGGAGTCTGAGGGTTTGAGCGATTGAGCGATTTTGTTTTTTAAAGTTTCAGAAACTGATGCTCCTCCAATGATTAGGTTTTTGATAAGATGAAGTTTGTCCAATGAATTTTCCACTTGTAAAGGCGTCATTGCACAAAAATCGATTTCTTGATTGATGTTTTGAAGTGGATTTGTAGAAGGTTCAGTGATTTTCAGTTTTAATTTTCTCAGAATACTTCTCACGACCATCATTTTTCCCGAGATATATTCTATCGGAAGACAAATTAATGCGACATTTCCTTCTTTTAAATCCAAAAAGTTGCAAGTCATTTCCGCCGAATTCAACATTTTTGATTTTTCTACCTCAAAAATTTTCGGAATTCCAGTAGAGCCAGAACTTTGGATTTTGACTGTTTTTGACTCCGAAAACCACTCTTTTACGAAGTCTAAAACTTTGGTTTCAAATTCATTAGATGGTGTTACTTGATTAGATAAAGGTTTGGAAAGGTCGATTAACATTAGGCTGAGCGAAAATTTATTTTATAAAATTATGCAATTTTTTTTAAAAATAATTTGGAAGTTCAGAAAAAAGCTCTAAATTTGCACCACAATAAAGGACAGACCTATGGTGTAGCGGTAACACTACTGTTTTTGGTGCAGTCATCTGGGGTTCGAATCCCTGTGGGTCTACATAGCAGGAGAAATGATTATAATTATCGTTTCTCCTGTTTTCTTTTTTTGGCAACTCGTTGTTAATCTGGAAAATAAGATTTACAATGGTGTTAATTCGGGTGGTTCGATAATGGTTTCCGTCAAATTCCAGTTTTTCGGGGAATATCGAACCGATAATTTGCCGTTTGACCGCAATTCCCCCTTCCGAGTACGTTTTCCAGAGATTCGTAAGACTTTCAATAGCCTGATCAATGAGTTTTGGAATGTCAACTTTCGATTGCTGGGGTAGTATATTCAATTGGATTTCCAGTTTTTCAATTTGCTTTTTACAGTCCTTTTTTATCTCAATATATTCATCATCATCAATCGTTTCTGCAAGCAATTTATTTCTTGCTACGGACAATCTGGAATTTAATTTATCTATCTCATCGGAAAGTGTTTTCTTTTCGAGTCTCGGTGTTTTAATGAATCTCTCATAAGAATTTAAGAATACCTTTCTAACCAATTTCTTAACGGTTTCTGTCATTTCCAATGCCTTCAATCCATCCTCAAAAACAGAATTGACAATCTCAGCCCTGTGGCGAAAACCGCAGGTAGCATTGCAGTGATAATAATAGTATCTATTATTTCTGCCTTTCGATGCACTTGCCGTAATATTCTTTCCACAATTAGGACAAATCAAAAAGCCTCTTAATGGAAAATATTCATCTGATAATATCTTGGTGTTAGGTCTGTGTATTCTCTTTTTGCCATCTAAAATTTCCTGTACCCTGTAAAATAAAGATTCGGTGATCAATGGCTGATGCTGACCAATGATAAAATAAGCTTCTTCATCTTTAAATTTTGGGATAAAAACCTTTCCGCAATAGACTGGATTTCTGATAGCGATATGAAATGACGTTCTGCTAATTTTCTTCCGAAGTGATTCGTTCATTTTTAATCTTATCTGATTAGAAGCATAAATTCCTTTCGATATTTCTTCGAATGCCCATTTCATTTTTGAAGCCTCCGGCTCACTCAACGCAATATATTTCTTGCCGTTCTCTGTAGTTTTATTTGCGTATCCGTAAGGTGCTTTTCCCATTACACGACCTTCTTTTACGGCTCTTCTCATTCCATAAAATACGTTCAATGCTCTTCTATCGTTCTCAACCTCAGGTGCAGCCAAATAAATGGCAAGCATCATTTTATTTTCAGGGATGGAAAGGTCAAGCGGTTGTTCAACGGCTTGCGGATCTATTCCCAATTTGGTTAGGATGCTTATCATCTGATAGGCATCGCCTGCGTTTCTACTGAACCTGTCCCATTTGGTAAATAAGATCAGATTGGTTTTAGAACCTTTCTTTTTAAGCTCGACCAATAATTTTTTCCACTCAGGACGGTTGAAGGATTTGGCGGAATGGTCTTCATAGATAATTCGTCCGACCGTAATGTTATTTTGTGAGCAAAAGCGTCGTAACCTCTCTTCCTGATCTCTTTGTGAGTAGCCTTTGTCTGCTTGTTCGTCTGTAGAGACACGTATATATAGATCTGCTATTTTCATAATTATAAATATTTAAATTTTGTGCGTAATGTTGACTGTATGGTCAAAGAAGAGTGTAATGTAATTACCTGTATTCCAATTTTGTAATTGATAATTCTCCGAATAGCCTATCACTCTTCATCGTTGTCAAAATACTTTTTGATAACGATCAATGTAAGACTGTAGAGAAATTCCATTATCTTTTCGGCTTCCTCTTGTGTTACTTCCATACCTTCGCTTTTGAGGTATTCCATTACTTCCTCTATCGGGATCTTCTTGATTTCTTTTGGCTGAGACATAAATACAGAATTTCCCTAAATATAATTTAGAGAAATTCCAACATTAAATCTTTGATATGTATTGGCATCAATAGTCTTTATTAGTCTGCCTACTCATTGTTATCTCAATAATATAATCTTATTTTATTTCCTTTTTCTCTTCGGAATAGGCTTCAATTCACCTGAAAAATCAAACATATTAACTTTACTTCCTTCGAATGGATTGTAAGAAGGCTGGTAGTCGAAATAACCTAAAGAATGTAGTTCCTTTATACATTTATGATAAGTAGCCCTTGAGTGTATTTTACTAATTCGCATAACTTCATCCCTAGAGATATGGATCGGATTCTTAAAGCGATTGAAGTTCCAGAATTGAAATAAAGCCATATACAGGCTGATATGCGTGGGATTTAATGAGTTTTCTTTTGTTACTTTCCCAAAGAAGGCTGTTAAATGTTTGATGTAATTCATTTGCTTGATAGTAATTTGCTGATATCCAATTGAAATATCTCGCAGTGAAAAGCTTGAGAAAGATGAAATAATTATGAAGGTTTATTATTTAATAACTGCTCGATATCTTTGTAATTGTAATATAAAGTTCCTCCAATGCGGGTGTAAGACAAAGTTCCATTAACACGAAGGTTCTGTAATGTTCCAGTGGAAATTTTTAGAAGTTCTTTGACCTCCGTTGATCTTAGCCACAATTTCTTTTCTGAATTTTTGACTTGAAGCAGGTTCTTAATTTCTTCCAGTAATTCTGTCTTGAATATTTGTAAATCTTCTTTTGTAATGATATCTATTTTCATAAGCGTAAATTTGATTTATTCATCGATCATCTGAAACTGAGGAAAAGTGAGGAATAGAGTCCTGAATTATAAAGAACGTGCATTTCAATTAATAGTTTTTTCATATAAAGAGTCTATCTCAAAACTCAGTATTAATTTACCGCCGAGCACTGTTTCCTTGAGTTCATCCATCAACTTGTCTACAATCATTTTCATCTGATCTGCTTTCTCAGTGTTAACTTTTGCTATACTGTGATGTACGCTCATATTATAATCAGTAAAAGAAAATATGTTCGTAGAGAATTGATCAAAGAGATAGTTGTATTTATGTATGTCCATATCTGCGTAGATACATAGTTGCCAAAGGGCTTCGGTGGTCATATAATTTGGCAGATAGTAGGTTTTAGCATAGACATAAGTTCTCAAAAAGGACAAGAGAAATAAAGCAAAGATATTATCTACCCCTTGATAATTTTCTTCCTCTCCATCAATCAATTTATAAAACTGCAATGAACTTCCCAATGTGCTTTTGTAATAAAAATACAGGTCATTGTGCTGTGGATGATGGGCGTTTCCCAATGTGGTTCCGGATGATACTGATCTGAGGAATAGACGAGATTTTTACCTTGCATAATGAAAACAAAGAAACTCTGGAACTCACGGAGATTCTTTTGAATCCAGTATCGATCGTGACCCACCAATAAAAACCTGTATTGAGTTCCAAAAAGGCTCATCAAAGAATGCGTGATGGCTTTGATTTTTTCATTGTTTACATTCAGACCAATTAGCAGGAAGTAGTAAGTTTTCACATCTCCATAGGTTGTTTGATGAAAAAAATAGATCTGTTCCAATTCTGCGAAGGTCAATATTCTGTCAATAGCCCTCTCGAGAATTTCATCTTTTTTAGATTCCTCTATTGGACATAGGTCTTCATCAGCATTACATATCTGCTCGTATTGTTTTTTTATAAGATGCTTCAAATTGTAGAATCGAACTGAGATGAAGGTATATAATGAATCCGAAATGATTCGTAGAGAATCAAACATTTCTGAATTGTAGATTAAATCATCCTCTTCAATTACCTTTTTTGTTTCGTCAAAAATTTCAGTGATAAAATATTCGTGCTGATTCTTTTTGACAAAATATTGTTTGAGTTCCGGAATGTAGATCAGCAGTTTATTTATCCTTTTGTTCAGATCAATGTCAAATGTCCTATTTCCGGTAAATAATTCTTCCAAATATTCAAGATCATATTCAATCAGTTTTTCATAAGAAGTAAAGACGCTATTGTATGAATTCTCAGCGATCAGCCTTTCGACCTGCAACTGATGGATCTCGTGGTCGTGGTGAAAATTATCTTCGTACCGATTGAACTTTTTGTGATATTTTTTCCAGTTTCTATTGATTAAAAGTGAAGAACGTGAATCTTCTTTCTGATAGATCATTGATGACTGATGACAATGGTATTCTATGAATGGGTGACCTTTAGAAAATTGGTATTCCAGTCTTGAATAATCAATGACGTAAATATAGACCTGATGTTGTTCTCTGACTTCGGCAACCCATTTTTTTGACTGTAATTTTATAGCATCTGCATTTTTAGAAACGGAGATCAGCAGGTGTGATTTCGTTGAGTTCTCTTCCTGCTTATAGA
>RCUH01001011.1_pt1 | contig 23263 bp, 20 predicted proteins | sample 2166191 | NCBI WGS metagenome assembly RCUH01 (sample SAMN09932848, study PRJNA488358) | compost metagenome | feature: garden; material: soil; isolation source: compost soil in an enriched community after 214 h of incubation | place: Germany: Experimental Botanical Garden Goettingen | collected...
GTGTTAGATGGTTCGGATATTGAATGTACCTATAAGATTAAATTCTAGATTTCAAATATACATAACGGTATGCATATTTAATATGCCACTGCCTTCAATGAGGAGGCGTTTGTTATTACATACGATGAATATATGCAGGGTGAACCACAGGATCAAGATCTCCCTTCCACATTCCTATCCGATGAAGACTTACCGTCAAATACGAATGTAGTTATCATTCCAAATTATAAACCGAATATTGATCTGATTATAGATAACTATGTTAATGAGGTTATAAAGGCCAAAAACAAAATTCAGCTCAAAGATATTCTAATGGGTATTTGGAATCATGCATCAACACATGGTGCGCTTTCTGAACGATTAGATAAATTACAGACCGATGTTGAAATGTTGCAGATTGACCTGCTTATGGATCAGGGGTATGAAATTGAATTTATCGATGGAGACGAAGATTAAATAAAATACAAAGAACTCCTTAGGCGATTATAATATATCGTCTTTTTTCTTGTTTGTATTTGTGGAGGAGGAAATATCTGCTTTAAGGTATTTTAAAAACGGGAAACTCCCTCTCACCTCCTCCTCTGCATCTCACTACCTTCCTGGTTGTGAGATTTTTCATTTAGGGAGTAACGGGAAGGTGAAAACTTGAAACAAGAAAGTAAAGCGAAGGCAGATTACATTACGTGTTTAAAATGTACTACAGCGAAAGCTGCTATCTCTGCTAATTATTATATAAATACAAATCCACTATTTTCTTCAGATAAACTAAATGTGTGCAAAAGCTGTATTAATAAATTTATAGGAATTAAAGATTCCGAAGGTTATGTCGATCGGGTGAAGTTGGTTCTAGGATTAATGAATAAGCCATTCATAGCTGATACATGGATAGCAAGTTCAGAAGACTGGTCAAAATATATACCTCAAATCTCCTCTCTGCCAAACTTTAAAGGAAAATCATTTTCCGATAGCAGTTTTTTGATCAGTGAAAGCACAAAAGAAATATTCGAAAAAAATATGTACAGTGAAAAACAACTAGAGATAAATGATGAAGATAAAAATCAATATGAATTATTTTGGGGAAAGGGCTTTGAGAATGATGAATATCTATATCTAGAAAATCAATATGAGGCCCTACTTAACGCCTATGAGTGTGACTCATATGCTCAAGAGATGCTTTTCCAAGAAATTGCCCACAAAAGGCTTGAGATTCAAAAGTTGCGTGAAAAAGAAAAGCCGACTGATAAAGAAATTAAAACTTTAAATGATCTACTAACATCTTCAAATATTAAACCTGTTCAAGAAACAGGCGCTAATGCTGCAGAACAGGCAACATTCGGAACATTGATAAAAAAGTATGAAAACGAGCGACCTATACCCGAACCAGATCCTATGTGGGCAGACGTAGATGGAATAAAAAAATATATACAAGTATGGTTTTTAGGTCATCTGTGTCAGATGCTTGGAATCAAAAATTCTTATTCTGAAATGTATGAAGAAGAAAAGAATAAATATACTGTTGATGCTCCTCTCTATGAAGAAGACGAAGAGGTAGTTGGTAATGAGTAAAAACTATCAAGTACAAAGAAATAAAGCTTTTAAAGGTAATAATATATTCTCAAAGGGTCTAAACTTTAATAAAAAAAATTCCAATATGAATAAATCTGAAAGACTTATGGAAGGTGTCGGAATCTGGGCAAGTTTCTACAGGTCTAACCCTCAACGTTTTGCTAAAGAGTACATGGGGATCAATTTAAAAGTATTTCAGATGATATTAATCTATATGATGAGCATATCTCATTACTTTATGTATCTTGCCAGCCGCGGACAAGGGAAAACTTGGCTTACTGCCGTGTATTGTTGTGTTAGAGCTATACTTTATCCCGAAACTAAAATAATTATTGCATCTGGAACCAAAGGACAGGCTCGTGAGGTAATTGAAAAAATAGATGATTTAAGAAAAAACCTTCCAAATCTAGCCAGAGAAATAAGCGACCTATCCACTTCAGCAAACGACCCAAAGGTAGAATTTCATAATGGTAGTTGGATAAAAATTGTTGCTTCAAACGATGGAGCGAGGTCTAAGAGAGCAAACCTACTGATTGCTGATGAGTTCAGGATGATTGACCTTGAAATCATAAACAAGGTACTTCGTAAGTTTCTTACTGCACCAAGACAACCTAAATATTTAAACAAACCAGAATATGCTCATTTACAAGAGAGAAATAAGGAAATCTACCTCTCTTCGTGTTGGTATAAGGTTCATTGGTCTTGGAGTAAGCTGCTGGCATTCTATAAGGCAATGACAAATGCAAAGAATTATTTTGTTTGTGGTCTCCCCTATCAGTTAGCCGTAAAAGAAAGCTTACTCATGAAAGAACAAGTTCTCGATGAGATGTCAGAGGCAGACTTTGATGAAGTTGGGTTTGGCATGGAAATGGAATGCATGTTCTTTGGTGAATCTGAAAAAGCCTTCTTTAAATTCGAGGATTTAGAAAAGAATAGAAGAATCAACAAGCCCCTATATCCAAAAGATTTTTATGCACTGATTAAGGATAAGACTTTTCAATATGAGTTTAAAAAAGAAGGCGAAATCAGATTAATTAGTTGTGATATTGCTGGTATGGCAGGTAAAGACAACGATGCAAGCGTCTACTCTATATTTAGGCTGCTTCCCAACAGTAAAGGATACGAACGACATATCGTTTATATGGAAAGTATTGTTGGTGGTCACACTACATCTCAGGCTATTAGAATAAGGCAACTGTTTGATGATTTTGATTGTGACTATCTGATACTAGATACTCAGAGTATGGGATTAGGCGTGTTCGACCAATTAGTACAACCTCTTTTTGATAAAGATAGAAATAAAGAGTACGAACCTTGGAATTGCATTAACAATGAAGCAATGGCAGAGAGATGTACTTATCACAATGCCCCAAAAATCATCTATAGCATAAAAGGCAATCAAACGTTTAACAGTGAATGTGCAATATTGCTTCGCGATGGGTTTAAACGAGGAAAAATCAAATTATTAGCTGGAGATATGGATGGTAAAGAGTTTCTTAAGAAGCTCAAAGGCTTTGATAGTTTACCTATTGAAATTCAAACTAAATTCGAGTCAGTGTTTGTTCAAACCACAGCTTTAGTAAATGAAATGATCAATTTAGAGGGCGAACGAAATGAATCTGGATTGATTAAACTTAAAGAACCAAAATCAAAAAGAAAAGATAGATATAGTTCGATTACATATGGAAACTATATTGCTCAAGAATTAGAGCGTGAATTATTAAAGGTTGATGAAATTGATTTTGAAGATGACCTTGTATATTACTAAGATTGGGGGTGAATGAAATAAGTAGACCAATGCAGAAGACTGCTAAAAAAACAATTACTGACATAGAAACTGAAACAGAATACTCTATAAATCAACTAGCAAGTACTTTTGCAGAAGGGTTTATAAGTAACATGTTTGGAGACGGAATAGTACGAGACGTAACTATGGATCAGTTACTTAATTATCTCTCAAATCCAGATAATTATATTAAAGAATTAGAAAACTTGGCTCATTACTATTACATTACTTCAGGTGAAGTATTTCAACTATTTGACTTGACACGTATCCTTCCTACTCTAAATCATAAGATAACTGTGTTAGATAAAAATGAATTATATGAAGAAAATTTAACTAAGTGCAACAGAATCTTACATAGAGTTAAACACAAACAGCTCACAAGGGATATCATTTCTCAAGTAATTTCCTCTGGAACTATTACAGGTATTTGGCTAGGAGATAAAAATTCTCCGTTCTTATATTTATTTGAGCGACCAGATAAAGCGTTTCCTGCTTACCGATTAAATGGTGATTGGGTGGTTCAAATTGATTTGAGTTGGCTTGATGAATTAAATAATAATGAAAGAGAAATTTTATTTAAAAATCTCAACCCATATATCAAAGAAAGCGATTATAAAAAGTATAAACAAGATGCTACTGATAAGAATCGATACATAGATCTGCCACAAGATCGCTCTATTTGTGTGAGAACTCATACTCTTAAACGTAATCAGCCTTTTGGAGTCAATTGGGCTACACCTGGCCTCTTTGATATTCAACATAAAAAGAAACTAAAAGACTTAGAAAAAGCTGTAGCAAACAAGATTATCTCTGCTATTGCTGTGCTTACGATTGGTAACGATAAAATTGAGGCACAAACAAACTTAAAACTAAATCCTACTCTCAAGAGGAAAGTACATTCTGGAGTTAAATCAGCACTTGAAAAGAACCAATCAAAAGGTGTAACCGTTGTGAGTATACCCGACTTTGCAAAACTAGAGTTTCCCGAGATGAAATCCGATGCTCTAGAACCTAAGAAGTTTGATTCAATTAACAACGATATTTCATCTTCATTTGGGATCAGTAATGCACTAACAAATGGAACGTCTGCTAATAATTCAGCTGCAAAAATAAATCTTGATGTTTTATATAAGAGAATTGCAGTTCTTCTTGAAGACATTGAAACCGAAGTATACTCGAAACTACTAAGGCTTATCCTTCCCTCTTCTGATTCTGATGATTACTTAATGGAATACGACAAAGAGCCTCCTCTAACTCTTAAGGATAAAGCAGATTTCCTGCTTAAGTTACATGTTCAAGAAGGATTTAGTTTAAAAGCAGTTATTGATAACTTATCAGGCATTGATTTTACCGATTACTATCAACAATCGATTTACGAACAAGATGTTCTTAAACTTCAGGAAAAGATCAAGCCTTATCAAAGTTCATTTACTACTCAGGGTAATGATGTTGGTGGTAGACCTACTGTAGCTGATGAAAACAAACAAGGAAATCCCACTGAGTAGTGATTAAAACCATTGCTTATGAAGGAGGTGAAAAATGGATAAGAAATCACAGTTTAATCTAGTTCTAAATTCTGTAATTCAGAGCACCGAAGACCCAACTATCCTTAAGGCAACCTTCATTATCCACGACTTCGAACAATCGTGGAATGGTCAGATTATAAGTAAAGAAGTTGCACTTGAAAATATACATACACTCAAAAATAAGCCAATTGTAGCAAAATATTATCCAATAATTGATGGCAACCCTACTACGGATGCATTGGGGACACATGAAGAGCATGTATCTATAAATCGATTTGGCGATCAGGTAGTTAAAATGGATACCGTACCTATCGGAGTTATAGTTTCCGAAGGCTATCTTAATACCGTAGATGATAAAGAAGTAATTTGTGTGGATGCAGTTCTATGGGCAGTAAGATTTAATGATGTATGCAACTTATTACTCGAATGGCATCAACGAGGAATAAAGATTGTTTCCTCTGTGGAGTATTTTTATAAGAACTATACATTTAGAGATGGAATCGAATATATTGAGTCGCCAATTATATATGATGGACACTGCGTATTGAATTCTGAACAGCGTGGTGAACATGAGCGAGTACTACCTGCTTATGACTCTTCTCAATTGTTGAGTTTTAATGATTTAAAACAATTTAATAGACTAGTGGCTCAAGCCATTAATCAAAATGAAAATCAGGAAGGTGAATCGATGTTTTTTAAGAAAGTTTGCGAGTTATCTCATGATGACATTCGCACAAAGATCTATCAAGTCCTAGATCCTACTTTGCCAGAAAGTACATATTCTTGGATTGTTGATACTTACGATGACCATTTCATTGTAGAACTTAACTCGGACACAGAAATTAAATTCTATCAATATAATTATACTAAAACTGAAACAGAAGTTAATATTGATTTTGAATCTAAGACCGAAGTTATTGAAGAGAGAAAGTGGATTGCCACTTCGCAAACTCAAGAACTACAAGGTCAATTGAATTCAGCTCAGGAGAAAATTGAAGAACTTAACGTAGAAATTTCCTCACTTAACTCTACTGTTTCTGCGGTAACAGATGATAAAAATGAAATTGCTTTAAAGTTTGAAGAAACTTCTGAAAAATTGGTTTCTTTGAATGCTCTTGTTGAAGAACTAAAACCTTTTAAAGAACAAGTAGAAACAGAAAAATATAATCAGTCACTCAATGAACAGACAGAGTTTTATGCTGTTAAGTTCAGTGCTGTTAATGGTAATGAGCAATTTGAGTCCGAAGAAGTTCAGAATCTAATTAAAACCTCATTGAACCAAAACGAAGAAGGAAAAGAAGCTAAACTTCAACTAAACTCTATCCTTGTTGACCTGGTTAAACCAGTCGATCAAAGTATTAATTCAGGTTTTAAAGAATCCGCTAATTCTAGAGGCAAACTCATTGATGTAGATGGAGACTTTGAATCTAGATATTCTTATTAAAATAAATATAATCACATGGAGGTAATTTAAAATGGCTACACGTCAATTGCAAACACTAAAGACACGAGGTACTAGAGAAATTGGTAATTTGAATAGCATTAAAATCCGCACTCTGAATTATGGTGCGCTGATTGATGGTGCTGATGTTGATAATTACACATTGGTAGAACTTGGATTTAACACTGACGGAGAACGTATCGCAAAACAATTGTCAGATGTGACTAAAAAATCATATCTTGTTGCATCTCCTGAAGACCGTATGTTGGGTGAAGAATTGGTAGATTTCTATAATGCTGTTGGTGATCGTGCTCGTATCGTCTACTTGGATGAGGGAGTCCGTTTTGACACCTCAGCTTTTGTGAAAAACACAGGAGTCACCGACATTAAAAATGGACAGGTAGCGCACTTTGACCCAGCTCAAAAGAAATACTTGATTCAAGATTCGGCTTCCCCTGTTGCTGCCTATGCGACAGCCGCTAAGAAATTTGTTGTTGTTTCAAATGAAGCAGATCTAGATTATACATGTGGCAAAGCACTTGTTCGTCTCGAAGTACAATAATAAAAATATACTTTACATAATTAATTGGAGGAAAGAAAATGTTGAACTACGAAAAACTAAACGAACTCTTTAAAAGAGTGGTAAACAATAAAATGGAAGGAACAGACCACGAAGATATTGCAACTTATTGCAAGAAGGTTTTTGGTTCTGGATATGCACCTGACCCTTCTATGTTGCACCAATTCAATAACTTGGTGGTACAACGTGCAGATGAAATTGCTAAACCAGTAGTTTCAAATCTTATTGAAATTTTGGCTAGTTTCAAATCTGTAGCACCGAATACAGTTGTTGAGTATACAATTCCACAAAAGAATAAAGCAAAAGTTCGCTGGTCAGCAAATGGTTCTGGCGTAGATCTGGTTCGAGTTGAAGGTAAAAGAAAAGAAGTCGCTACTCCAAAACACTTTTCTACAGGATTCTACTATGAACCATTTGGTGATGGTGACTATGTAGAACAATTTAACACTTTGGTCAACGATGTAGCAAATGCTAAAATTCGACTGTATATGGACACTATTGCAAAACTGACTTCTGCAGCAATTGGTTCCGGTAAAATCCCAAATGCCAACGTTATTTCTGCCACAAATACAACCATTGCTCAATACAATAAACTCGCTTCAACTATTGCTCGCTATGGAGGTCGTCCAGTATTTGTTGCAGATACTTTGTTGATTGACCATTTTGCTATGCAACAAGCTACTGATTCCACGATTAAGACATTGCTTACGGATAAAATCAAAGAAGAAATTCTTACAAGTTTGAATCCATCTACGATTGGTCGTACTACTGCTGTCAACTTGGTAAATCCTTTTGTTGATGAAACAAACTCAAAAGTAGAGCTTCCTGTAAACGTTGGTTACATGTTTGCTGGTGACACTGCACAAAAACCGTTTGTGGTAACTGAATTTGGTGGTCTTCGTCAACTAACAGAACAAAATATTGAGGATGAGCGCATTAAAATGAAGATTATTCAAGATGCAGATATCCAACTGATCTTTGGTGAAGCGATTGGTTACATCAAAGATGATAGCGTAACACTGTAATTAAAATCAGGGGAGTTCTCTCCCCTGTCAATCTTTTATTATGAAGGGAGAAAAAATGGATAACACTATTAAGATTGCTCGATACAGAAACTGCCCATACACTGTAAACTTTACCGTAAACGGTGGTCTAAAAACTTATCAGTGGGCTGGTAGCAAAGGTGATAAAGCAGACATTAAGCAAATTCCTGTTGAAGTTGCCGATTGGTTAATCATGACGAGTAAATGCTTTAAAGATGGAGAACTTAAAATTCTAGAAGACTCTGAAACTGCAAAAGAAATCGTTTCTAATATTGATGATATTGATTCATACAACAATAATTCCCACACTCGTGAAGATATCGTAAAGATTCTTCAAGGCAACTTTAATAAGATGAAGTCTGAACTAGAAAAGATTACAGTTCAATCTGAAAAGCAATATGTGCTTGATGTCGCAAAGGAAACAAAACTTGACGTAGCATCTAAGCAAAAATTCATTGCCGATTGGATAGGTACTCCTGTTGACGTTCTATTCGATGAATAAAGGAGTGGTTTGGAATGACCACTTATGATGAGATATTCACACAATTTCTCAGTATCAATAAAACTGATCCTATTAACATTCCAGTAGAAGATGACCCAAAGTATGACATGATACATAATGGTGTTCATCACTTTAATAATCGAATGAGAGATGAATTGAAGTTTGATGACGGAACAGAAGTTTTAGATAGACTTTTAAACTTTGATGAAATCATTATCCTAACCAGATTCATGCGTCTTACATTCCTTGAAAATCAGCTAACAGAGTTCTCAACACTCTATCAGCCTTTTGCAGCTGACATTGGTCTTAAAAACTACCAAAGTCAGGTTAAAGCACTAGAAAGTCTGGTTGAGCGTGAAAATAATAAGATTGAAGGAATAATCGATAATATGCAGGAAGATTATATATAGGTGCGCTATTATGAAAGATTACTCTAATTATTATGGAAGCAGCCATGACAGAATGATTAGTGGTGGAAATAAACTTTTTCAGATGCATCTTAATGGATTCGATGGTATTGATGTTTTGGTCAATGACATTCCAAAGAAGTTAATTATTACCGAGAAGTTCTCTACAAAAGAAATGCTTAGAAAAGTAATTTCAGATCATGATTATCTTTCTGTTGGTGATGTAATTTTCTATGATAATGCTTATTGGTTACTTAGAAAAATCGATAATAAGAATCCCATCTTTGATACAGGGACTATGGAATATAGCTCATCTTCGTTAAAGTGGCTTGATTCAAATGGTGAGATTGAAGAATATCATTTTATTTTTAACTCGGATAATCTTTCTAATTTCGGAATTACAGATGGTAGAGTTATTTCTCTTCCGAATGACAGAAGAAATATAGCAATTCGTTCAACTCCTCAATCTAAGGAAATACACCTATCTCAACGGTTTATTTTTGATGAAAGCGTATGGAAAGTAGTATCGATAAATAGACTTAACCCTTTGATTGAATTAGTATTGGAATCTGATCAGATCGATGCTAGTAAAGATAATATCGATCTAAGAATTGCTGATTATTATGGTAGAGTTGCCGATTATTCTTTGACAATATTGAACGGTAATACAGCTTCAATTGAGAAGAGTCAAACTCTAAAATTGAATGTTGAACTTCGTAATAATAACATTGTTATCGACAATAAAGATGTTTCTTATGAAGTCAATGATAGCAGCATTGCTTCTATTGACTCTTATGGACTAATAACCCCTATCACTACTGGAAGCGTAATTGTAACAGTCAAATACAAGGATTCAAGTGATTCGATTTCTTTAAATATCACAAATTCAACAACCAATAATTTCAGCGCAACAATCATTGGTGATGATTTCATCAAGTACAATTCTGCTAAATTCTATTCTTGTGAATTTAAAAACAATGGTGAGACAAGACAGGATAAGAGTACATTTTGGCTATCCGCTGATGATGGCATCTCCCCCACTCCTTTAGCCGCTATTGAATCCCAGGATAATATAGGCAATAGCTGTACAATTCGTGCAGGTGATAAGCAAGGCTATGTTGTTCTACATGTGCAAAATACAAACAAACTCATTGAAACTTCAATGAGAATTAGAATTAAATCTATACTATAAGGTGGGTGTCTATGCAAGCAATTATTCGTTTCGGAGAGTTGTCTGTTGAACAGTTTGTTACGGGCACTGTTAATAATTATCTAGTTTTCAGTCCTCTCCCCTACTCTAAACAACACTCTTCTGGGTTAGATAACTCTGTAACTTTTAGTTCTATCAAAGCAATAGAAATCATTGATGCCGACTTAGATGTAGCCATTCCTAGTTCATATGACTACTCATTTTCTATCGGCACAGATAATAAAATTAAGATTTCATTCGATAAAGCTAAATACGCAGATAAAGTAAATGCCCTACAAGCACTGAAGTGTGTCGCCATCACTTATGATCTTGGTACACTAACTCCAAATGCTAATTTTTATAAAGTTGTAGTACGCAATAGTCTTGGTGAGGAAATTCATAAGACAAACCCTCTTACTCTTGATGCAATAGATAATGTAGTAACTACTTTCGATGATACTAGAGAGCTTACTTCTAGCGGTTTTCTTCGATATGAACTAGTCAGAGACTTTATTGTAAATTAATCATGTCCAGACTAAAAGAGTTAGGGAAAAATAAGCTCACAGTCCTGAAAAGACTAATTAGTTCTCAAGAGTTGTGTAAGGCATTATACTACAATGATTCCAATTTTTTAGATAAGCCCGATATCCCTGATACATCAGATATCATCGGAAATAAGATTTTCCCCTTCTTTCGTATCCCCGATCTAACTAAAGAAAAGACGTCTTTCCTAACATTCAGTTTTCGTGATTACCGATCATCTGGAGGGAAATTTAAATCTGGTCTCCTTGAATTTCGTACTATTATTCACCAAGATTTAATATATACGGATTATGAATGTCTGAGATATGACCACATCTTATCATGTGTAGATGATATGTTTAATGATTTGCGAGGGTTGGGAATCGGTAAAACCGAGTTTTATAAGATGGATGAGTTTAACGTCAACAATATCTATACGGGAACTTATATCTCATATAAAATTGTTGATTTTAATTAGGTGACTTATATGAATACTGAAGATATTGAACTCAAGCTTTTAGCAAACCTACCTATACCTTTTAATGATAAATTATTGCTACATATTCCTAGCTTTAAAAAAGTATCAGAAATAGGACTTTCCATATATAATCAATATCTCGCCATCTTGCTTATTGATAAAAATGCACTTGAAAAAGAGCTTGATGAACGAATAACTAATTTTGATATTTTCTTTGCAAACTGCTATCATGATGAATCTTTTAAAGATGTGGCCTTTCAAGCGCTACGTCTTTTTTTTATGGATGAACCAGAGTTATATAGCAATGAAAATGATGTGGCAATTCTTTTCTCCTCACTAGGACGAATAGATCATTCAAACTTTGATGGTTTACAGTTGATTCTGAAAATCGCAAACCATTTGAAATTAGAGTCTGAGCCTGAATTTAAAGCAGGCAATTCAAGAGCGCAAGAAATGATAAATATGATTTTGAAAAACAGAAAGAGTCAACCTAAACCAAAAGAGAAGATTGACTTGGTGAGTATGGTATCTGGTCTAGCATGGAAATCAAATGGGATTACTATTTTAGATATTTTCGACTTAAATATTTATCAAATCTACAACGGATTTTTTACTACTAATAATATTGATAATTACCACCATACAGTCTCCGGTCTATATGCAGGGACTATAGATGGTAAAAGCATAAAAATGTCTGATATTCATTGGGCGAATAAATTAAGTTAATACTAGGAGGAAAATATTAATGGCAGTACCAAATGTATGGGCATTACGAGAAGTTGCACTAGCATCAGTCTATGATTTGAAAACAGGAAAGGCTAGAGTGCAACTTACCAACCTTAAAACTTCGGGTATTGAAAACAGTGCCACTACGGTTTATGCAAAAGGTGGTCGAGGTAACGCAAATATCATCGGTTTCTCTGGTGAACGTGGAGGTAAAATTACTCTCCAAGACGCAGTATTTACTAATGAAGTTATTGCTATGATGACTGGTAACGACATTAAGACAGGTGTTGCGAATGTCTATCAACGTGAAGTCCTGACAGTATCAGCAAATAAAGCATCGCTTAGTTTTACCCCTCTCAATGCAACAAACGGACTGATTAGTGTCTATAAATTGAATGATGATGGCACTCATGGGGATGAAATTGTGTTCTCTTCTGGCACTGTTTCAGCAGGCAAATACACTCTCACCACAAAGCAAATGACATTTAATACTGGCGAGTTTCCAGACGGAACTTCAATTGTGGTTTACTATCAAGCTGCTACTGCTTCCACTTCCAAGACAATTACCGTGTCTTCTGATCATTTTGCTGGTACTTATAAAGTAGTCTTGGATTGTATTGTTCGTAATCCAGTAGATGAAAAAGATTATTATGCCCAAATTGTGATCAATAAAGCAAAAATGGAAGATAACTGGAAAATCGAAATGGCATCGAGTGGTGACCCTTCTGTGTTCGATATTCCGATGGAAATTTTGAAGCCTGTTAATGGCACAGAGTTGTACACAATGACCATCTATGATCAAGACACAGTCGCTTAATTAGATAAAAATACATATGAGACAGGTTTACCCCTGTCTCCTTCTTATAAGACATTTATTAGAGTTTTCTTAATAAGAGCACTGTAACAAGTGTCTCATTACAATAAAATAAGGGAGATAATAACAATGGCTAAAAAACTAACATTAACGGAACTGAATAAACTAGATGCTCAAAATAACAAAAAGGAAAAGGTTTCAATCCTTGATGGTAAATACGAGGTAACAATCAATAAGATTTTCAAAGATTCAGATATTGAAGAGGTTTTATTGATCTATTCCACCTTACTACAAAATCTCAATGGGGCAAGTGTTGTAGAACTAAAGAATACATATTCACTATTGATTACGCTCATTCTTAGACAATTTACCGACCTTCCTATCCCCACTTCTAATGATATCGATGAACTGGTTAAAGTTTCTAAAGTATTATTGGATAATAATATTACTGCAGAAGTCTACAGCGCTTTGCCTCAAGATCAATTAGAGCATTTCCATGAAAAAACAACTCAGGTTACAGGTGCTATTCAGAAACTCTTTGAACAGGCTACTGAGAAAGATAAGGTTGAGGACTCTGTGGATGGACTTAATTAATATTAAACAACTGGAATCAATCCTTAGAAAGAAGATTTCTGTAGCACTACACACAGATGTGGCAGAATCTGTAAAAGAAACCATGAAAGACAAGATTGAAGAGGAAGTATATTCTGTATACTCTCCTTCCGTCTATGAAAGACAGCGTGAACATGGTGGTTTACTCGATGAACATAACATGATCGTAGATATGATTAATGATACAACAATGACTGTTGAGAGTCAGCGTATGGATGAAGGTAGAAATGTAAGTGAGATTGTTGAGACTGGGCAAGGCTATAATCCAGATTGGCCATTTCCGTATGAAGGTGTTCCTCGTCCTTTTACTGAAGCAACTAGAGAGCAAATACATAATGATGGTTCCGTTCATTTCGCTTTGTATAAAGGATTGAAAAGGCAAGGCTTAGATGTGCAAAAGTAATTTGATGAAAGAGCTATTTTATAGAATAAAAATATAAGTTGGTGATGCAATTGACTAAAAAACAAATCAACAAGAATACACTACGAGACCCAGCTAAGAAGCTACCTGAAGTTACTGAAGAAATGTGGCAACAAGTTAATGAGGATTATAGAATTTTAGCCGAGGAGTTCATTACAGTTCAAGACCTCTCCCCTGCTTCTAAAAAACAATATACAAGTGTACTCAGACAATTTGGGTGGTATATGTATAGTGCTATGAACAACAAGTTCTTTTATAAGATCTCAAAACGCGATTTTATGAGATATCTTAGTTATCTCAGAGATAATCGTAAAATGTCTTCCTCTGCAATCGGCCTTAGAAAATCGATTGTTTCAAGCCTTTGCAACTTTATTGAGAATATTATTGCAGAGGACGAAGAGAATTATAAATCATTTAGAAACTTTACTCGTGGCCTCCCTCCCATTCCTAAGAATCGTGTCTATGAGAAAGTTAAAGTAACTAAAGATGAATACGATATGATGATGAAACTTCTTGAAGAAGATGAGAACTGGCTAGGCATGGCATGGTTGGCTACAGCATTTCGTGTCGGAGCAAGACGTTCAGAAATCATCCAATTTAAGACTGAGATCCTGAAATATCCAATCCCCGAAGGACAAAGTTATGTACTCTCTCATATCGTTCGCGGTAAGGGTAAGAGCACCGATGGGAAGCCTTTAGAATACATGATTCCTTTAGACGTAATTCCTTATTGGAAAAAGTGGGTTGAGTCTAGAGGATACGAGAGCGAATATATATTTACAACTAAATACGGAAACGAAATTAAAGCAATGTCTTCGGCTTGGGCAGATGATTTTTGTGCTAACACCCTATCTGACATGTTGGAGCGCAGAATCAATGTACATATTTTCAAAAACTCATGCGTAACATATTTGCTTGAGTCAGGAATAGATATTAATCTGGTTTCTAAATTTGTTGCGCATCATAACGACATTTCAACAACTCAGATTTATGACCTACGTGATTTTGAGGATGAAAAGAATCAGATTTTCGGATAAAACTATCCTTTCATAAAAAAAGAGGGGCTTCATTTTTGAAGTCCCTCCCTTACCCTATTCTTGAATTGTAGTTAGAATACCATTATCAAAATACAAATATCTGTTGCCACTATACACCCATTGTTCAGATACCATATCAGCAGTTGTTGTTGTATTAATATCCTTAGGTTTTCCCCATGTGGAATTTATCGCTTCATCATGAGTCATACCTATTTCCGGTTTAACATTTTTGTTCTTTTTTGTGTCTATTTCTTGTTTAGCAGCTTCTGCTTTTGGAGTTAAATCAGCTATTGCAACAGTTATTTCATCTTGTGTAATTATCCCATCAATTGGTTCTAGTTCTTTATAATATTGTAAGGCAGGAATATAGCCCTGGTAGTCAATAATATCTTTAGCAAAAGAATATAGAAATAAATTGTACTCCTTTCTTTTCTCAATTGACAAACTTTCTTTGTGAATATTATCAATATCATATTCCTTTTTCAGATCATTATATAATAAATCATTACTCTCGCTAAACTTTCCTTCTTTTATTAAACTAATTGCTTTGTCATTAATGGAAAGTGGTTTATTTTCTACAGTGTCGCTCTTAGCTTCAGATGAGTTTGAGCAACCTGTAATCGCCAATATAATTAACAAAACGCACAATCCTGTTAAGAAATTATATATTTTCAATTAGTATTTCCCCTCTTTCTATAAAATAAATATATTAATAATTTACATAATAATTAGAAAATAATACCAGCATTTATTAATCAATTTTATATTTAGTCAACGAAACAGTCAATATCTCAATAGGTGCTGTCCGTTTTGTTAACTAAATTACGTTCATGAAGCGATTCTGTATCGCTTCTTTTTTTATCATAATTAAGGAAGTGAAAACAGTTGACTGAAGACTTGAGAATATTAATATCAGTTGGTCTCAAAGGAACATCTATTCAGGATTTAAATAAGGAACTAAAGAAACTATCTGACCATCCTTCTCTTCAAAAGTTAGAACTAAAAGTTAAGATTGATGAGAGTTTTCTAACAACGATAAATAAATTTAATCAAAACATCGAAAAGTTTGGGGCAAACCTTAAAGGTCAATCTAAAGTCGTCCAGGAGTTTGTTACTGAAACCATTAAACTAGATGGTTCTATTGAAAAAGTGACAAGACAGATACTTGCTAATGGCGAACAGATTGAAAAGTCTAAAATTAGACATGATCAAAATAAGAAAGCTATTCTCGATGAAAGCAATGCCTATAGCGCTCAAGCAAAAACATTACAACAATTAGAAAAAGAACTTCAAGGTTATACACTTGCCTCTCAAAAAGCAAACAAAAATAAACTTGGTCAAGTAACCAGTTACACAAATACATATAAAAATGATAGTAATCAGAAGGTTACAGTCAATACCGATCAGAACGGTAATGTTAAAAACCTTAGCAACCTATCAAACTATCTTAAACAACAACAGGACGTAAACAAACAATCCGAAGCGTTAGATAGAGCACATTATCAAGCTCTAAAAACCGAACAAGATAGAGCATTGGCCTTAGATAAGTTGCACTATCAAGCACTAAAACAGAATGCTGCACTCGATCTTAAAAATAAAACTGCGAATGATAAACAATATGAAAGTTTGGATCGTGCTCATTATAACGCATTAAAGACTAATCAAGAACGTATCGAAGCAGCAGATAAAGCGCACTATCAAGCATTAAAGCTGAATGCAGAAAGAGATATCCAATACAAACAATCTATTGCTAAGGCACAGCTAAGTTTAGATTCAGCGAGAGCTAGATATGGAACTAATTCTGGTATATCACAAGGGTTAGATAATGTTCGAGCCAGTCTAAATGGTGTTAAGAATATTGGTAACTATAAGAGCGCACTTACTGATGTTAATAATCAGCTTCAACGTGTTACTTTAGGTGCTAAAGCAAGTTCATCTGCTACACATACTTTGTTTGATAGTATAGGAAAACTAGCAAAACATGTACCTGTTTTAATGGCTGTTCATACAGCAATGTATGGAATTTTTGGAGCTATCTCAAGTGGCTTTAAAGGCATGATTGACATTGAAGCTAAAATGGCTGGATACATTCAAACAAATGAGGCTTATTTTAAATCATTAGATGGTCACACTTTAGATCAGAGTAAAATTAATGATCAAACAAAGCAATTTATTAATACTGCTCACTCGCTAGGTGCTGAGATCGGAGAGGTAACTGAATCTGCGCGTCTTTGGGGCCGTATGTATAAGGACGTTGCAGTTGTTCAGGAATTAGTACGTCAGTCAACTCAACTCTCTACTGTCGATTTAGTTTCTCTTGAAGATGCTACAAAAAGCATGGAATCGGTAATGGCCCAATACGGTGTTCAGATTAAGAATGTGGCAGATGCACAATTGTACGGCAATCGCGTCCTTGATGCATGGAGTAGCGTTGCTCATGAGACTATGGCTCCTGCTAAAGATTTGGGTGCGGCATTTGAGAGAACAGGTAAGATTGCATCTGAGACCGGAGTAAGTTTTGACTTTATGAACGGTTTAGTTTCATCTGGTATCCGTAATACTGCTCTATCTGGTGAAAATCTAGGTAACATGTGGAAGACGGTATTGGGTACAATTCGTACAGGTAAAGCTGTAGATGAAATTGAAAAACTTGGTGTAAAAACTAAAGAAGTTGTTAATGGAACTGAACAATGGAAAAAAGCAGAAGATATTCTCTTAGAATTGTCAACCAAAGTTATAGATAAAAACTATGATTTAACACAATCCTATGCCGATATTTCTCGTGGTGTGTATCAATATGCAAAGCTGGCAGCCTCCCTCAATGCAGGAGATATCTTGCTTGGCACATCAGCATCGATCAACTCAACTGGAAGCACAGCCGAATATCTAATTGTTCAAATGGATACAATCCAGAGAAAAGCATCTCAAGTTAAAACTTCCTTTTTAGAAGTTTTTAACACCGCTGGTGATAACGGTTTAAGAACAATGCTTAAGGATATTCTTGATACGGTTGACGATTTATTGCTAGGTATTAATAAGATACCTAGTGGAGCAATCGAAACTACTGTTGTCTTAACTGGTTTAGTTGGTGCTGCTGCGATGTTAAAGCAACCAGTATTAAATTTTGTTTCCGCATTAAACGTACTACGTACTGCTAGAGAAGCTAATATTATTGCTACAACGGCTGAAACAGTAGCTAACAATGTAAATATTGTATCTTCTACTGGGCAAACTGTTTCAACGGTTGGTAAGACCACAGCCACCGCTGCATCTACATTAGCAACTGAAGCAGCGACAGTAGCAACCGAAGGTTTAGCAGTTGCCGAAGCAGGAGCAACAGTTACAATGGGACTAATGACTGGTGGTATTAGTATACTAGTTGGCTTACTGGCTGTGTGGGCTGTAAATGCAGGTTCTGCTGAAAAGAAACAAAGAGATCAAGTTCAAGCGACAAAAGATCAGATTGCTGCTAATAATCAGTTAATTGAACAACATAAAAGACAAGAAGAATTTTTACCTAAAGCAACAAAAGCGTACAGGGATATTAGTAGCACCATAAATGTTGGTACTAAGGAACAAATAGAACAAAAAAAGAAACAATTAAAAGAAATTGAACAAGCGATACTTGAAACCGTAAAAGATATCGATAAAGATAGTTTTGATAAATTAAAAAATGCTGGGTTTAGCGAAGAGGAAACTCAAAAACAAATAGAATTAATCAAAAAAGAAGCTGAAGCAAAAAAAGAATCAAATAAACAAAATTTGCTGTCACAAAGCTCAACTCTTACACAACAAATAAGCGATAGAGCAAAAGCAATACAGGGTTTTAGCGATAAGATTGAAGAAGCAAAAAAGAAACAGAGTGAATTAACTAAGTGGGATGCAAGCGATGTATGGAAAGATTCACAACGTACAATTGATGATTTATCTGACAAACAAACAAAGCTTATCGAAGAACAAAATAAAGCCAAGGATTCACTTGGTGATGTTCAGGTGCAAATTGATCAGTCTAATATAGACAAAGTAGATCAATTAGCTGGGTCTATGGGTAAACTTACCCAAAATTCTGATGATGCTGCAGATGCTGCAAAAGAATTTACCGACAAAATGGATGGTTATGCCGACCAATTAAAAGATGTAAATCAAGTAGTTTATGATTTGAATAATGGTCAGTCTATTACAAGTGAAAAGATGTATGATTTGATCAAAGCCTATCCTCAACTTGCTGGTCATATCAAAAAGACAACCGATGGATGGAAAATTGAGACTACTGCTGTTGAAGATCTGAGAAAACAAATTATAAAATCGGCTACAGAAGATATTCAAACCCAAAAGAACAGCACTTTCAATACTCTTAATGAATCGTTGAAGAGAATCAAAATATACGGATTTGAGTTAAAACAAATTGGTAGTATTCAAGACGCTAAAAATGAATTAAACAAACTCAATACATCTGATATAGAAGCTCCGAAGTCTATGTGGCCAGGACTCATGACTAAAGGAATGCAAGAATGGACTGACAAAGCTCATGATTTGAATCAACAGAATAAAAAAGAAGCTGCAAATACAATAAGTTCATTCTTAGATGAAAATGAGAAAGCAGTTCAACAATTAGATGAAATGCTTCAAACTATGTCATCGCCTGACTATGGTGTAGCCACTGATAAGAACAAGGATTCACAAAAGGGTTTTAATGATACATATAGTGAGACTAACGAAATTCTTACTGAAACCCAAAAACAGATCAAAGAGAATATTAAAGCATTAAACGACCTTCAAAATGCACGTATAAAGTTAAAACCTGGGTCAAAAGAATATCGGAAGTCATTAGAAGATGAAAATAAACTCTTAGAGAAACAAAATAAACTATATCAAGACGGAATTAATCATCCTGAAAAACTTGTTTCCACTAAAGTAACGACTTCCACTAAAGGTTCAGATAGTCAAGCTTCAAGTTCATCACCAGCTTCTACTCCTTCCTCTTCTTCTACAATCTCCACCCTTCTTTCGAATGCACTTGGTCTTCAAGGGAAATTTACTTATAAGCAAATTGGTGGAGAATTTAAAGGCTCTTATGATCAATTCATCAAAAGAGCACTATCCGACTGTTCTCAGTTTGTTCAGGAAATGTTTAAACAGTTTGCAGATACTAAGTTACCTCGAACTGCTGCTGAGCAAGCTAAAAAAGGTGTCGCAGTAAGCAAGGAAAATCTTCAAGCAGGAGATCTGGTATTCTTTAATACTGTAGAAGGCAAGCCGAACTCTCATGTCGGTATTTATACTGGTAATGGAAAGTTTATACAGATGGGGAATGGTGGGCTAAAAGAGTCAGACCTTAATAGTAGCTATTGGGCACCTAAATATAACGGAGCTAGAAGAATTTTGAGTGGTGATGCATCTGCGAGTACAACACCAACATCCTCTGGTAAATCAAAGAACTCGGTCAAAGGGCCATCTGAAAGCGATAAAAAGACTGCAAAAGAAAATGCTGAGAAAGCAGTTGCAGACAACAATAATACAATTTACCAGAATAATATCAAAATCATTCAAGATGTTGTTACTGAATCAAAAAACAGACTTGCAGTTATAGACGCTCTAATTGCCACTTCGGAAGCGAAGCAGTCCCGTTACACCGAATACTCTGCTGCATGGCGCAAAGAAGAAATGAATCAGATTAGCAATATCGATAAACAGCAAGCAGAACTTCATTCTAATAATGAGAATATTAAAAAGCTATTAAAAGAAAAGAAGATTACTTCTGGGGAATTCGATCAGCAAACGGCAGAGAATAGTGCTAAATGGTGGGAACTAGAACAAGAAAAGGCTGACAAAAGATATAAAGTTGTATCTAGTTTCTTAGCAGAATATGATCACAAAATCGATCAAGTTAAGAATCGATTCGATGAATCCAATGCCAAGCTAGGTCTGTTGACAGAGGGAACTAAGGAATACAATGAAACACTCGCTTCACAGACAAAATTCTTAAAAGACGAACAGAAGCTACACAAAGATAAGATTGATCTCATTCAGAAAGAACTTCTCAGCGATAAGTTAACTGCAGCACAAAAAGCAGAATTGGTTACAATATTGAATACTGAAACTGCGGCCTGGTTAGATAACGAAGCAGCTATAAAAGGCAACCTCGAAAAACAACAAAGTTTACGTGAAAATGCTGCTGACAAGATTATTGAAGATTATAAAGATATGATCAAAAAGCAGCAAGACTTAGAAAACGAAGCTCTTGATCAACGAAAAGAAGCTGAAGATGAACGTCATAATCAAGTTAAAAAGAACCTCGAAGATGAAGCAAAGGATTTTGAGGATAAGATTAATCGTGAATTAAAAGCAATGGATCGTCTTAATACAGAACAGGACTACAATAGCGAGTTAAACAAGAAGCTCAAAGAAAGACAAGAAATCCAAGACAAAATCAATATCCTCTCAATGGATACTTCTACCGAAGGTAAGCTAAAGCTTAAGGGACTTCAAGATTCGCTTGATGCTAAAGATGAAGAGATAGCAAAATATAAACTTGATCGTAATAGAGAGTTACAACAACAAAATCTAAACGACCAGTTGGACGACTATAAGAAACATAATGACCAACTCGGGGAAGAAGAAGATGACTTAAACAAGGATACTCTAGAAAGTATTGATACTGAAAAGAAAGCAGTCGAACAAAAATATAAAGACATTCTTGAAAATGATAAGAAATACTACGAACTAAAACAAGGCTTGCTCAGTCAAAACGAATCCGTAGTAAAAGCCACATTAAAAGAATTGCAGGTTGGATATGACTCTTACTTTGATAAACTCAAAGATCATGTATTTGATACTAATCAGGAATTTGAAAATTTAAATTATACACTGCAAAAGAGCCTTGAATCCTTGGGCAAGTTTTCATCTGGCGACTATTCAACGAATACTGATTTTTCTTCTGGTTACACTCCACCTTCTTCTATACCAACGAGTGATATGAGTGCCGCAAAAGCAGCATGGAGTATATATCTAAGCAATAAGCAACAGGCCGAATCTTTGTATACGAAATTAGCCAAATTAAAACAAGGTTCAGCAGAATATAAAAACATCATGAATCAAATTAATAGCCTTAAGAGTAGTAATGATGCCATGAGAAGCAGGTATGGATTTCCGGATAGAAGTTATGCCGACCTTAAAAATTTAAATATATTCTCAGCTGAGACTGGTGGATATACAGGTGATTGGTCAGGTGATGATGGTAAGTTCCTACTTGCGCATAAGAAGGAGCTAATTTTGAATAAGACAGATACATCCATTGTTCTACAGGCTGTTAATGTAGCTAAGAGCTTTACAAGTGACTTAGGTAAACTATTCTCTTCTATGTCTAAGCCTATGATTTCTAACACGAATTCTAAAGCGGATAATAAGATTGAGCTAACGGTTAATATCGAAAATCTCACTGGAGACAAAGCTGGAGTCAATCTGTTGACTAATGGAATTATGAACAGTCTAAATAAATTAGGTTTCAGCAATTAGGAGTGGGGATTTACTTCCCTCTCCTTTTTTATTGGAGGTGAAATTATGACAATTATGGAGTCCCTACACTTTTGTTACGATGGCAAATACAGTAATGACTTTGGGTTAATTAATGTATCCATGCAAAGCGGATTGTTTGATGAGGCATTTGCCCCAACTCGATCAATTAATGAAACGAAAGTCAAAGGTAGATACAATCCCTATTTTCAAGGCTTGGAATATGAACCCATAACCCTAAAGTTAACTTTTGCTTTTGAAGATAGTTGGGATGATAAGCGAATTAGAGAAGTTAAAAGATGGCTGATTCAGGACTACTATAAACCACTTTGGTTTAATGAGAGTCCAGATGAGATCTACTATTGCATTATGGTGGATGAAGCTCGGCATCTACATAATGGTTTAAAACAGGGATATATCACAATAACTATGCGTTGCGATGGCCCATTTACTTATAGTCCCATTAATTTAAGTAAGAATTTTAAAGTGATAGATAGTCAAGTTACTGAAATTGAAAATCTTGGTGATGTAATTTGCAAGCCAGAAATCTTCATTAAGAAAGTAGGAAATGGAGATATTTCGATTATCAATCAAACCAATGGAGATAAGGTATTCGAATTCAAGAATCTTCTTGATGGCGAGACTGTGTATGTAGATTGCGAGAATGAATATATCGAAACAAATCTTATGAATACATATCGATATAACAACTTCAATAATCAATACATATCTATGGTCGTTGGTCGAAACACTCTAACCTTACAAGGCAGTGCAGAAATTCAATTTAGATATGTATTCAGAAGATATCAAGGTTAACAAGGAGGGGTGAGTTTGAGTCTTGGAGATATTGATTTAACATTAGAACCTCAAGAACTAGAATTGTATATTGCTAAGCCCAATAAAACAATTGTTGGGAAACTAAAAAACTATTATGGAGCAAAAACAAATATTAAACTTGGGAGCATTAGTGAACTTTCATTCAACGTACCCCATAAGGTTGAGCGTAATCATGTTATAGTGCGCAATCCCAGCATTGATCTACTTCGTGACCGCTGCCTTATTAAAGCAGAATTTAATGGAGAAAGTGAATGGTATATAGTC
>RCUH01001019.1_pt1 | contig 23120 bp, 17 predicted proteins | sample 2166191 | NCBI WGS metagenome assembly RCUH01 (sample SAMN09932848, study PRJNA488358) | compost metagenome | feature: garden; material: soil; isolation source: compost soil in an enriched community after 214 h of incubation | place: Germany: Experimental Botanical Garden Goettingen | collected...
AATCGTACCCACGTTCACGTGCGGCTTGGTACGTTCAAACTTGCCTTTTGCCATGATCTCTATCCTTTAACTTTCAAGGAAACTTGATTTCTGCCAGGGCCGCCCGGCTGGGCGGACCTGACAAGGGTTATTTACTTGGCCCGAGCGGCGATGACTTCGTCAGCGACGTTCTTGGGAGCCTCGGAGTAATGCTTGAATTCCATCGTGTACGTGGCACGGCCTTGCGTCAACGAACGCAGGTTCGTGGCGTAACCGAACATCTCGGCCAGGGGAACTTCAGCCTTGATGGTCTTGCCGCCGCCGACCATGTCGTCCATGCCTTGAACCATGCCGCGACGCGAGGACAGATCGCCCATCACGGTGCCAGCGTAGTCTTCGGGCGTTTCGACTTCAACGGCCATCATCGGTTCCAGCAGCACGGGGCTGGCCTTGCGCAGACCTTCCTTGAACGCCATGGAGCCGGCCATCTTGAACGCGTTTTCGTTCGAGTCCACATCGTGGTACGAACCGAAGAACAGCGTGACCTTGACGTCGACGATCGGGTAGCCAGCCAACACGCCCGAAGGCAGCGTTTCCTGGATGCCCTTGTCCACCGCGGGGATGTATTCGCGAGGAACCACACCGCCCTTGATGGCGTCCACGAATTCGTAGCCGCCGCCAGGAGCCAGGGGCTCGACCTTCAGCACCACGTGACCGTACTGGCCACGGCCGCCCGACTGCTTGACGAACTTGCCTTCAACTTCGTCGCAGGTCTTGCGGATGGTTTCACGGTAGGCCACTTGCGGCTTGCCGACGTTGGCTTCAACGCCGAACTCACGCTTCATGCGGTCGACCAGAATTTCCAGGTGAAGCTCGCCCATGCCGGAAATGATGGTTTGGCCGGATTCTTCGTCGCTGCGCACGCGGAACGACGGATCTTCCTGAGCCAGACGCGACAGCGCCAGACCCATCTTTTCCTGGTCAGCCTTCGACTTGGGTTCCACGGCCTGCGAAATCACGGGCTCCGGGAAAATCATGCGTTCGAGCAGGATGTGGGAGTCGATGTCGCACAGCGTTTCGCCGGTGGTCACGTCTTTCAGACCCACCACGGCGGCGATGTCGCCTGCCAACACTTCCTTGATTTCTTCGCGGTTGTTCGCGTGCATCTGCAGAATGCGGCCGATACGTTCCTTCTTGCCCTTGATGGGGTTGTAGACCGTATCGCCCGACTTCAGGACGCCCGAGTAAACGCGCACGAAGGTCAATTGACCCACGAACGGATCGCTCATCAGCTTGAATGCCAGAGCCGAGAACTTCTCGCTGTCGTCAGCCGAACGCTTGACGGGATTGCCGTCGTCGTCCATGCCGTCAACCGGAGGAATGTCCACGGGCGAAGGCAGGTAGTCGATGACTGCGTCCAGCATGCGCTGCACGCCCTTGTTCTTGAACGCGGTGCCGCACAGCATCGGCTGGATTTCGCCAGCGATGGTGCGTTGACGGATGGCCAGGTTGATTTCGGCTTCGTCCAAGGAACCCGTTTCCAGGTACTTGTTCATCAGCTCTTCCGACGACTCAGCGGCGGCTTCAACCAGCTTTTCACGCCATTCGTTCGCCAGACCTTCCAGCTCGGCCGGAACGTCCTTGTAGTCGAACTTGGTGCCTTGGCTGGCTTCGTCCCAAATGATCGCCTTCATCTTGACCAGGTCGACCACGCCTTGGAACGTGTCTTCGGCGCCGATGGGGATGACGATCGGCACGGGATTGGCGCGCAGGCGGTTCTTCAGCTGGTCATAGACCTTGAAGAAGTTGGCGCCGGTGCGGTCCATCTTGTTGACGAAGGCCAGACGCGGCACGCCGTACTTGTTGGCTTGGCGCCACACGGTTTCGGACTGGGGCTGAACACCGCCCACCGCGCAGTAGACCATGCAAGCACCGTCCAGGACGCGCATGGAACGTTCCACCTCGATGGTGAAGTCCACGTGTCCCGGGGTGTCGATGATGTTGATGCGGTGCTCGGGGTAGTTGCCGGCCATGCCACGCCAAAACGCCGTCGTAGCAGCCGACGTAATGGTGATGCCACGCTCTTGCTCTTGCTCCATCCAGTCCATGGTGGCTGCGCCATCATGCACTTCGCCAATCTTGTGATTGACGCCGGTATAGAACAGGATACGTTCGGTCGTGGTGGTTTTCCCTGCATCGATGTGCGCAGAGATACCAATGTTGCGATAGCGCTCGATCGGGGTTTTGCGGGCCATGGTGGATTAGTCCTTAAATTACCAGCGGAAATGGCTGAAGGCCTTGTTGGCCTCTGCCATCTTGTGCGTGTCTTCGCGCTTCTTCATCGCGGCGCCACGACCTTCGGAGGCGTCGATCAGTTCGCCAGCAAGACGCAGATCCATCGACTTCTCGCCACGCTTCTTGGCGGCTTCACGGAGCCAACGCATAGCCAGGGCCAGGCGGCGCACGGGGCGCACTTCAACCGGCACTTGGTAGTTGGCACCGCCAACGCGGCGGCTCTTCACTTCGACGATCGGCTTGATGTTGTTGATCGCCAGGCTGAAAACTTCGATCGGCTCTTTGCCGGTCTTGGTTTGCACTTGCTCGAGGGCGCCATAGATGATGCGCTCGGCGACGGCCTTCTTGCCGTCCAGCATGACGACGTTCATGAACTTGGCGAGTTCGACGCTGCCGAACTTGGGATCGGGCAGAATCTCGCGCTTGGGTACTTCGCGACGACGGGGCATTGTTGCTTCCTTGTGTCTGTTCAGTTGAACCGTGTTTCATTACACGGCCATGGCCGCCCATTGGGACGACCCCTTACGTGCCGCGCACCTTCCCATCATCTGGACGGCGCGGTCGCACTTCCCGGGTGACGGACTTCCGCCACAAGGGGGGTACTGCTGACTCGTTATTAAGCCTTCTTCGGGCGCTTGGCGCCGTACTTCGAGCGGGCTTGCTTACGATCCTTGACGCCTTGCAGGTCGAGGGAACCGCGCACGATGTGATAACGCACACCGGGCAAGTCCTTCACACGACCGCCACGCACCAGGACGACCGAGTGCTCTTGCAGGTTGTGGCCTTCACCGCCGATGTACGAAATGACTTCGTAACCGTTGGTCAGACGCACTTTGGCAACCTTGCGCAGAGCGGAGTTCGGCTTCTTGGGGGTGGTGGTGTACACGCGAGTGCACACGCCGCGGCGTTGCGGGCAGTTTTCGAGCGCGGGGCTCTTGCTTTTGATGATGCTGACTTCGCGCGGCTTGCGCACGAGTTGGCTAATGGTAGGCATGACCTTTGAAATCCCTTTTACGTACCACTGGTAAGTACTTACGTACTCGTCTCCTCAAGACTGTTCTATCGGAGAAGGCAGTTCGCGCAAAACCGCCTCAAACGTTCGTATACGTAAAAGAGCGGGCTTGCCAACAAACCATGACAAACGCACAAAACCTGATGCAGCGGGGAGCAGTCGGACTGATGGAACCGGGAACAAAAGGCTCGTGACGCACCTTGGTTTCCGGTCCCTGAACTGTTTACCCTTCGGCGTACGGATTTTGCGCGCGAAATAAAGCAGTAAGCCCTTTAGCATAACTGACATCGGGGCGTACTGTCAAAGTGTTTTGTAAGCGCAGCAAGGTGGCGCATTGGCGCCAGAAGCCTGCCTTTTAAGCGCTGCTGGCGAAATTTGGGGGCACGTATGGCGAAAATACGGGACACAACGGGCACGCAACGGAGATGCGGCGGCGCGCGCCGGGCTCCCGTTCCACGATCGCAGGGTGTCGAGTGTACTCGCGTCAGGACCTATTGGTCGGTGAACAGGTAGCCGCTGCCGTAGACCGTGCGGATCGGCAGCAACACGCCCGCCTGCTCGGCCTTGCGGCGTAGACGGCTGACGATGACGTCGATGCTGCGTACGCTGCTGGAGCGCGCGCCGCCCCCTTCAACCCGCAATTCGTCTCCGAGCGCATCGCGGCCGACGGTCCTGCCCGCCACTTCAAGCAGCGCGCGCACGATCAGGCGCTCGTTGGCCGACAGCGACAGGGTCGTTCCTGTGGGCGCCGCGAGCGTCCAGCCCTGGTCGCGCAGTTCCCATTGTGCCGCGCCAGTGCTTTCAGGCGGCGCCAGGTCCGCGGGCGCGGGCAGGCGGCGCGCCAGGGAAAGCAGGATGCCGGCAAGTTCCCGCGGGTCCTGGGGGTCAGGCAGGCACGCATCGGCGCCGCTCTGCAGACAACGCAAGCGACCGTCCACAGACATATTGCGACCCATCACGACGATGCCCAGGGGCGCCGACCCCTGCAGGCGCGCCACCAGGGCGTAGCCGATTTCGCCCGCGGTGCCGATGTCGAGGGCCACGGCATCGAAATGGTCCCCGCCGAGCAGTCCGAACAATTCAAGAGAGGTAGAGCAGCCACGGGCCGAGATTCCCGCAAGCAGCAATGTGGACACCGTCGCACTGCGGGCGACTTCGTCCGGGGACATCACAAGTACGCGCAATTGATTCATATCTGTTCCGTTCCGCAATCCCGCCCCTTGCTCCGCCTGCTGTGTCCGCGGCTGGTGAAATGGTTGAGACAGTGTGGCGCGGTGTTACGCAACAACTCCAGTCAAGATTCGTCAACTTTGCAATGTTTGACAGTTCTTGCCATAACGTAGCCAGCAGCCACGTTGCCCGAGTTATCATTCGTTTACACAAATTTCCCCATCCTCTTGCAACGCGGCGCGATTAGGGCGCTTGCGTCGCATACCCTCCCGAGAACTTGTTTGATGAAAATCGCGTCGCTGGAAGATGACCTCGACCAGGCTCGTCGCATCCAGCAAGTTCTGACCGCCGCTGGATACACCTGCACCAGCTATCACCAGAGCCGGGACCTGCTGGCCGCCCTGCGTACCGAGATGTTTGATCTGGTCCTGCTGGACTGGCATCTGCCCGATATCGACGGGGACGACGTGGTCCGCTGGCTGCGCGCCAACATCGGCGCTCGCATCCCCGTCATTTTCCTGACCAACCGGTCCAGCGAGGATGACCTGGTGGAGGGGCTGCGCTCGGGCGCGGACGACTACATCGTCAAACCCCTGCGCCCCCTGGAGCTGTTGGCTCGCGTAGCCGCCCTGCTGCGGCGCAGCCAGATCGCGGAACCGGCCAGCGATACGTTCGAAGTCGCACGCTACCGAATCGAGCCCGCGGCGCGCGCCATTTCCCTGGACGGCGCCGCCATCGCGCTGGCGCCGAAGGAATACGAGCTCGCGCTGCTGTTTTTCCGGAACCTGGGCCGGCTGATGTCGCGTGACGTCCTCGCTGAGTGCGTCTGGAACCGGGAAATTCCCGCCACGTCACGCACGCTGGACACCCATTTGTCGAACATCCGGCAAAAGCTGCAATTGCGTCCCCAGCATGGCGTGCGCCTGACATCCTCTTATGCGCTTGGATACCGGCTGGAACTGGTCAGCCCGTCCGAAGACAGCCAGACGCCAACGCCCTAGCGCGTCGCACGAATCTCTGGAGAACCGATTGCCATGAGCCGCTTCCGCGCGCTTTCTCTGCTTGCCCTGCTTTCCTGGCTCACGCTAAGCGCGCCGGCGAATAGCCAGCCCGCCGGCTCGTTGGGCGAGGACTTCATCTATCGCGTCCGCCACGGCGATACCCTGATCGAGCTCGCTGCCCAGTACACGCGCAACCAGGGCAACTGGGGTCAACTGCAAAAGCTGAATGCCATCGTGACGCCCGAGCGCCTGCCCATCGGACTGGAATTGCATATTCCCCTGTCGATGATTCCGGTGCGCGACGCGCTGGCGCGGGTGGTGCACGTCAGTGGCCAAGCCGATTCGAACGGACAAGCGCTGCAGCCGGGAACCCCCGTGAAGGAAGGCAGCACTGTTGTCACCGCGCCCAACGGCTTTGTCACTTTGGAGCTGGCCGACGGCTCCAAGCTCACCCTGCCCTCCGACGGCGCGGTCGAGTTGACGCGTCTGCGTCAATTCGAGGGGACCGCGCTGACCGATTCGGTCATCAATGTGAGGCGCGGCAGCGTGGAATCGTCCGTGGCTCCTGGCGGTAAGGGAGTCGGCCGTTTCGAGGTCCGAACGCCGGTCGCCGTCACTGGCGTGCGGGGCACGCGCTTCCGCGTGCAAAGCGGCGCGCAGGGCGTGCACAGCGAGGTGCTGGAGGGCAGCGTCAGGCTGCAGCCCCATGCACCCGGCGCGACGCCGGCCAAGCCCGTTGCCATTGCCGAAGGCTACGGCGCGGCGATCGGCGCCGACGGCAATGTATCGGACGTGCGGCCGCTTCTGCAGGCGCCACGGCTGGGCAAACCCGTGCGCGCCGGCAGCGGCTGGACCAGTCCCTTCGCCCCGGTTGCCGGCGCGCAGAAATACCTGGTGCGCGTGTCGCGGGATGCCGACGGCTCCCTGCCCGTATCGTCTGCCAGCTTTCCCGGCAACGACATTCGCTTCAGCGCCCCCGGACCCGGCACCTTCTACGTATCGGTGCGCGCCGTCGACAGCCTGGGCTTGCACGGACAGGACGCGGTCGAGACCTTCGAAGGCGCGAATTCGCTGATGACTTCGTTCGGCCTGAGCGTTGGCAGCGGCTCCGGCGGACTCGTAACGCTGACCGACTACTAGAAGCCGCTTCATGGCCGACGCCACCGACTCCCAGGACCGGCCCTCCCGCTCAGGGCTATGGCTGACGGTGGCGCTGGCTGCGTTCGCCGCGCTATTGGGTTCGTTCAACGGGCTGGGCCGGCTCGATCAGGTCTTTTACGATCGCGCGGTCATGATGACGGGACGCGCCCCCGACCCCGGCATCATGATCGTGGCGATCGACGACGCGAGCATTGATGCGCTCGGACGCTGGCCCTGGAGGCGTGCGATCCACGCAGCGCTGCTCGACCGCCTGAGCGGCGCCCGCGCCGTGGGCGTGGACCTGATCTTCGCGGAACCGGACACCACCAACCCGGGCGACGATCTCATTCTGGCCGACAGCATCCGGCGCAACGGACGCACCGTGCTGCCGGTGGTGCTGGACCGTCTCAGGAATCCGACCGCCATAGGCTTGCCCATCCCCGCGTTGGCCACGGCCGCGGCCTCGACCGGCTTCATCAACGCCCTGATCGATCCCGACGGCGTGGTGCGCGAAGCCGAACTCACGACCCAGTTCGCCGGGGATCGCAGAAACCATATGGCGATCTCGATGCTGGAGGTCGGCGGTGAATCGGCGCAGGCACAGCGGCTGCTCGAACGCGCCGATTCGCAGGGCCGGATTCTGATCCCCTATTCCGGTCCGCCCGCCCACACGCGCACCGTGTCATACCTGTCCGTGCTGCGCGGCGATCTGCCGCCCGAGGAGCTGCGCGGGAAATATGTGCTGGTGGGGGCATGGGCCACGGGGCTGGGCGACAACTACCCCACGCCGGTATCGCACGATGTCAGCGGCATATCGGGGGTCGAGATCGTCGCCAACATCCTGCAGGCCGCGCGCGCCGACATCGCCTACCAGCGTCCGCCGTCCTGGGGGAATGCGCTGTTCGCCGTGCTGCCCGTCCTGCTCGCCTGCCTCGCATTGTGGCGCCTGTCTCCCAAACAGGCGCTGCTGGTCAGCATCGCGCTCGTCGCAGGCATCGTACTGGCCGCCTGGCTGCTGCTGGCTTATGGCTACCTGTGGTTTGCGCCGACGGCGGCGTTGGCCGGCGTGGCGCTGTGCTACCCGCTATGGAGCTGGCGCAGCCAAGAGGCGGCGTTGCGCTACATGGACAACGAGCTGCGCCGCCTGCAACGTGAATATCCGCCCATCCTCAATGAAGCCCGCGTTCAATCGGCCGGCCCCACGGCTTCACTGGAAAGCCGGGTGGGCGAATTGCGGCGGGCATTGGAGCGCGTGCGCAACCTGCGGCGATTTCTGGCAGACGGCCTCGATGGAATGCCGGATGCGACCCTGGTTTTCGATCAGGAGGGGCGCATGCGATTCCGCAACCAGGCTGCCATTCTGTATTTCCAGCGGCTGGGCATACGGCCTCCCCGCGTTGGCGGCCCGGCTGCCCACCTGCTCGAAAAGACCATCTCCGATGAGGCCGCGAGGCTGCGCGTGGCCAAGGCGCTAAGCGGTCAACACCCGGCCGAGGCCGCGTCGCCCTGGAGCGCCGGGCTTGAGGTACGCGACCACGCCGGACGCGACCTGATCCTGAAATGCGTTCCGATCCACACGGCCGAGGGCAATTTCGCCGGCACCGTGGCCACGCTGACTGACATTTCCCGCATCCGCCAAGCCGAACGGCAACGCGAAGAGACCTTGCGCTTCATCTCTCACGACATGCGCGCTCCTCAAAGTTCGATCCTGGCGCTCGTGGAGATGACGCGGGATGCGGAAGCGCCGGACAACCAGAACGGCACCCTCAAGCGCATCGCAATGTTGGCCAACCGCACCCTGCGCCTGGTCGATGACTTCGTCCATCTGACTCGCGCGGAGTCCATGGCGATCGGCTCGGCGGAACTGGACCTGGGCAGCCTGCTTCAGGACGGTGTCGATGATTTCTGGGCTTCCGCCAGTCAACGCAATCTTGTGCTGGAGGTGACGACGCCGCTGCCTGCCGCATACACCCGCGGCGACCAGACGCTGCTGATGCGCGCCTTGTGCAACCTCATCGACAACGCGGTCAAGTACAGTCCCGCCGGCACTCGCATCGACTGCGGCATCGAGGAAGAACCTGGCTTCTGGCGGGTAAGCGTGCGCGATCAGGGCCAAGGCATTGCGGCGGAGGATATCGCTCGCCTGTTCGAACCCTTCTCGCGCGTGGGCGTCGAGCGCCGGGGCGATGTAGGAGGCGCGGGCCTGGGGCTGGCTTTCGTGCGTACCGTAGCCGAACGCCACGGCGGATCTGTCGAGGTCCGCAGCGAGCCGGGCGCCGGTTCGGTCTTTACGCTGCGCTTGCCCCGCGCGTAGCGGGCACACCGGACGCCTGGAGCTGCCGCCGGCCTGTTCGGCAAGACGGCCCTACTGGAAGGTATGCGAAAGAACGGCGGCCTTGCCCGCCTTGACCTCGAGCGTCGTGCGAAATGGCGGTAGATCCGCATTGCGAAGCACGACCTGATATTTGCCGGGTATCAGCTTTATTTCCTTCACCGGAGGGCTAATGCCGCGCGCCACGCCGTTGACCCACACTTCTCCCCAGGGACGGATATCCAGGCGCACGCTGACCGGAACCGGCTTGGGCTTCGGGGCGTCTTCCGAGGCGACGGACGCCTGCGGCGCCGCCGGCGCGGCCGTGGGTGCCAGCGGCGGCGCCGCGGGCTGGGCCGCAGCGGGATCGGAAGGATTCACGGTTGCCCCCAACGGAGCCTCCGTGGCGTTCAGGGTCGGGGACGGCAAATCGCCGGGAGCCTGAGAGGCCGGAGGCGGCTGAACCGCGGCCGGCGCTGCGGCCGGTGGAACGGGCTTGGGCAGGGGATGCACGGCTGGGGGGTTGGGCTGCACGACCTCGGAACGCGTGATCAGGGCATTGGGTGTTCCCATGCCCGACTGGACCCAGGCATAGACTCCCACGCCCACGAGCGCCACGATCAGCAGCAGCGCCAGCAATGGCCGGCGCTTGCGGGCAGCCTGGTCTGCCTCCGCCATGCCCGCGGCCGGCGCCGCGATGCCCGCACTCTCGGCGGTATCGGCGGCGGCCGGGGCCGTTTCGGTATAGGTCTCCACGCCCAACAAGCCCGCCAACTCGGCCAACGTCTGCGGCCGGTCCTGCGGATTCATCGACAGACCCGAATCGATGGCGCGAAGGAAGTCCTGGCCATACTTCGCCAGCCCCAGCGATGCCAGGGGTTCATAGGTATCCCTGGCCCGGCGTTCGGGCGCCGGCGTCGGCCGGCTGCCAGTGACGAGCGTATGCGCCACGGCGCACAGGGCATAGATGTCGGTCCAGGAACCGCGCGGCCATTCCATCGAGTCGGTGTACATCTCGAATGGCGCAAAACCCGAGGCCGGCGTCCTGCTGGCGCGGCGCGAACGCGCAACAACCAGTTCGGGCAGCAGATGCGCGCGCGCGCCCTCGTCCATGCCCACGGTTTCAAGGGAAATATCGCCGCAGATTTCTCCCTGTGCATGCAGGGTGACGAGCGAAGGCAGCAGATCCGACAAGAGCCGCTTGATGCGCGATTCCGGCACGCCTCCGGCCGCGCTCGCGGCAATGGCGCTCAAGGGGCGCAATGCCAGCGGCGCGGCGCCTGAGAAGGGGCCACGCGGCGTCAACAGGCCGGCGGAAGAAGACATGATCGAAGCTGCGCCAGGGCGCCAATAACGGGTTGAGGGCTGATAGGCGGAATATTATCCAATCCGCAACATAAGGACATTGCCGAAAATGTCCGAGCGCATCAGGCTGTGGCACGATAGCGTACCGCCACACCACTCTACATCTTTGGAAGCCATGAAAATTCGCGTTCTGAGCAGCCTGCTCGGTGTATCAGCCCTTCTGGCTGGTTGTGCCGGCATGAATACCCTTCAGCCCGAAACTCCGCCGACCGCCGAAGCACTGGACCAACTGCAGCAGGTGCGGGACCAGTACAGCGCCGGCCGCTATGGCGAGGTCATCCGCAACGTCGCCACTTCGGACACGTTGGCCTCCTCATCCAAGGCGGTGCGGATCGAAGCCTACAAGCTCCAGGCTTTCAGCTATTGCGTCACGCGCTATACACAGCTTTGCGAAGACAGCTTCGCCCGTATCCTCAGCCTGGACCCCGCTTTTGAACTAGCCGCCAATGAAGCCGGCCATCCGGCCTGGGGCCCTGCCTTCCAACGCGCCCGCGCTCAGGCGGTGAAATAGTCCGCCTGCACCCTTCCCTGCGCGGGTGATAAAAAAAGGCCGCTGATTCGCATCAGCGGCCTTTTTGCTTTCAGGCTTCCCCGTGCTGGAACCGCGCACGGGGAACCTGTCCGGGGGGGTTCCGCTTATTCGGCGGAATCCTCGGTGCCGACGTCGGAGGCCGGGGCATCCGCGTCCGAGCCCACCGTGACCGGCGAGTCTTCGAACGGGTTGGCCTGCTGGCGAGCGGCTTCGCGTTCCGCCGCCTCCAGTTCTTCCTTGTCGCGGCGTGCGTGGTGGTAAGCCAGGCCGGTACCCGCCGGAATGAGGCGGCCGACGATGACGTTTTCCTTCAAGCCGCGCAGGTCGTCGCGCTTGCCCATGATGGCGGCTTCGGTCAGGACACGGGTGGTTTCCTGGAACGAAGCGGCCGAGATGAACGAGTCGGTCGACAGCGAGGCCTTCGTGATACCCAGCAGCACGTTGTCGTAGGAAGCCGGACGGCGATCTTCAGCCGTGACGCGGTCGTTCTCGTTCAACAGCTCGGAGCGCTCGACCTGCTCGCCCACGATGAAGTCGGTATCGCCGGCATCGACGATGTTCACACGGCGCAGCATCTGACGAACAATCACTTCGATGTGCTTGTCGTTGATCTTCACGCCCTGCAGACGGTACACGTCCTGCACTTCGTCGACGATGTAGGTCGCCAGCTTCTCGATGCCTTGCAGACGCAGGATGTCGTGGGGATCGGCCGGGCCGTCCACGATCATTTCGCCCTTGTTCACGACTTGGCCGTCATGCACCAGAACCTGCTTTTCCTTCGGAATCAGGAACTCGTGGCTCACGCCTTCCAGGTCGGTGATGACCAGACGCTGCTTGCCCTTGGTGTCCTTGCCGAACGAAACCGTGCCGGTAACGTCGGCGAGCATGCCGGCGTCCTTGGGCGAACGGGCTTCGAACAGTTCGGCCACGCGCGGCAGACCGCCGGTAATGTCGCGGGTCTTTTGCGATTCTTGCGGAATACGCGCCAGAACTTCACCCACGGCAACCTGCAGGCCGTCGCGCACGGTAATCAGCGCGCCCACCGGGAACGAGATGTTCACCGAGTGATCGGTGCCGGCGATCTTGACGTCCTCGCCGCTCTCGTTGACCAGCTTGATCTGCGGACGCATGACGATCTTGCCGCCACGGGTCTTCGGCGTGATGACGACAAGCGTCGACAGGCCGGTGACTTCGTCCACCTGCTTGGCAACGGTCACGCCTTCTTCGATGTTCTCGAAGCGGACGGCACCGCCGTATTCCGACACGATCGGACGAGTCAGCGGATCCCACGTGGCCAGACGGGCGCCGGCCTTGACGGTGTCGCCGTCACCCACCAGCACGGTTGCGCCGTACGGGATCTTGTGGCGTTCGCGTTCGCGGCCGTTGTCGTCGAAGATCGCCAGTTCGCCGGAACGCGAGATCGCAACGCGTTCGCCCTTGGCGTTCGTGACATAGCGCATCGTGCTGGCAAAACCAACAACGCCGCTCGACTTCGTTTCCACGGCGCTGGCCAGCGCCGAACGCGATGCCGCGCCACCGATGTGGAACGTACGCATCGTGAGCTGCGTGCCCGGCTCGCCGATGGACTGGGCAGCGATAACGCCGACTGCTTCGCCCTGGTTGACCGGCGAACCACGACCCAGGTCGCGGCCGTAGCAGTGTGCGCACAGGCCATGACGCGTTTCGCAGGTCAGCGGCGTGCGGACCTTGACTTCGTCCACGCCGATGCGGTCGATGGTGTCGACCAGGTCTTCGTCCAGCAGGGTGCCGGCGACGATGGCCGTTTCCTGCGTGTCCGGGTTGACGATATCCACAGCAGCCACGCGGCCCAGGATACGGTCGCGCAACGGCTCGATGACTTCGCCGCCTTCGACCAGGGCTTTCATGTTGTAGCCCTGCGAAGTGCCGCAGTCGTCTTCGGTGATGACCAGATCCTGCGTCACGTCGACCAGACGACGGGTCAGGTAACCCGAGTTCGCGGTCTTCAGTGCCGTATCGGCCAGACCCTTACGCGCGCCGTGAGTGGAGATGAAGTACTGGAGTACGTTCAGGCCTTCACGGAAGTTCGCGGTAATGGGCGTTTCGATAATGGAGCCGTCCGGCTTGGCCATCAGGCCGCGCATACCGGCCAACTGGCGAATCTGGGCGGCCGAACCGCGGGCGCCCGAGTCAGCCATCATGTAGATGGAGTTGAACGATTCCTGGCGCACTTCCTCGCCGTGACGGTTGGTCACGGGCTCGGTGGCCAGTTGTTCCATCATCGCCTTGCCGACCTTGTCGCCGGCCTTGCCCCAGATGTCCACCACGTTGTTGTAGCGTTCTTGGGACGTGACCAGACCCGACGAGTACTGCTTGTCGATTTCCTTCACTTCGCGGCTGGCTTCGGCCAGGATGCCTTCCTTGGCGGTCGGGATCAGCATATCGCCCATGGCGATCGAGATGCCGCCGCGCGTGGCCAGCTTGAAGCCGGACTGCATCAGCTTGTCGGCGAAGATCACGGTGTCGCGCAGGCCGCAACGGCGGAACGACTGGTTGATCAGGCGCGAGATTTCCTTCTTCTTCAGTGCCTTGTTCAGCACCGTGAAGGGCAGGCCCTTCGGCAGGATCTCGGACAGCAGCGCACGGCCGACCGTCGTCTCGTGACGACGGATCACCGGTTGCCATTCGCCAGCTTCGTCGCGCTCGTGTTCCTTCAGACGCACGGTGACGCGGCTTTGCAGCTCGACTTCGCCGTTGTCGTAGGCACGCTGAACTTCAGCGACGTCGGTGAAGAAGATGCCTTCGCCGCGGCCGTTGATGCGCTCACGCGTCGTGTAGTACAGACCCAGCACGATATCCTGGGACGGCACGATCGACGGTTCGCCGTTGGCCGGGAACAGCACGTTGTTCGACGCCAGCATCAGCGTGCGCGCTTCCAGCTGGGCTTCCAGCGACAGCGGCACGTGAACAGCCATCTGGTCACCGTCGAAGTCGGCGTTGAACGCCGCGCAAACCAGCGGGTGCAGCTGGATGGCCTTGCCTTCGATCAGGACCGGCTCGAACGCCTGGATGCCCAAACGGTGCAGCGTGGGCGCACGGTTCAGCATGACCGGGTGTTCGCGGATGACTTCTTCCAGGATGTCCCAGACCACCGGTTCCTGGCTTTCCACCAGCTTCTTGGCAGCCTTGATGGTCGTGGCCAGGCCCATCATCTCCAGACGGTTGAAGATGAACGGCTTGAACAATTCCAGGGCCATCAGCTTGGGCAGGCCGCATTGATGCAGCTTGAGCTGCGGACCCACCACGATGACCGAACGGCCCGAGTAGTCGACGCGCTTGCCCAGCAGGTTCTGACGGAAACGACCGCTCTTGCCCTTGATCATGTCGGCCAGCGACTTCAGCGCGCGCTTGTTGGCGCCCGTCATGGCCTTGCCACGGCGGCCGTTGTCCAGCAGCGAGTCGACGGCTTCCTGCAGCATCCGCTTTTCGTTGCGCAGGATGATTTCCGGCGCCTTGAGCTCCAGAAGGCGCTTCAAGCGGTTGTTGCGGTTGATGACGCGGCGGTACAGGTCGTTCAGGTCGGAGGTCGCGAAGCGGCCGCCGTCCAGCGGCACCAGCGGACGCAGGTCCGGCGGCAGCACGGGCAGCACTTCCATGACCATCCACTCGGCCTTGATGCCCGACTTCTGGAAGCCTTCCAGCACCTTCAGGCGCTTGGAGATCTTCTTGATCTTGGCTTCCGAGCTGGTGGCCTTCAGTTCGCCGCGCAGCGTTTCCACTTCGCGGTCGATGTCGATGGTGCGCAGCAGTTCGCGCACGGCTTCCGCGCCCATCAGGGCACGGAAGTCGTCGCCGTATTCCTCGGTCTTGGCGAGGAAATCGTCATCCGACATGATCTGGCCGCGCTTGAGCGGAGTCATGCCGGGTTCGATCACGCACCAGGCTTCGAAATACAGAACGCGTTCGATGTCGCGCAGGGTCATGTCGAGCACCATGCCCAGACGCGACGGCAGGCTCTTCAGGAACCAGATGTGCGCGACGGGGCTGGCCAGCTCGATGTGGCCCATGCGTTCACGGCGAACCTTGGCGACGGTAACTTCAACGCCGCACTTCTCGCAGATCACGCCACGATGCTTCAGGCGCTTGTACTTGCCGCACAAGCACTCGTAGTCTTTGATCGGGCCAAAGATCTTGGAGCAGAACAGACCGTCGCGCTCAGGCTTGAACGTGCGGTAGTTGATGGTCTCGGGCTTGCGAACTTCGCCGTAAGACCACGAACGGATCTTCTCGGGCGAGGCGATGCCGATCTTGATGGCATCGAATTGCTCGTCTTGCGAGACTTGCTTAAAGAGGTCGAGTAGCGCTTTCATTAGTTACGCTCCAAATCCATGTCCAGGGCCAACGAGCGGATTTCCTTGACCAGCACATTGAACGATTCCGGCATGCCGGCATCGATGACGTGGTCGCCCTTGACGATGTTTTCGTAAACCTTGGTACGACCGTTGATGTCGTCCGACTTCACCGTCAGCATTTCCTGCAGGGTGTAGGCGGCGCCGTATGCTTCCAGCGCCCACACTTCCATTTCCCCGAAACGCTGACCGCCGAACTGCGCCTTGCCACCCAGCGGCTGCTGGGTCACCAGCGAGTACGGGCCGGTGGAACGCGCGTGCATCTTGTCGTCGACCAAGTGATGCAGCTTCAGGTAGTGCATGTAGCCGACAGTCACGGGGCGCTCGAATTTCTCGCCCGTGCGGCCGTCGAACAGCCATGCCTGCGTACGCGAAGGCGTCAACGCCATGCGCGCGGCGACGTCGTCCGGATAGGCCAGTTCCAGCATCGTGGTGATTTCCTCTTCGGTGGCACCGTCGAAGACGGGCGTCGCGAACGGCACGCCGTTCTTGAGGTTCTGGGCCATTTCCATGACTTCTTCGTCGGTCAGCTCGTCGATGCGCGCACCCGTGCCGGTCGTGTTGTAGACCTTGTCCAGGTATGCGCGGACGTTCTTGACCTGCGCCGTGCGCTCGTCGCGCAGCAGATCGGCAATGCGGTGGCCCACACCCTTGGCAGCCCAGCCCAAGTGAACTTCCAGCACCTGGCCGACGTTCATCCGCGAGGGCACGCCCAGCGGGTTCAGAACGATGTCGGCCGGCGTGCCGTCAGCCATGTGCGGCATGTCTTCCACCGGGGTGATACGCGAGACCACGCCCTTGTTGCCGTGACGGCCTGCCATCTTGTCGCCAGGCTGCAGACGACGCTTCACGGCCAGGTAGACCTTGATCATCTTCAGCACGCCCGGGGGCAGTTCGTCGCCCTGCGTCAGCTTCTTGCGCTTCTCTTCGAAGGCCAGATCAAACTGGTGACGCTTCTGCTCGAGCGATTCCTTGGCCTGTTCCAGCACGACAGCGTGCGGCTCGTCGGCCAGACGGATGTCGAACCACTGCCAGCGGTCCAGATCAGCCAGGTAAGCCTTGGTGATCGTGGCGCCCTTGGCCAGCTTGCGCGGGCCGCCGTTGACGGCCTTGTTGACCAGCATCTTTTCGATACGGTCGAACTGGTCGTTTTCAACGATGCGCAGCTGGTCGTTCAGGTCCTGGCGATAGCGGCGCAGTTCATCGTCGATGATGGACTGGGCGCGCTTGTCGCGCACGATGCCTTCACGCGTGAACACTTGCACGTCGATCACGGTGCCGGTCATGCCCGAAGGCACGCGCAGCGAGGTGTCCTTAACGTCGGACGCCTTTTCACCGAAGATGGCGCGCAGCAGCTTTTCTTCCGGCGTCAGCTGGGTTTCGCCCTTCGGCGTGACCTTGCCGACCAGCACGTCGTCGGCGCTGACTTCGGCGCCGATGTACGTGATGCCGGAATCGTCCAGGCGGTTCAACTGCGTCTCAGCCAGGTTGCTGATGTCGCGGGTGATTTCTTCCGGGCCCAGCTTCGTGTCGCGCGCGACAACCGTCAGTTCCTCGATGTGCACCGAGGTATAGCGATCATCCGCCACAACCTTTTCGGAGATCAGGATCGAGTCTTCGAAGTTGTAGCCGTTCCAGGGCATGAACGCGATCAGCATGTTCTGACCCAGGGCGAGTTCGCCCAGGTCGGTCGATGCGCCATCGGCCAGCACGTCGCCCTTGGCAACCTTGTCGCCACGCTTGACGATAGGACGCTGGTTGATGTTCGTGTTCTGGTTGGAACGCGTGTACTTGATCAGGTTGTAGATGTCGACGCCGACTTCGCCCGCGACGTTTTCTTCGTCGTTCACGCGAATCACGACGCGCTCGGCATCAACGTGATCGACCAGGCCGCCACGCAGTGCTTGAACGGTGGTGCCCGAGTCAACGGCCACGGTGCGTTCGATGCCCGTACCCACGACCGGCTTTTCCGGACGCAGGCAAGGCACGGCCTGGCGTTGCATGTTGGCGCCCATCAGTGCGCGGTTCGCGTCATCGTGTTCCAGGAACGGAATCAGCGATGCGGCGACCGACACGATCTGCGACGGAGCAACGTCCATGTAGTGCACGTTGGCCGGTGCGGTCAACATCGTTTCGCCGGCTTCACGGCAAGCGACCAGGTCATCGACGAACTTGCCATCTTCGTCCAGCGCGGCGTTGGCCTGCGCAATGACGTAGTGGCTTTCTTCGATGGCCGACAGGTAATCGATCTGCTCGCTGACGCGGCCATCGATAATCTTGCGGTAAGGCGTTTCCAGGAAGCCGTACTCGTTCAGACGAGCGTACAGCGCCATGGAGTTGATCAGACCGATGTTCGGGCCTTCCGGCGTTTCGATCGGGCAGACGCGGCCGTAGTGGGTGGGATGCACGTCGCGGACTTCAAAGCCGGCGCGCTCGCGGGTCAGACCGCCCGGGCCCAATGCGGAAACGCGACGCTTGTGCGTGATTTCCGACAACGGGTTGGTTTGGTCCATGAACTGCGACAACTGGCTCGAACCGAAGAACTCCTTGATGGCTGCCGAGATCGGCTTGGAGTTGATCAGGTCGTGCGGCATCAGGTTTTCGGTCTCGGCCTGGCCCAGACGTTCCTTGACGGCGCGCTCGACGCGCACGAGGCCGGCGCGGAACTGGTTTTCGGCCAGTTCGCCGACGCAACGCACGCGGCGGTTGCCCAAGTGATCGATGTCATCGATCTGGCCACGGCCGTTACGCAGCTCAACCAGCACCTTGATGGTTTCAAGGATGTCTTCGTTGGTCAGCGTCATCGCGCCGGTGATGTCTTCACCACGGCCCAGACGGCTATTGACCTTCATGCGGCCAACGCGCGACAGGTCGTACGTGTCTTCGCTGTAGAACAGACGCTGGAACAGCGCTTCCACCGCTTCTTCGGTGGGCGGCTCGCCAGGACGCATCATGCGGTAGATGGCAACGCGCGCGGCCATCTGGTCGGCGGTTTCGTCGGTGCGCAGCGTTTGCGAAATGTACGGACCACGGTCCAGGTCGTTCGTGTAGAGCGCCTGAATGTCATGCACATTGGCGGCACGCAGCGCGCCAAGCACGCTTTCCGTGACTTCGTCGTTGGCGTTGGCAATGACTTCGCCGGTATCTTCGTCAACGATATTCTTGGCCAGCACGCGGCCGTACAAGAAGTCTTCAGGCACGGAGATACGCTGGATGCCGGCGGCAGCCAGGTCGCGCAGATGCTTGGCATTGATGCGCTTGTCTTTTTCGACGATGACCTTGCCATCGCGGTCCGAAATGTCGAAACGGGCCATTTCGCCCTTCCAACGTTCCGGCACGAATTCCATCATTGCGCCTTCGCTCTTGAGTTCGAAATTATCGAAGTCGAAGAAGTTGGCCAGGATGGATTCCGGCGTCATTCCGATGGCCTTGCACAGAATCGTGACAGGCATCTTGCGACGGCGGTCGACACGGAAGAACAGAACGTCCTTCGGATCGAATTCGAAGTCCAGCCACGAGCCGCGGTAAGGAATCACGCGGGCCGAGAACAGGAGCTTGCCGGAGCTGTGCGTCTTGCCGCGGTCGTGTTCGAAGAACACGCCAGGCGAACGATGCAACTGCGACACGATGACACGCTCGGTGCCATTGATGACAAAGGAACCCGTGCCCGTCATGAGCGGAATTTCGCCCATGTAGACTTCTTGTTCCTTCACTTCCTTCACGGTAGGCTTGCTGACTTCGCGGTCAAGCAGCACCAGGCGGACCTTGGCTCGCAGGGGCGAGGCATAGGTCAGGCCACGTTGCTGACATTCCTTGACATCGAACACCGGTTCGCCGAGCACGTAGCTCACGAACTCCAAGCGCGCCATACCGTTGTGACTAACGATCGGGAAAATCGACGAGAACGCCGCCTGCAAACCGTCGGCTACGCGATCGGACGGGGCGGTATCCGCCTGCAGGAAAGTTAGGTAGGATTGAAGCTGTGTCGCCAAAAGGAAAGGAACGTTTTGAACGTCTTCACGCTTGGCGAAGCTTTTGCGGATGCGCTTTTTTTCGGTGTACGAGTAAGGCATGAGCACTCCGACTCGAGGTTACATGGGCCGTCAACCACGGCCCCGGGTGATACGACTCCAGGAAACCCCACTGAATGGGCCTGCCCCCAGTAGGGGTTTCCTGGAAACGCAAAAGCCCGGGGACTGCAAACTGTGCTGTCCCCGGGCAGTTGACGCAGGTCTTACTTGACTTCGACCTTGGCGCCAGCTTCTTCCAGCTTCTTCTTGGCGGCTTCGGCGTCAGCCTTGGCCACAGCTTCCTTGACGGGCTTCGGAGCGCCGTCGACCAGGTCCTTGGCTTCCTTCAGACCCAGACCGGTCAGCTCGCGCACGGCCTTGATGACGCTAACCTTGTTCGCGCCGGCTTCCAGCAGGACGACGGTGAACTCGGTTTGCTCTTCAGCAGCGGCGGCAGCGCCACCAGCGGCGGGAGCAGCGACAGCGACAGCAGCGGCAGCAGCCGACACGCCGAACTTCTCTTCCATTTCCTTGATCAGCTCGGACAGCTCGAGCACGGTCATGCCAGCGATGGCGTCAAGGATTTCAGCTTTGTTAAGTGCCATTTTTCAGAACTCCAAATATTTTGGTAATGCCAGGGTTTGGGTGTCGCTTCGTCGTTCAGCGAATTCCGGACAGCAGGGCGATTAGGCCGCTGCCTTTTGGTCGCGCACGGCCGCGAGGCCACGAGCGAACTTGGTCGGAACTTCGTTGAGCGTACGCACGAATTGCGCGATGGGGGCTTGCATGGTGCCAAGCAGTTTCGACAGCAACTCTTCGCGCGAGGGCATGGTGGCCAGAGCCTTCACACCTTCTTGGGTCAGCAGGTTGTTGGGCAATGCGCCCGCCTTGATGACCAGCTTGTCGTTGCTTTTCGCGAAACCTGCGATGACCTTGGCCGCCGAAACCGGATCAGTGCTGATGCCATAGATCAGCGGACCGGTCAGTTGCTCAGCCAACGGCTCGAAAGCCGTGCCGGCAACAGCACGACGGGCCAGCGAGTTCTTCAGAACACGCAGATACACGCCCGATTCACGCGCAGTTTTGCGCAGTACGGTGACAGAGGCGACGTCCAGACCACGGTACTCAGCGATAACAATCGATTGCGCCTTGGCGACTTCCGCCGAGACTTCCTCGATTACCACCGCTTTCTCTTGACGATTGAGACTCACGGTTTGAACACTCCATCAAAAGACGCCTGGGGCCTGAGCCTTGCGCGTCAACCGAATGCGGCGCCTGGTCGAGTTCTTCGTGTAAAGAAATCTTCCTGGGGACGCCGTCTACGCTGGATCCGGACTGTGTGAGCTCCGGGATTAAGCGGGGCAGCGGGGATGCTGCTTTCCATACGGAAGGGAGGACCCTTCCACTACCCTGCTCCAGCGGTCTTTGACAGCAACATCCGGAGGAATCCGGATGCAGCCCAAAGTACGTTTACTGCTGTTGGCTTAGTTGGAAGCCGACAGCGAGGCAATTTCCACGCGCGCACCGCCGCCCATCGTGGACGAAACGGCGAGCTTGCGCAGGTAAATGCCCTTGGCAGCTGCGGGACGAGCCTTTTGCAGGGCGTCGACCAGAGCGGCCAGGTTGGATTGCAGCTGTTCCACGCCGAACGACGCGCGGCCGATCGTTGCGTGGATGATGCCAGCCTTGTCGGTGCGGTACTGAACCTGACCGGCCTTGGCGTTCTTGACAGCGGTGGCGACGTCCGGCGTCACGGTACCGACCTTCGGGTTCGGCATCAGGCCACGGGGACCCAGGATCTGGCCCAGGGCGCCCACGACACGCATCGTGTCGGGCGAGGCGATGACGACGTCAAAGTCCATTTGACCGGCCTTGATCGCGTCGGCCAGATCGTCCAGACCGACGATGTCGGCGCCAGCGGCCTTGGCGGCTTCAGCCTTGTCGCCTTGGGCGAACACGGCCACGCGGACCGACTTGCCGGTACCGGCGGGCAGCACGACCGAACCGCGGACCAGTTGGTCCGACTTCTTCGGGTCGATGCCGAGCTGCACGGCCACGTCAATGGATTCATTGAACTTGGCGACGGCGGTATCCTTGACCAGGGTCAGGGCTTCAGCGACCGGGTACAGCTTGGTGCGGTCGATCTTTTGCGCAATAGCGGCTGCGCGCTTGGACAACTTTGCCATGATTAGATCCCCTCAACCGTGATGCCCATGCTGCGGGCGCTGCCAGCGATCGTGCGCACAGCGGCGTCCAGATCAGCGGCGGTCAGATCGGGGCCCTTGGCCTTGGCGATTTCTTCAGCTTGCGCGCGGGTCAGCGTGCCGACCTTGTCGGTATGCGGCTTGGGCGAACCCTTCTGCACGCCGGCGGCCTTCTTGATGAGGACCGTCGCGGGCGGGGTCTTCATGATGAAGGTGAAGCTCTTGTCCGCGAAGGCGGTGATCACCACCGGAATCGGCAGACCAGGCTCCATGCCTTGGGTCTTGGCGTTGAACGCCTTGCAGAATTCCATGATGTTCAGGCCGCGTTGACCCAGTGCCGGGCCAATCGGGGGGGAGGGGTTAGCCTTACCAGCCGGTACTTGCAGCTTGATAAAGCCGACGATCTTTTTCGCCATGCTTTGCTCCTTGCGGGTTATAACGCCCCGGCCTGTGTGGCCGCGGCTCCCCGGGGGTTAGATTCAGGTCTTTTCGACCTGGCTGAAATCGAGTTCGACAGGCGTGGCGCGACCAAAAATGGTGACAGACACGCGAACCTTGCTCTTTTCGTAATTGACTTCTTCGACGTTGCCGTTGAAGTCTGCAAACGGACCTTCCTTGACCCGAACCATCTCGCCCACTTCGAACAGAATCTTGGGGCGGGGCTTCTCGACACCCTCTTCCATCTGGGAGAGGATCTTGGCGACTTCCTTTTCGGAAATCGGGGTCGGACGATTACCCGAGCCACCCAAAAAGCCGGTGACGCGGTTGGTGTTCTTGACCAAATGCCACGTTTCGTCGGTCAGGTCCATTTCAACCAGGACATAACCAGGGAAAATACGGCGTTCGGTGATCGACTTCTGGCCACCCTTGACCTCGACGACTTCCTCGGAGGGCACAAGGATCTGGCCAAAAGACGTTTGCAGGCCCGCGCGCTCGATACGCTCGATCAGGGCCTTGTGTACGCTTTTTTCCATGCCGGAGTACACATGGACGACATACCAACGCTTACTCATTTGCCGTCCTTATTTCCAGCCCAGCAGCAGGCCGTAGAGAATCCATTCGATGCCCTTGTCGAGCACCCACATGAAAATGCCCATGACCGCCACGAACGCGAAAACGATGCCCGTCATCTGGGTCGTTTCCTTGCGGGTGGGCCACGCGACACGCTTGACTTCGTTGTAGGACTCGCTGGCAAAGCTCAGGGTGCGGCGGCCGGGTTCGCTGAACCACGCGATTGCGGCAGCGATCACAAGGCCGCCGACGAACACGCCGACACGAGCAGGCATCGGCTGTGCGCTAAGCACTGAAAACCCCACGATGCCAGCAATAACGACGAGAACCGCCAGTCCGAGCTTGACCCGGTCGGCGGTACTGGTTACGGTTTCTACGCTGGTATTAGACATATTGCGACGCGAGCCGCCGTGAATGCGTAACTCGCGATGATCTCCCGCGGGTTTATCCTGGCGGTGGCAGGGGCAGTAGGAATCGAACCTACAACCTTCGGTTTTGGAGACCGACGCTCTGCCAATTGAGCTATGCCCCTAAACACTTTGCACTGATCCCGCCTGCATTGGCTTGCGGAACCATACATAGTACTACTTTTACAGCAAAGATGGATAGAGGGGCTTAAGGGCCCACTCTACCCATCCGGGTATTGCTTACTTCAGGATCTTGGCGACGACGCCGGCGCCGACGGTACGACCGCCTTCACGG
>RCUH01001023.1_pt1 | contig 23074 bp, 22 predicted proteins | sample 2166191 | NCBI WGS metagenome assembly RCUH01 (sample SAMN09932848, study PRJNA488358) | compost metagenome | feature: garden; material: soil; isolation source: compost soil in an enriched community after 214 h of incubation | place: Germany: Experimental Botanical Garden Goettingen | collected...
ATGCTAGACCAAGCAAGATTTGGATTGAAAATGACCGAAGCGGAACAAATTGTCTTGACTAATGAACTTCTCTTGGACGCGGAAAATACGTTCTGGGATTGGGTGAAAAATTATGAAATCTACAAACTCCAAAAGTCAGCCGTAGAAATCAACAAAGAAAGACTTGAACTTACAAGAAAAACCTATCAATACGGGGAAACTCCAGCGATAGATACTGTGGAAGTCTTGTCTCAGTTGCAAAATTTTGAACTTCAGGAGCGCGATGCTTATCTTAGTTTTGTGAAAAGTACACAAGATTTGCAGATGTTTCTATGGAAAGATAATCAGGAACTTTTTGAAATCTCACAGCTTATTTTTCCATCTTCCAATCTGGACGAGCATTCTGGATATTCGGATTATGAATTTTTGGTTCAGAATGTATCTGAGAGACAATTGGAAAATCACGCTTCGCTGGAATATTATTTTCAAAAACAAAATATTTTGGAAAGTGAGCGACGTTTGAAATGGCAGAGTTTCCTTCCCAAGTTGGATTTTACTTACAATTTTTTCAACAAAGAAAATTACCAGCCCAATTATCTTCCTCTATTTGACAACAACTTCCAATACGGTTTGAAACTCGAAATTCCTATTTTCCTGAGGCAAGCAAGAGCAGATTATGAAATCGCAAAGCTGAAGATTTCGCAAAACCAGCAGGATTTCCAATTCAAAACCCGTGAGGTAAGCACTAAAATTGAATCTTACAAAAATGAGGTGTCAAATTATTTCACGCAGATTGATATTATGAGCAGAAACCTTAACAATTATCAACGACTTTTGAATGCGGAAGAAACCAGATTTAGCAATGGTGAAAGTTCATTGTTTTTAATCAATTCCAGAGAAAACAAATTACTGGAAGCGAAAGAAAAAAACCTCGAACTCAAAACGAAATTTCTTCAAAGCTATAATAAACTCAAATGGTTGAATGAGAATTTTTTGAGGTGAAATTAATATTAAACAAAATTCCAAAATGAAAAAAGGACCTCATTTCAAAGCACTCCTAACCTTTCTTTCTACAGAAGATGGCGGTATTGCAACGCCTGTATCATCAGGTTTCAGAACCGCCGTCCAATTTCCGTTTGACAATCGAGAATTCTTAGCTAATCATACATTTTTGGAGACAGACCTTGTTTTTCCAGGAGACATCATCAATGTCGATATCACATTGCTAGATTCTGGAGATGCTTTAGAAAAAGCATATGAAGGATTGGACTTCGAATTACTATTGAATTCCAATCTAATTGGAAGCGGTACAATAACGCAACTTTTTCCTTAGAATCATTTTAACGTTAACGAAAGAAAACAAATCTTTCTTTATTTTGAAGACCAACTATGATAATGCCTTAGAGATAAAGGAGATAAAATCCTACTCTTCATTGAGTCAACACCTTCTATTATATTCATCAGATCTAAAATTCTGACAAGATATGAATCTACTTATTATCAATTAGGTAGTGATTTCCATAGCTATACTATTCTTTACAGTTTTTCACGTCCTCCTTAAAAGCTGTTTCCATCATCAAAACAAATTAAAAAATATTTGCAGTAGGAATTATCCATTTTTATTGATGGCTATTTGTTTTGATCTTTCTGATATAAAAATTTCACTAAAAATTTGAAAATCAGATGTTTTATGATGCAAATCATAAAAAACAATACCACAGCTTATTAATTTAGTTAAATAACATTAATAAAGCTGACAATATGGTAAAACCACGACTATAAATGCGTTTGCATTTTATGACTTATTAAAAATTTAAATAAAACCCTACTTTTTCCCACTCATAACCAAAATGAGTGATATTAAACTATTGTGTTTAATTATTATTGAATTAATAAAAATAAAGCATAATAAAAATAAATAATTTAACTATTTATATTAAAATCCGATATTAATGGCATTGTAATTGTAATATTTTTATCGAATCAATAAAAATTTATTATTATGAGAAAGTTTTTTACTTTAGTTGGAATCGTTTCCTCAGTTGCATTTTATAATGCCCAGATTGTTATCAATGAAGTTTATACAGGTGGTGGCTTGCTCACTGCGCTTCTCACAAATGACTTCATCGAATTAAAAAACGTTGGAACATCTACCCAGACCTTAACTGGTGCAACTATCCAGTACGGACCACTTTCGGGACCCTTTTCGCAATATCATACATTGCCCACAATAACCTTGACACCCGGACAAACCTATTTGATACAACAAGCTTCGGAAGGATTTGGAATCATCAATCTTATCAATCCTAATCTGATTGTAGATATTGTGTTAAATTTTGATGGTTCCTCACCACTACTAGGAGTTGGACTACAATTGGGATTAACATCCGGGAAAGTCGCTTTGGCAAGCAACGACACTCGTGTTAATGGACCAACAGCTTCTAACGTCATAGATTTTGTAGGCTACGGTCTCGCAGATCAATATGAAGGTTCTGGCGCTGCACCGTCTCCCACAATTTTAAATTCTATAACCAGACAGAACAGCGCCGTAGACACCAATAATAACAATGTAGATTTTGTAATAGCTTTGCCTACTCCACAATCCACCGGTAGCACATTAGCGGTAGATGATTCAAATTCTAATAAATCAGTGTTCATTAAGAATACTCTTGTTAAAAATGACGAGATCATATTTGGATCAGAGGTGCAGGATTTAAAACTATTCAATATGTCGGGGCAACTCGTGAAAAAAGTTAGTATAAAAGGAAGTTCCAAATTGAACATCTCCAGTTTGCCAAACGGCCATTACATCGTCACAGGAACTATAAACAATAAGAAGGTCACAGAAAGAATTTTGAAAGAGTAACATTCAACATACAAAGAGAGCTACCAACTTTGGTAGCTTTTTTTTGGCAATTAATCTATTGAAATAAAAGATAATGGAGTTAAATTGTTTTTGAAATTAGCATTAAACAAAAAACGCTGTAAACAATTATGTTTACAGCGTTTTAGCTTATTTTGGTTCCCCATTTGGCGGAGAGAGAGGGATTCGAACCCCCGGACCTGTTACAGTCAATAGTTTTCAAGACTATCGCAATCGACCACTCTGCCATCTCTCCTTAAAAACTCAGGTTATATCTTCGTTTTCAGTGGTGCAAATATAAAAAGCTTTTGCTTTATCACCAAATTATTTCTGAGAAAAAAATTTAAACCTTTCGTTATCAAAGGGAAAAATTAATTTTTGATCAAATTAAAACCTAAAAAAACCATCAATAATCCTAAAATAAGACTCAACAAAGCGTAAAAAACAAGAATATTGTAGTTGCCATTTTGCCAAAGCGAAAAGTTTTCTGCAGAAAATGTAGAGAAAGTTGTGTAACCGCCACAGATTCCAGTAATCAAAAGATATTTCAGTGAGTTATCAATTTTAAGGAAATAAGCAGTTAATAATCCAATGAGAAAACAGCCAGTCATATTCACGACAAAAGTTCCCATCGGAAATGCGTTGACGTTCCATAACTTCTGCGTGTAATTAGAGATTAGAAACCTCATCACGCTTCCAAAACCGCCTCCTAAGAAAATATAAACCAAATTTCTCATTGTGCTAAATTATGAAAATTGAGTGTAAGATTTGACTTTGGTCATTAGACTTACATTTTAAATTGTTATTTTTGAAATTCCACTTTTATTCTGAATTAAACTTTATGAAAAAAATAGTTCTTATCGAAGACGAATCCAGCGTTGTTTCCTTTATCAAAAAGGGACTTATGGAATTTGGTTACGAAATTTCTGTCGCATTCGATGGTTCTACGGGTATCAAACTGGTGGAAAGCAACGATTTCGATATGATTATTTTGGACATTATGTTGCCGGACATCAATGGTTTGGAGGTTTGTAAAGAAATTCGAAAAAAAAACAAAACCGTTCCCATTCTTTTCCTTACAGCTTTGGACTCTTCCGAAAATATCGTTTTAGGATTGGAAAGCGGTGGTGATGATTATTTGGTCAAGCCTTTCAAATTTATAGAATTGGTAGCGAGAATCAAATCCTTGCTCAGAAGAAGCGGACATAGCAACGGCAATGAAAACAGCGAGGCAGAAAATGATGAAAACACCATCAAATTTGCAGATCTTACTGTAAACGACTATACGAAAAAAGTCATACGAGACGGAACAGAAATCTCCTTAACCTCGACAGAGTACAAGCTTCTACTCTATTTCCTCAAAAATCCAGAAAAAGTGATTTCCAGATCCGAAATTTTGGAAGCTGTTTGGGGCGTGAATTATGAATTGGGAACCAACGTGGTGGACGTTTACGTGAATTACCTCAGAAAAAAAATGGACACCCAAGAGGACAACAAAATCATCCATACAGTCATTGGAATGGGTTACGTTATGAAAAAACCTTAAACTATGACAGGTAAATTTTCTTATACAAATCAAACCAAAACAATGCTTCTTTTGATGCTTGTTTTTTCGGTTGTCATCCTGCTTTTCAGTGGATTGGTTTATTTTTCTATCGTTAATTTTTCGCATCAGCGTTTTTATGAATTGCTGAAAATCCGCGCTACAACAATTGTCCAGATTGAAAAAAGCAAATCGGAAATATCAAATTCTGTCAACACAAAAATTAACAATCTGACACAGGCGGAAGAATTGCCAATGGAGAAAGATTATGTTTTTCAGATTCCGACGGATTCCAATTATAAAAAAATATCGCATCAAATCCATATTCCTGAATCCTTTTTCAAAAACATTGTGAAAAATGGAGAAGCGAATTATAAGGATAAAGAAGATTATTACATCGGGCAAAGTTTTCGCTCGCACGATAAAAATTACATCGCAATTGCGTCTGCAAAGAATCATTATGTGGTCTATTATCTGGGTTATCTCAAAAGAACTTTGATCACTTGTATGACTTTGTCCTTATTCTTTTCTATGATTTTCTCGTTTTACTTATCAAAAACTTTGTTCAAACCGATTCTTAAAATCACGAATAAAGTGAAAGAAATAAGCTCGGAAAATTTGCATCTTCGATTGGAACCTCAACCTGGAAACAAAGAATTGGACGAACTTGTAGAAACCTTCAATGGAATGCTGAACAGAATCGAGACTTCTTTTGAAACGCAAAACCATTTGATCGGGAATGTTTCGCACGAACTTCGAACGCCTCTGACTTCGATAATGGGAGAAGCTGACGTTGCACTCTCTATGAAGCGAACCGAAGAACATTATCAGGAAACGCTTCAAATCATTTTGAATGAAGCCGAAAAACTGGACAAAAAAATCAAAGCTTTGCTAATGATTGCCCAAACTGGATTTGACGGGAAAATCCAGAAAATGGACAAAGTGCGGATGGACCAATTGCTTTGGGACGTAATTGAAACGGCGACAAGAATCAATTCCAAGAATAATGTTTTTATGGACATCAGTATGTTGCCAGACAATCCTAAGAAACTGAAAGTCCAAGGAAACGAGCAACTTTTGCATCTTGCAATGGCGAATATCATTAATAATGCCTGCAAATATTCCAACTTCCAACAGGTGAAAGTTTCACTTGGCGCAACGGATACGCACGTTTACATCATTGTAAAAGACAATGGAATCGGGATTCCGGATTCTGAGTTTGATAAGATTTATGATCCGTTTTTCCGTGCTTCTAATACAAAGAATTATGAAGGTTATGGGATTGGTTTACCACTTGCTCGGAATATTATTCGGATTCACAGTGGTGAGTTGATTATTAATTCTAAGGAGAATGTGGGAACTACGGTTCAGATAAGTTTTCCTATTTTTGTGACGTATTAATTCTTTTATTTCGCAGGAAATCTTAAAGTTTGGATTTCTACGGAATGAGAAAATTTCTTTTTTATATTGCCTGTTTTTCTTTAACGAAACCGCAGCCCGACTTGAGCGGAAATCCTTTTTTGTGGCTGGAAAAGCTTAGGCAAAAAGATTGGGAGCGGAAGGCGGAAAAGCTGCCCAAATTTTAAAAATCGTTTGAGAACCTCAGACTTAAAAATTCAAATAATTCGCTCTTGAGAACAAATTTTAATCTCATTCTAATCTCTCTAATTACATTTTAATTTGATTCCAAAGGCTTTCTAATTTGGTGAGTATAGTTTTGTATTATCAAAAAACAACAACTCACAAAAATTATAAAGTTATGATCAAAACCATTTTAATAGCTACGGACTTTTCACTGGAATCTTTGGACATCTTGAAGAAAGTGTTGAAAAAGAAAGAGAGTCAAAATGATGAGAATCAATACAATATCCTTTTTGTTTCTGGATATGATATGGGAGATTCTATCCGAGAGCTTCTCTTCACCACAAAAAATTCTATGATCTGCAAAGTGAGATCTCAAGATTTCTGCGATGCGTACAGCATTATTTGCAACAAATATTCTAAGCTGATCAACAAAGTGACTTGCGATATTTTCACAGGAAATTTCCAGAGAACATTCAACCACTACTTAGAAGCACTTAACATAGATGAGGCTTATTATTCTTCCACAAAAAGCAAAAGCCTGAAGAAAAACCAATTCGAACTTACGACTTATCTTAAGAAAAACAAACACATCCAACCGCAAGAAGTGGTAATGGAAGCGGTAGATTATATGCCTGAAAAAGGCAGACTGGCGCAGGTTTTTTCATAAAAACCGAATGATGAAAAAGAAGTTAATAGATTAAAAAGTAAGTAATATGTTAAGGAATTATAGTAACAGCAGGACATTGGGAGAAAATATCAGACTGGGGACGCTGACTGCTTTTACGGCAGGAACTATAAATATAGCTTCTCTATTGATCTTCCTTTCTTTTACGTCCAACGTAACAGGACACTACGCCATCTTGGCAGCGGAAATAAGCCAAGGAAACTGGACTCAGGTTGGTGTTGTAGCCGGCTGGATCTTCCTATTCTTCTTCGGAGGTTTTGTTGCCAATATGAGTGTTATCAACCTCAACAAGAAGAGTAAATATTTTGCACACGCCTTTCCGATCATCTTAGAAATATTGTGTCTTTTGGCGGTTGGAATCTATGGTCAGTTTTATTACGAGAAAACTTTGCAAGAGACAGAAATGCTGGTTGCGCTGATGTTGTTCGCAACTGGTCTTCAAAATGGATTGACGGCGAGTATCTCCAACTTCTCCGTAAAGACGACTCACCTTACAGGAACAACCACAGATTTGGGTATTTTGGTTTCGATGTTTACTCAGAAGAGATTCAGAAAAAATCCGGAATTGATTGCAAGAGCTAAGTTATTATCAAGTATTATGTTAGCTTATGTTTTAGGAGCTGTGTTCTCTGGACTGACTTACTACAATCTTGAGTTCCGCGTATTTTATGTGATTAGCTTTTGTTTGTTAATCGTGATTGGATATGACTTTTACAAAATCAACCTGCGACATTTCCAAACGGAGTACAGATATTACAAGATTTACCACAAACCAACTTTAATCGCCTTCTTGTATTACAAAATACACAATAAGGAAGAAAAAAGGACGACGAGTAGAAATACATCCAAACCGAAACTTGCGTTCAACGAAGAATAATTTTAAGAAAACACTTCAATATATATTAGTTTTTAATAGTTCTTTTTTTACAGAAATACACCGAGAGAGTCTCGGTGTATTTATTTTTATAATATGTTGAATGGATTAATCCTGCTCTACCCAAGTATGATTTTCTCCAGCTAATTCACCAAGATATTTCTCGGCATCCATTGCTGCCATACAACCGCTTCCTGCCGCTGTGATTGCTTGTCTGTAATGATGATCCTGAACATCGCCTGCTGCAAAAACGCCTGGAAGATTGGTTCTTGCAGATTTCCCTTCGGTGATGATGTATTCGTTTTCGTCCAAGTCGATTTGACCTTTGAAGATTCCCGTGTTTGGTTTGTGACCAATCGCGATGAAAATCCCGTGAACATCGATTGTAGAAACTTCGTCAGTCAAATTATTCACGACCTTTGCTCTTTCTACCAAGAAATTTTCACCTTCGATTCCGATGAGTTCGTGGTTGTATTTCACTTCGATGTTTGGCGTTGTCATTACTCTGTCCACCATTACTTTTGAAGCTCGGAAGTGGTCTTTTCTAACCAACAAAGTGACTTTGTTACAGATTTTCGAAAGGTAAGTTGCTTCTTCTGCCGCCGTATCTCCAGCGCCCACTACAACAACATCTTTTCCTCTGTAGAAAAATCCGTCGCAAGTTGCGCACGCAGAAACACCTCCGCCAGAATATTTTTTCTCATCTTCCAGACCAAGATATTTTGCTGCAGCTCCGGTTGAAATGATCACACTTTTCGCAAGGATCTCACGGGAACCTGTACTCAATTTGTGGATTCCGCCTCTTACTTTGGAAAATTCCACTTTGGAAATCATCTCGTAATGAACCTTAGTTTCGAAACGTTCCGCTTGCTTTTGCAAATGCAACATCATTTCTGGACCTGTGATTCCGTCTGGATAACCTGGGAAATTCTCAACTTCTGTGGTAGTTGTCAGCTGTCCTCCTGGCTCCAATCCTGTAAATAATTCGGGTTTCAGACTTGCTCTGGCAGCGTAGATTGCGGCGGTAAAACCAGCTGGTCCAGATCCTACAATCACACAATCTAAGATATTGTTTTCCATTTTTCTAATTAAATTATTTTATTCTTTTAAGGCTAAATGATAATCGATTTTTTCTTCGATTTTAAGTTTTCAAATATAAATCTTTACTCGAAAAAAGCGGACACAAATTTCGGGAATTAATTATTCATAACCTATCTAAACTGTCGATTTGAAATATATGAATGATGAATCATATTTGATTATTGATGATTAAAAACAAAAGCCAAGATAATCAGCACAATATCAATCCCAACAATGATCCAAACGAGTTTTAAATCAGGCTCAGCAAATCCTTCTATGAATTGTCTGATTTTAAGAGACAAAATACTGCTCAAATTAGTGTCAGGATTTTTTAAATCCACGTCATCCATTTTGATTTTTTTGAGAACGAACTTGATAATTCTCTTTTGCAACTTTGGTGTTTGCGAATCATTATTTATAGTGTCCAACAACTTGACTTTTACAACACTCCATTCTGTGATATTCTTCAAAAATCCCGGTTGCTTTTGTATAATTTTATCAATATAAAAATCAATTTTGGGTTCGATGAAATCTGCAATCTTATATTTCCAAACATTATAAACAGCAGAAGCAATCGCATTTTTATTGGCTAAAATAATGAAAAGAACAGGTGCTAAAATCCCAACGGTCAAAAGTAATGCAGTCCAAAACTCGACCATAAAAAGGAAAATAAATCCCATTACTGCGCCCAAGATTCCCGCGTGCGCCGAAGCTGGAAATCCACCACCTGAATTGTCGCCCAATAAAATAATGGCAATCACGATATTTACAATCATAATGACTGCACCTATCAACGAAACTTTGATCCAAGCTAAGGAAGCTTTTCCACTGATTTTTGCGAACAGTTTGATGTTCCCAATTAATTGTTCTTTCATTTGTGTGTTTTGTTTTTTATTAATGATTCTAAACTTTCACTTTCAATTCATCCACTTTGATGATTTTGTAGACCAATTCTTTATAAATCTCGTCATCTTCCATTTGTCTCACGCCAACGCCTTTGGATTTCAAATCCATTTCGCGAAGAATGGAAATCACTCTTGTCGCGTGTTTCAAAGGATAGAACCGCGCCGCTTCCGAATAATCTTTTATAGCGTAAGGATTCACGCCCATTTGTGAAGCGATGTTTTGCGGAGATTGTCCGGTCAAAGTGTGATAAATAACGATGTTTGAAAAGAAATTGTACAACGCTCCGAAAGCCATCTGCACGGGATTCGATTTTTTGTTTTTGCCCATATAATAAGCAATACTGAAAGCCTTCGCCTGATCTTTGGTCGCCAATGCTTTTTGAAGTTCGAAGATGTTGAAATCCTTGCTGATTCCGATATGTTCCTCGATGATCTTTCCATCCAGAACAGCGCCGTCTTTCAAAACGATTTTCAGCTTGTTGAGTTCATTCGCAATTCTGGAAAGGTCGTTCCCAAGATATTCTGCCAAAAGGTGGCTGATGTTCGGTGCAGACTTGATTCCCATCACGCTCATTTCTCCTTGGATCCACGTTGGAAGTTGATAATCTTTCATCTTCTCACTCGTGAAAAGCATTCCGGATTTGGCTAAGGTCTTGGTAACTTTTTTTCTCGCATCCAATTTCTTAAGCTTGTGAGCAAAGATCAAAATGGTAGACGGAACTGGATTTTCCAAATAAGATTCCAGAGCTTTGGATTCATCGTCATTCAGTTTCATATCCTGCGCTTCTTTCACAATGATGAGCTGTTTGTCGCCCATCATTGGATATTGCCTGGCTAATGAAAGAACTTCCAGATAATTGGTGTCTCTTCCGTACGCCACCGTTTGGTTGAAAGCCTTCTCGTCCTCTTCCAAAACGTCGTGTTCAAAATGCTTGACAGCGAGGTCGATATAAAAAGACTCATCGCCGTGAAGAAAATAAACCGGTAATAGTTCTTTATTTTTAATATTTTTGAGGATAATATCTATTTCTTTCATCTTAACATATGCAGGTTCCGAAACTTAACTTTGAAAATGACTTTGATCTGCAGATCAAACAAGACAAAGATACATTTTTTATCTATGATCTGGCGCGGAAAAACTGGTTCTTGCTTACGCCGGAAGAGTGGGTAAGGCAGCATTGGTTGCATTATTTCAGGTTTGTGAAAAAGAAAAATCTATCATCACTGATCCTAGAAAAAAAGCTGGAACTGAACGGAACAACGAAGCGTATCGACCTTCTTGTCACAGAAAAAACCAAAGCCAAGATCCTGATTGAATGCAAGGCACCAAATATCGCTTTGAAACAAGTTCATTTTGAGCAGATTGCGCGTTACAACAGCTTGATCGGTGCAGAGCAGATCATCATCAGCAACGGACTTCATCATATTTTCGCAGAACACACGGAAAATGGTTATCAGTTTCGCAAAGATTTTGAATAAGTTAATCATAATGATTTATACTTTTGGAATAAGTATTGTTTATACCGAAATCTGAAACGGACACAGAATGAATGAAAAATCGACTAAGCCATCTAAACTGAAAAAAATATTGACCATCACCGGAATTTCTATTCTGGTTCTGTTGTTGATTTTCCCATTTGTTCTGGATGCTTATTTGAAGCGTAAACTTCCCGACCTCATCAACGATAAAACGCCTTACCATTTGACTTTAGACAAATTCAATCTGAGTTTGTTCTCTGGTAATCTAAATGCGGAGAATCTTATCATTAATAATAAAAACAAAAAAGATTCCACGGTTACACAGATCAATGGAACGGTGAAAGAATTGAAGATCGAGGATTTCAGCATTTGGAAAGCTATTTTTAATAAAACTTACAAGGCTAAAGATATGGTTTTGACCGACCCAAATATCAGCGTGGTCTTCGCTCCGAAAAAAGACAAAAAAAATAAGGAGAAGAAAAAAATCGACATTGCTCTGGAAAACATCATCGTTTCCAATGGTAATGTGAAAATCCAGACACACAGAGGAAAAACTTTGTTCAATGGCCAAAATGTCAACATCAAGCTGACGGATATCAAGCAAAGTGACGACGCTTCCAAAATTCCGATTGCCTTCGCAGAGTTTAAGATTGACGCACAGAATGTGATTGTGACTGCGAATGAATTTTATGAATTTAATGCTAAAAAAATAGCAGCAAAGAATAAAACTTTGAACATTCTCGGATTTCATCTAAAGCCAATTCAGAATGCGAAGAATTACAATGCTAAAAATATTTTCGATTTTTCTGCGGATGAATTAATGGCGAAAAACTTTGTCATCAGCCAAGATTCTTTGATAGTGGACCAAATAGATTTCGTAAAACCAGATCTGAAAGTGACTTCCACAGGAAAAAAAACGGTGGAAAAGAAAGCGGAAAAAGAGAAGGAAATGAACTTGAAAATCGGGTTGAAAAATATCAATTTTAATCAAGGGAAAATATTGGTTTTGCAATCTAATCTTCAGAAAACGGCTTCGATTGACAATTTTAATTTTAAACTGAGCAATATTGTTTTTGATAAAAATACGGTGAAGGAAAAAATCCCGTTCCGATTTACCAATCACAATATCGAAATGGAAAACATCTACTTGAAAACGGATGAACTTCAAGCTTTGAAAATCGGAAAAATCAAGTCAGAAAATCAAGATATTACTATTGATAATTTTGAGATGATTCCGCTTGGAAAAAGCAGTCACAAAGATGTTCTTGACATTAAAACCGATAAAATATTGATCACAAACAATCAATCGAAATACATAGGTCAACAGTTGAATTTGAATTTCGCGGGAATCAATGTAATGAATCCTAAAATCAAAATTTTCTCAGCAAAACATAAGTCTCAAGCTAAAAAGAAAACCGCGTCGACACCGGACTTCAAAGCGTTAATTGGAAAATTGAATATCAGTAATGGAACTTTCAAACAAATTTCTGAAGGAAAAGAGAAGCTGTCTGTGGGGAAATTTGACATTAATCTTAATGAAATAAAATCAGACAAAAATATTGCGAAAGAAGATTTGCCTTTCACTATCAAAACCCATTTGATCACTGCAAAAACTATCAATCTGGATGCTGGAAAACATTACAGATTGAAATTGGCTTCACTGAAAAACTCCGGCAAACAAACCGATTTGCAAAATCTTGAATTTCTTCCAAAATACTCCAGAGATGCTTTCAGCAAGGTGATTGCAAAGCAGGAAGATCTCTACACGATTCGAACAAAACATATTTCGATCACGGATAAAAATTCGAAAATTGGAAAAAATACGGTCATTCATCTTGATAAAATCATCATCGACAATTTGGATTGCAACATCTACCACGATCTTGCGCCACCAGAAGATCACGGCGTGCGATATTTGTTTGGAAAAAAATTGCGTGATGTGAAGTTTCCGCTGTTCGTCAATCAAATTCAACTGAGAAATTCTGGGTTGACTTACGAGGAAAACGCTGTGAATGCGAACAAACCTGGAAAATTGACTTTTGATAATTTTAACGCGACCATTAATAATGTCAATAATATGAAAATCAAAGGTTTACCGACTTTGGTTTCCGTTGATGCCAATTTCAAATTCTATGGAACGGCGCCAACCACAGCGACTTGGAAATTTGATGTGAAAGATCTGGATGATAAATATACGATTGCTGGGAATATTCAAAAACTCTCGGCCGATAATGTCAACTTATTTGTCAGACCCTATTTGAACGTAACATTGGATGGAAAAATCGATTATATCAAATTTGATTATTATGGTTCCAATGCAGGAATCGCTGGGAAATTCTATTTCAAATACAAAGATATGTACGTGAATTTCATTAATAAAAATAATGGAAAAGAGCGCAAAATCCTAAGCACCATCGCCAATTGGTTTGTGAAAAATGAATCGACTGGAGAACCAGACCACGTGAAAATAGAGAAAAAACGAGATCCTGAAAAAAGCTTTTTCAATATGGTTTGGCAGGGAATTATGGAAGGTTTGAAGAAGTATGTGATTTAGATTTAAAAAATTGAAACATTGCGTAGGAATAAATTCCTACGCTGTAATATCGATCGTCCCTTTGGGACTTTGTTGAAAGTCGATCAAACAATTTATAAGTTAAAATCTCTCTTCGGATTGAAAAGATAAATCATCAAAAAAAAGAAAACCGAAACTGCTAAGAAATATTGGTAATAATGAACAGCAGATTGCGAGCTGATAGTCGTTGTGCTACTTCCAGTGGATTTTTGTAACTCAGAATTTAGATTGCTGATGGCTTCCTCAAGATTGTTACCATTGATGTAAGTTCCGCCTGTGGAAGAAGCAATATTGGTGAGTGCTTTGGTTTGAAGTTTTGAAACCACAGTTTCGCCGTACAAATCTGATTTGTAACCCATCAATTGTCCATAATAATATTCAGGAATTGGTGCGCCATCTTCGGTTCCTACACCAATGGTTGTGATTCTGATGCCTTGTTTTTTCGCCATATCTATAGCTTCTCCCTCGTGACCTTCATTGTCTTCTCCGTCGCTTATTAAGACTACGTTTTTCGAACCTTTACTGATGTTTTTAAATTTCTGAGAAGCAATCTCCATCGCCTTCAGGAAATCCGTTCCTTGATTTTGAATCACGCTGGTTTCGATTCCGGCAAGATAAGTTTCCGCAGCAGAGTAATCATTGGATAAAGGCATCACCGAATAGGCGTCGCCCGCAAAAACCACAATCCCTACCCTATCATTGGTCATTTTTTGAAGCGAATTGATGATGATATTCTTGGCTTCATCCAATCTGCTTGGCTGGATGTCTTGCGCATTCATCGAGTTGGAAACGTCCAAAACGAAAATAGTGTTGCTGAGATTTTGAGTCACGCTGATTTCCTCTTTTCCACCCAACAGATCAATGATTGAAAATATTAAAAACAAAAATCCCAAAAGATAAAGAATCGGAAAAAGCTTGGCAAAACCAGAAGTCTTTTCAAACAAAACATCCTGAAATCTATCTTCCGCAAAAACATTCCTTCTTTTCCCTTTCCATCGGACATAATGGATGATAAAGTAACCGATGACAGGCAACAAAAGAAGAAGTAAAAGATACCAGTAATTTCCTAAATACCAATTCATCAGCATATAATCTACTTAGTTCAAAATTTTAAAAATGACCCAACGCAACATTGCATCCAACACCAAAAATCCCAAGGCAATCCAAAGAAAAATCCTGAAATATTCTTCATAATTGTACAACTTCGACGTTGTCACATCCGATTTTTCCAATTGATTGATCTCGTCGTAAACATTTTGAAGGCTGTTATTATCTGTTGCTCGGAAATATTTTCCGCCAGTCAATTGTGCGATATCCATCAAAGTATTTTCATCGATTTCCGTTTTCTGTTCTGTGAAAACAATGTCTCCAAAAATGTTGGTTCCTGTTGGGAAAGGCGCAAAACCATTGCTTCCGATTCCAACCGTGTAAACTTTGATGTCGTTATTTTTCGCCAATTCTGCGGCGATTTGTGGAGGCATTGCATTGATGATTGTATTCACACCATCTGTCATCAAAATGATGATCTTGCTTTTCGCCTTGCTTTTTTTTAGGTGATTGACCGCAACAGACAAACCTTCGCCAATGGCAGTTCCTTGGTTTAATTCTCTTGGATTCAAAAGATTAATTTCATCTACAACAACTTGATGATCTGTCGTCAATGGCACTTTTGTGTAAGCTTCTCCAGAGTAAGCCACCAAACCAATTCTGTCATTTTCTCTTTTATTAACGAAATCGACAGCAATCTTTTTCAAAGCCTCCAATCGATCGGGATCCAGATCTTTCGCCAACATACTCAGCGAAACATCCACAGAAAGGATGATGTCAATGCCTTTGGATTCGTCTCTGTCTTGAGAAACCGTGTAGGTTCTTGGTCTTGCCAAAGCAATAATCAAAGCTGACAAAATGAAATATTTTGAGATCTTCAAAAACCACATCACCAAAGAAATGTTTCCGCTCGGTCGCATATTCTGAACCGAAGGCACCGCAATCCCACGACTCTTCTTTTTGCCAGCATCCAATATCAATAATGGAATGAACAAAAGAAAAAGTAATAAAAACCAAGGACTGTAAAATTCGAAATTCAAGGGTGGGATTATAATTTGATTAATGATGATTGATTTTAATAAAAACTTACGGATTTTTGACTCTGAAATTTTCTTGTTCTCCGTTGTTCATACTTCGTAGATTTTCGGCTTCGATGTCTTTTGTTGAACGTTTCACAAACTCACGAATTTCCGTAAAATCCTTCGTCATAATTTCTTGATCCGGAATTGTTTTCGCAAACTTTACAAGGTCGCCACGAAGGAATATATCTTCAACAACTTTCTCATTCTCAGGAGAAATGGCGTTGGTTTGTTTCATATAAACAATCAAATCGTCAGTAAGCAAAACGTCTGCTGGAATTTGATATTGTTTGGTGATGAAGGCTCGGGAAATTTCAATTAATTCAACATAGAAAGCACGGAAATTCTGATCTTCTATGTAATTTTTCTTTTTTAATTTATCCAAATCCTTCAAGGTTTGATTAGTTGTCACCGCCGGACTATCTTTACGCTTTCTTCCCCATTTGATGATTCCGTAAATCAAAACAATGATCGCTATAATCAGTAAAGCCAGAAGAACATAGAACTTGTAGAGATCCCAATAATCCTTTACGTTCAGATCCACTTCCTTATTCTTCATAATGTCATTGATCTGGTCATCTTTTTTTGCTGTATTGATGACTTCGACTTCGTAAGGAATTGTTTTCAGGATTTGATTTCCGACTCTGATTTCGATTTCCGGAATCGTGAACTTTCCTTCCTGAAAAACTGCGAATTTTATAGATCTTAAATAAACATCTTTCTGAACTGCAATGCTGTCATTTACCATTTCGAAGTGAAAAGGTAGCATTTCGTTTCTCGGTGCAGCCTGCACTACTTTTCCATCGAGATCCAAAATCTGAATCTTGAAAATCGCCACTTCTCCCAACGCCAAAGTCGTCTTATCAAGATTAGATGATAAGGTTTGCCCGAAACTAAACGAAGAAATAAATATGAAAAGCGAAAAAAATATTTTGGAAATTCTGTAAGGCATTATTTTGCTGTCTTTAATCTTGACTCTTGGTTCTTGTTTTTTTACTTTTTAAAATATTGATACAAAAACTTGCTGTAATCATCTGAGGTTTTAATATCTAAAAAATGAGCCGATGAATTCTCGAATTCTTCTTTTGTCTGGCGCATTTTTCGTTTTTGTTGTTCTGCAAAATCATACCGCCATCTTGCGCTGGAAGTGTTTGCCCAAACTTGCTGGCCAGTTTCTGCATCACGAAAAAGAGCATAACCAATGTCTGGAATCTCCATATCTTTTTCGTCAAAAACACGAAGTCCCAAAACCTGATGTTTTCTTGCGGTCACATTCAAGATTTTTTGGTCGAATTCATCTTCAAAATCTGAAAACAAAAAGACCAAAGATTTCCTTTTGAAAACGCTCATCATATAATTGAAAGCGACATCCAAATTGGATTTTGCAGGAACATAATCGGCAGATAAAATGTTACTAATGATAGACAAAACATGTTTTCTACCTTTTTGAGGTGGCACAACTTTCAGAACTTTGTCAGCGTAAAGAATCAATCCGATTTTGTCATTGTTTCCAGCGGCCGAAAATCCGAGTGAGGCGCAAATTTCAGCAACATATTCTCTTTTTAACTGAGTTCTCGTTCCATAATCCATCGAGGCGGAAACGTCCACGACAAGCATCATCGTGAGTTCCCGTTCTTCTTCCATCACTTTTACAAATGGCTCGCGGAAACGTGCGGTTTTGTTCCAGTCCATTCTTCGGGTGTCATCGCCGAATTGGTATTGGCGAATCTCAGAAAAAGTCATTCCCTGACCTTTGAAAGCGCTGTGATATTGTCCCATAAGCGATGCTTCCGTCTTCTTACGAGTTCGGATCTCTATCTGCTTTACTTTTTTGACAATGTCTTTTATTTGCACTTTGAATATTTTTTATGGCAGCTTTTCCGCCTTCCACTCCCAATCTTTTTGCCTTAGCTTTACCATCACCAAAAAGGATTTCCGCTCAAGTCGGGCTGCAAGTTCCAACATTTAAGACGTTTGGTCTAGTTGGCGGTCATCGGTTGATAGTTTTCAGACCTCTTAGTTTTTTCAAAAACAATAGGACGACTGACCACTATCAACAGATTAACCAATTTGAAAGTTTGACTCCTACGGAGCCGTCTTAAAATTTATTTTCTTACTTCTACAAACATTTCGTTCCTACGGAACTAGTTCACTCTTAAACTCTCCGAGTCTCAAACCCTCAAACAAATTTATGGTGCTTGTATCTTCGCCAGAATTTTATTTACAATATCATCTTGAGTCACTTCCTCGGCCTCAGCTTCGAAGCTTAATCCAATTCTGTGTCTCAAAACATCTTTCGCAATTTCTTTCACATCTTCTGGAATCACGAATGCTCTTCCCTTGATGAACGCATAAGCTCTGGAAGCGATTGCCAAGTTGATACTCGCTCTCGGTGATGCTCCGAAACTGATGTAATTTTTGATTTCGGACAAGCCATATTTTTCTGGAAAACGGGTGGCGAAAACCATATCCAGAATGTATTTTTCTATTTTTTCGTCAAGATAAATTTGGTTGATGAGTTTCTTGGCTTCAACAATTTGGTTCAAATCCACCACTTTTCTGATTTGGGGAATATCCTGCGTCGAAATCATTTTCATAATCTTTCGCTCATCCTCAAATTCCGGATAATCGATTTTACATTTCAGCATAAAACGGTCGGTTTGCGCTTCTGGCAACAGATAAGTTCCTTCCTGGTCAATTGGATTTTGAGTTGCGAGAACAAGGAAAGGTTTTGGTAAAGGCATTGTTTCGTCGCCAATTGTCACCTGTTTTTCCTGCATCACTTCGAGAAGTGCAGACTGAACTTTTGCAGGTGCACGATTTATCTCATCTGCCAAAACAAAATTCGCAAAAACAGGTCCTTTTTTGATACTGAAATCGTTGTCTTTCACACTGTAAATCATCGTTCCTACAACATCTGCAGGCAACAAATCCGGCGTAAACTGAATTCTGGAAAATTGTCCGTCAACAGCTTCAGCCAAGGTTTTAATTGCCAAGGTTTTTGCTAATCCTGGAACGCCTTCCAAGAGAACGTGCCCGTTGCCAAGAAGTCCGATGAGCAAACGGTCTATCATATATTCCTGCCCGATGATGGCGCGGTTGATTTCTTGTTTTAAAATGGAAAAAAAGTAATTCTGTTCTTTTACTTTTTCTGTAAGTTGTCTGATATCTTCTGCTTGATTCAATTCTGACATATCAATTAATAAAAATAATTGGTAAATTTCACATAAAAACCCGCAATAGCAAACATAACAATTGCCAAACTTCCGTTAAATATTTGTTAAAGAGATGGAAGTTGGAAGTCAGATGATGGAAGTTTTAAGCAAACTGATTTAGTTTTTGCTAATAAATCTCAATAATTTGTCGTTTATTTATAATTAATATAACTTTGAACTAAATAAATTTCTCTTCGAAAATGAATTATCATTTTGCCAATCATAGACAGGTTAGAAAAAACCTTTTAAATATTCTACAAACGACTTCCGAAAAAGACCTTCTGACAATCCCAGACGGATTCAACAATAACATCTATTGGAACATCGCGCACTGCGTTGCCCAACAACAATTGCTTTGCTATTATCTCAGTGGAAATCAGTTCCGAATTGATAAATATTGGGTTGAGACTTACAAAAAAGGAACTTTTGCCAACGTGGATGTCAAGCAATCTGAAATGGAGGATTTGGCTTATCTTCTTATTGAAACGTCAAAGATTTTGATGAAGGATTTTGATGATGATTTTTTCTCAGATTACACGCCATATTCCACAAGTTTTGGGATTGATTTGAAAAACGTTCAAGATGCCATCATTTTCAATAATATGCACGAAAGCATTCATTACGGCTATATTCTTGCGCAGAAAAGAGCTTTGATTGCGGAAGGCTTAAGTTTATAATTAATGAGGTTCAAATTCTTTTTTCCAGTTTTCCTTTTAATCATTTTATCATTTTCGAAATCCGACAATGAGAGATTCAAGTATTATCAACCTATCAGCAAAACTCAAGAAATCGAAGTTCTGTATTTGACTTGGGACGACACAACGCTTCCAAATTTTGTGAAAGTTTCGGATTATAAAAAATACGTTGACAAAGCAGAATTGTTTGCGCATTGTTTCTATGTCGATTCCAAAGACCCAGAGAAAAGAAAATTTAAAATTCCGGTGACCACGGATAAATTGATTAAGAAAATCCCATTAAAAATCAAAGGGAAATTCTTCAAAACCAAACAGTTTGATGATACTTTTCCTACTCCACTTTTTGAAGATTACAGAAAAACCGGCGATTTGAAATTCAAAACGGAAAATGATGAGTTTTTGGTTTTTGTGTTGGATTGAGAATTAAACCACATTTTTTTTAACCACATAGGCACGTAGATTTTAAAATTATTTTAAGATAAAATAAACCAATACTCTATTTGACCTCTTAATATAAATTTTCAATTTCCCTATGTGTCTATGTAGTTTTAGTAATTTTGCAAGTCATAATTTATGATTTGTAGTTCAAACAAGAACTTTACAATTTTGTTAAGATAAAATTAATCTCAAAAAGACTACTTTTGCAAAACAAAATCTCATTAATGAATCCAGAGAAAAAAGACGATTTCATATTCGGTTTAAGACCAGTGATGGAAGCCTTAGAAGCCGGAAAAACCGTAGATAAAATATTTTTACAAAACGCTTTGACGGGCGAAATTTACTTCGAACTGAAGCAACTTTTAGCCAAGCACAATCTCCGTCCAAACTACGTTCCCTTAGAAAAGCTCAACCGTTTCACTAGAAAAAATCACCAAGGTGTGGTTGCTTTCATTTCAGACGTTCCTTTCCATAAAATCGAGGATGTTTTACCACAGCTTTTCGAAGAAGGCAAAACGCCATTTATTTTAATTCTTGACAGACTGACTGACGTTCGAAACTTCGGAGCCATCTGTAGAACCGCTGAATGTGTGGGCGTTGACGCGATTTTGATTCCAGAGAAAGGTGGCGCACCAATCAATTCTGATGCGATTAAAACTTCGGCTGGAGCAATTTATAATATTAAAATCTGTAAAGAGAAAAACCTTGCTCACTCGGTAGATTTTCTTCAGCAAAGTGGAATCAAAGTGTTCTCTGCAACGGAAAAGGCGCAGAAATTGATATACGACGTGGACTTCACAGAACCGTGCGCAATCGTGATGGGAAATGAGGAAACAGGAATTTCCAAGGAAGTGCTTCATCATTCGGATGAAAAAATAAAACTTCCAATCGAAGGTAAAACCCAATCCCTGAACGTCTCTGTAGCGTGTGGCGCGATTCTTTATGAAGCCGTGAGACAGAAGATAATTAACAATTAAAAATGAATAATTAAGATTTAAGATTTTCTAAATTTCTAAATCTCAAAATCTTTTAATTTAAAAAATTCAAATGAAAAAAATAACAGCGCTTGCGCTTATTGCAATAACGTTGGTCGCTTGTAAAAAGGAGACAAAAACCATTACAAGAGTTGACCCAAAAACCGGAAAAACAGAAACTGTAACCGTAGAAGTTTCGTCGGAAGAAGCTTCGAAACCGAAAGCAATTGCTGACAGCAGTGGCGTTTTTAAACAGAAATTCATTTTGGAAAAAGGCGTGACTTATCCATTGGTTTCTTATCAAAGAGAAATTCAGTCTTTGACTACGCCAGACGGAAAAACAATGTCCGGAACCAATGAGACGACGGACGAAATGTCTGTGACAGTCAACGATTTCAAAGACAACATCTACGATTTGACCTTGAATATGGTTGGCAAAAGAATGTCCAGCACTTCAAACGGAAAAACGTTGACCATTGACACCAAACAACCAGCTCCAAAAGAAGAAAACCTTAAAATGGAATATCTTGTGAGCAAAGGCTTGGCTGGAAATACATTGAAAGTGAAAATGGATGCTTCAGGAGACATCAAATCGGTAACTGGATTTGATGCCGTTTATGCTAATTTGAAAAAAGCAATTGCTGGAACTGTGAAAGACAAGAAACAGCAAGATGGCTTTATAGAAAGCTTCAAAGCAGGTTTCAATGAGGAAATGATGAAAGAGCAATTAGGCAAAAACCTAAAACTTCTTCCAGTAAAAGGGACTAAAATAGGAGAAAAGTGGACCACTTCCGAAGACATTGACCCAAGCGGAAAATTGAAACAAAATCTGACATTTACCTTGACAAAAGTTGAGGACGGAAAAGCAGAAATCACCGTAACTGGCGTAATCCCTTCCAAATCTGACAAGCAATCCCAAAACGGAATGACCCATTCAATAAGTATGGGCGGTTCGCAAAGTGGGAAAATCATTGTGGATGAAAATACAGGCTGGCTTCTGAATCAGAATCTTTCCATCAAAACCAATCAAAAAGAAACAGTTTCCGATGGTAAGCAAACGCAAAGTATGAGCAAGAATTCCACCACTTCTATCATCATCAATCCATCGTATAAATAAGACCCGGAAATGAAATATATTTTAGAACTCATCATAGCAACCATCATTATATTCTTCGTTTGGAATATTTTGAAGCGCTTGTTTTTCAATGCGTTTTATAAAAACTTTCCGAACTTAAATCCAAAAAATCAACAGCAAAACCAGCAAACCAGTTCGAAAAAAATGCCCGAACAAAAAGTAAAATGGGATGCGGAAACTGTGGATTTTGAAGAAATAAAAGAGGAGAAAAAACAATAGTCAGATCCTGACATAAAATAAACACAAAACCTTTCAGATTATTGAGTCTGAAAGGTTTTTTAATATTAAATTTGGAATTTGAAATTTTAAAGCAATTTTGTAAATGATATTCATTTAAAGCATTGATTTTAAATCTAATATCTAAAGTCTAATATCTAACATCTATCTATGTTCAAAAATAAGAAGAATCTAATTTTCATCCTTGGAAGTTTCGTCGTTTTCATTTTGCTGGCAGTTTTATACGCCAATCCTGTCATCTCCGGAAAACGTTTGATGCAACACGATATCGTTTTCTACAAAGGTGGCGCGCAGGAATTGTTGCAATACCGCGCGAATAATGAAAATGAAACCTACTGGAGCGATGCAATGTTTGGCGGAATGCCGACTTATCAAACCGGAGCGCAGTTCCGTGGCGATGTCATCAAGAAAATTGATGATTTGTTTTTGTTCCTTCCAAAACCTGCGAATTATCTATTCTTATTATTCGCTGGATTTTTCTTTTTGGGAATGGTGGCTGTTAGAAATTGGAAATATGCTTTGCTGGGTGCGACATTCTTCGGATTATCCACTTATTTTTACATTATCATTTCGGCTGGACACAACGGAAAAGTTCATACGATTGCCTACTTTGCTCCGCTTGTCGCCGGAATTATATTGGTTTATTTTAGGCAAAAATACATTCTCGGATTCATCACCACTACCCTATTT
>RCUH01001024.1_pt1 | contig 23053 bp, 17 predicted proteins | sample 2166191 | NCBI WGS metagenome assembly RCUH01 (sample SAMN09932848, study PRJNA488358) | compost metagenome | feature: garden; material: soil; isolation source: compost soil in an enriched community after 214 h of incubation | place: Germany: Experimental Botanical Garden Goettingen | collected...
CTGCAATGGGACGGGGCGCACTGCACCCGCCTGCCGCTGTCCGAACCGGTCTGGGCGCTCGGCATGGCCAACGGCGCGTGGGTCGGCAATGGCGAAACCCACTTCGTGGCGCTGGCCGAGGACGGCCAGGTGCAGGCCGGGCCGACGCTGGACGTGGGTTCCGGATGCCGGCTCAACGACCTGGTGGTGGACAGCCGCGGTGGGCTGTGGGGCGGTTCGATGCATCGCGGCCTGCTGGGTGGGCGCGGCGCGCTGTTCCATGCCGGCAGTGTGCAGGCACCGGCGCGGCGCGTGGCCGAGGGGCTGGGCGTGGCCAACGGCATGGCGTTCTCGCCCGATGAAACCACCCTGTTCGTCATTGATACCCTGGCCCGCACGCTGCTGGCCTATCCGGCCGACATCGTGGCCGGCACGCTGGGCGAGCCGCGCGTGGTCACCGATTTCCTGGGAGTGCCGGGCAAGCCTGATGGCATGGCAATGGCCGCCGACGGTCATCTCTGGGTGGCGATGTGGGGCGGGCAGGCGGTGGTGGAACTGGCCGCCAACGGCGCGGTGCTGCGCAGCATCGCCGTGCCCGCGCCGCACGTGGGCAGCCTGTGTTTCGCCCCGGACGGGCGGATGTTCATCAGCACCGCGCGTGCGCGCCTGGGCGACGTGGCGCTGGCGCGGTATCCCGGCTCGGGCGGGGTGTTCGTCGTCCCGCTGTGACGCGTCCAGGTGCCGGTCGCGCCGCCGCCGCCCTGGACGGTGGCAGGCGCGCGGCCCGGCCGCTCACCCGGCGCGGCGTGCGGCCCCGATGGCCTGGGTGCGTGCCTTGGCCAGTTGCTCGCCGACCGCCGGGCCTTTGAGGTGGGTCAGGTCCAGGTCGCGTGCCTGGATCGCCAGTGCCGCCTGGTGCAACCGCGTGAGCGTTGCACCCTGCGGATAGTCGCTGTCCTCGAAGCCGAGCCGGCCGCGCTTGTCGGCCTCGCAGCACAACGCGATCTGCGCAATGCGCTCCGGGCGGCGGAACCCGTCGCACCGGGCCAGCAGTTCCAGCACGGTGGCATCGCGCAGTTCGTCGATGCGGTGCACGTTGAGATGATCGCGGCACACCGCTTCGGCCAGCTGGCGGTGGTCCAGCGGCACCTTCAGGCGGTCGCACAGGGCGCGCAGCGGGGCGACGCCGCGCTGCTCGTGCATGATGTGGCGCGGCCATTCCGAAGGCGGCGTCAGGCCCTTGCCCAGGTCGTGGGTGAGCGCGGCGAAGCCGATCAGGTCGTCGCCCGGGGCCAAACGCGCGGCCATGTCGCTGACCATTTCCTGGTGCACGCCGGTATCCACCTCGGGATGGAATTCGGCGCGTTGCGGCACGCCATACAGCGCCTCCAGTTCCGGCAGGATCGCGCGCAGTGCGCCGGCCTCGTGCAGGGTGCGCAGGAAAGCCGAGGGCTGGGCGCAGGTGAGTGCACGGCGCAGTTCCTGCCACACCCGCTCGGGCACCAGCGCATCGAGTTCGCCGCTGTCGGCGATCTGGTGCATCAGGTCCAGCGTTTCCGGGGCCACGGTGAAACCGAGCGGGGCGAAGCGCGCCATGAAGCGCGCCGCGCGCAGTACCCGCAACGGGTCTTCCACGAACGCCGGGCCCACGTGGCGCAGGATGCGCTGCTGGAGGTCGCGTGCGCCGCCATGGGGATCCACCAGCGTACCGGTGGCCTCGTCGCAGGCGATGGCGTTGATGGTGAAGTCGCGGCGCAGCAGGTCGTCTTCCAGGGTCACCGAGGTGTCGGCATCGACCACGAAGCCGCGGTAGCCGCGCCCGGATTTGCGTTCGGTGCGCGCCAGTGCGTATTCCTCGCCGGTGTCCGGATGCAGGAACACGGGGAAGTCGCGGCCCACGGCCTTGTAGCCCTGCGCTTCCATCTGCGCCTGCGTGGCGCCCACCACCACCCAGTCGCGGTCGCCGGGGGTCTGCTGCAACAGGCGGTCGCGTACGGCGCCGCCGACAAGATAGATCTTCATGCGCCCATGATGCCGCAGTGGGCCAGGGCGATGCGAACCGCCGGCCAACGGCCGGCCCTAGCGGGGTGCAGTGGCCGGCGCGTGGCTCAGTCGCCGCCCTTGTCGGCGTTGGCCGCGCAGGCGAAGTTCTTGCGCTTGGCCTGCAGGCGGCCGTTCATGCGATCGGTCACCGGCAGTGCGTTGCCGTTCAAACGCCAGTCGTAAATCACGCTGAAGGCCAGGATGCGCGCTACGTACTCGCGGGTTTCCTTGTAGCTGATGGTCTCGATCCAGATGTCCGGGTCGAAGCCGGGGCGCTGGGTCTGCCAGCGTGCCGTCGGGGTGGGGCCGGCGTTGTAGGCGGCGATGGTGACGTAGGGCAGGCCCTCGTACTTGTTCATCAACTGGCGCAGGTAGGCGGTGCCCAGGGCGATGTTGGTGTCCGGGTCGTACAGGCTGGCCGCGCCACCGTAGTTGGTCAGGCCGATCGACTTGGCCACGCTGGCGCCGGTGGCCGGCAGGACCTGCATCAGCCCCATCGCGTTGGCCGGCGAACGTGCCTTGGGATTGAAGATGCTCTCGGCGCGGATCTCGGCGGCCACCCAGGCCGGGTCGATCGCGTTGCGGGCCGACTCACGGCGGATGGCATCGTCGTGGTGCAGCGGGAAGCGCAGCGTGTACAGGCGCTGCTCGTCCGGGGTCTTGCCGAGTGAGAACACTGCCCGGTCGAACCAGCCATTGTCGCGCGCCACCTCCACCGCGATGCGGCGCTGGGTGGTGTCGTAGCGGCTCAGCGCATCGTTCCATTCGGCCACGGCCCAGCCGTTGCGCTCGATCTTGAACAGCTCCATCGCGCGGATGATCGCCGGATCGCGTGCGACCGCCGCCTGCGCCTGGGCGCTGTCGTTGGGTTCCCACGGGCACAGCGTGTAGGTGGACTGGCCGAGCTGGTCGGCGGCCAGGAAGCCGTGGAAGGTGGCCGCACGCGCCGCCTCGCGGTACAGCGGCTGGGCGTCGCCGCGCTTGCCGGTCTTCTCCAGCATGCGCGCCTCGAAATAGCGCCAGCGCGAATCGCTGCGCTGGGTGGGGCCCATCTTGCGGATCGCGGCCAGCGCCTGTGGCCAGTCGCCGCGCGACATCGCCTCGCGCGCGCGCCATTCGTGCAGGCGCTCGTCATAGGCCGAATCGGGCACCGCGTTGAGGCGGCGCGCCGATTCGGGGCCGTAGGACGCCACCGTCCACAGCGCCACCTGGTACAGCACCTGGGCCTGCTGGCTGGCGCTGAGCTGGAGCGCGTTGGCGTACTGCGGCAACTGCTGTTCGGTCGCGGTCGGGTCGGCCTTGGCCAGTTTGGCCAGGCCATCGGTGGCGATGCGACGGCTGCGTTCATTGCGCGGCCAGTTCAACGCACTGGTGTTGGGCTTGTCGACGAAGGCCGCGTAGGTATTGGCCAGGGCCAGGTCGGCCGCAGGCAGGCCGCGCGCGGCGCTGCGCATCACCGCCGGCTGTTGTTCGTCGGCGGCCGCGTCGATCCGCGCCCAGCGCAGCTCGTTGCTCAGTCCGCCCCTGGCGTCGAGCACGGCAAACACCGCATCGCAGGCATCGGGCAAGGACTTGCCGGTGCTGCGCCAGATCGCCTGTGCCTCGCTGGTCCACTGCGCGTCGGCCTTGCCGGTGGCCTGGCGCGCGTTGAGCTGGGCGCAGCGCAGGCCAACGTTGTCGGTGGGCGCCCAGTTGGCCAGCAGGGTGGGCCAGTCCTGGCGGCGGGCCAGTGCCGGCAGCCACACGCTGCGGAAACTGCTGGCCACGGCCTGGCCGTTGTAGCGCTTGAGGAAGTCCTGCGCCTGCGCGGTGCCGAGGGTGTCGATGTTGCGGCGCAGGTTGGCGTATTCCAGCCAGCCCGCCAGCGGGTGCCGGGCCAGTGCGCTGGCCTGGGCCGGGTCGTACTGGCCGCGCTCGGCGTTGTCGATGGCGGCTTTGACCTGCGCGCGCTGCGCGTCGAGGTTCTGCGCATCGGCCACCGGGCTGACCCCGGAACAGGCCAGCAGGGCGGATGCGCTGAGGAAATACAGGGGGAGTCGAGTCATGCCGAAAGCATACCGGCGCGGGGTGAAAGGCGGTGAGGGCAAGCCGACTCGATCATGAACGAGACCCACCGCGCCCATCCACGCATTGCCAGGGCAGGGGGCGTGTCGGCGCTTTCATCGTGACCGCACCGATGATTTCGATGCCGATCCCGGTCGCACTCCCGCAGACGACCACTGCGGTGGCGCCGCCGCTGGGCCGGCCGGGACCGATCGAACTGCGCGTGGACGCGGCCAACCCGGTCAGCTGGAGCGGACACGCGGTCGCGGTGGTCGCGTTGCAGGCGCGCAGGCAGGAGCAGGCGCGCGTGCAGGCCGGGAACCTGCCCGAGCTGCGCATCGCCACCGATCGGCGGCCGAGTACGCGGTGATGGCCAGGATCCTCGCCGCCGCCAACACCGCCCATCTGCAGCGCATCGCCTTCGTCCAGCAGGCGGCCAACCGCACTGCAGCGCACCAACGACGCCCCTGCCCGCAGGGGCGTCGTGCGTTGGGGCGCCTGCATGTTGCCTGTTTGGATTTGTCGCGCCGGCGTGAAAAAGTGTCGGTCATCACGACGACCGCTTTACCGTTTGTTTACAAAGGAGACGCTGCCGTGGAGGAGGGCGCGGCAGCGCCAGCCCAACATTCCTTTGGAGAGAGAGCGAATGAACGACCTGCACCACCGCCCGCTGGCGGTCGCCGTATCGCTGTGCCTGTTGTTGGCTGCCCCGGTACTCGCCGGTGCCCAGGATGCCCCACGCACCACCACCGAGCTGGACCGGGTCGAAGTGACCGGTACCCGCATCAAGCGCGCCGAAGTGGAAGGGCAGGTGCCGATCCAGACGCTGACCCGCAGCGAGATCGAACGCACCGGCCTGAACTCCATCGGCGAGGTGCTGCAGCAGCTCACCGGCTCGGGCTCGGCGCTCAACGCCAAATTCAACTCCTCGGGCAACTTCGGCTTCCCGCCCGACGGCAGCGGCGTGGGCGCCGGCTCGGCACAGGTGGACCTGCGCCATCTCGGTGCCAAGCGCGTACTGGTGCTGGTGGACGGCATCCGCTGGGTCAATGAATCCTCCGCCTCCGGCGTGGGCGCGGCCACCGACCTCAACACCATTCCGCTGGCCATCGTCGAGCGCATCGAAGTGCTCGAGGATGGGGCCTCCTCGCTGTATGGCTCCGATGCGATCGCCGGGGTGGTCAACATCATCACCCGCCGCGAGTTCGACGGGGGCCAGGTCACGCTCAACTACGGCGAGTACAGCAAGGGCGATGGCACCCAGAAGGGCGTGGACCTGGCCTGGGGCACCAGCGGTGACCGCTACAGCCTGTTCCTGGGCGCCAGCTGGACCCGGCAGGACGCGGTGTATGCGCGCGATCGCGAGCAGTCACGCTTCCCGATCCCCGGCACCGGGCTGTCCTTCGGCAGCTCGGCGACCCCGACCGGACGCTTCATCTTCACCGATCCCAATACCGGCATCACCCACGACCTCACCCCCAATACCGGCGCCACCTCGCCCACCTTCAACGGCGCCGATGGCTGCGCGCGCACCGACAGTTACCACTGCTTCGGTACCGCCGACCGCTTCAACTTCGCCGAGTACAACATGGTGCTTACCCCGTCGGAGCGGAAGGGCATCTTCGGCCAGTTCCGCTTCGACATCACCGACAACCTGCAGTGGTACATCAAGGCGCTGGGCAACCGCCGCGAGTCCACCAACCAGGCCGGCCCCGAGCCGCTGTTCTTCGGGCCCGATGGCGCCACCGGCAACCCGCTGGCCGACAACATCGTCATTTCCGCCCTCAACCCGTACAACCCGTTCGGCTTCGACCTGGACTCCTCGGACAACCTGATCATGATCGGGCGGCGCCCGGTCGAAGGCGGGCCGCGCGTGTTCGAGCAGGAGGTCAACACCCAGTACTTCGCCACCGGGCTGGTCGGCCAGTTCGAAGCGGCCGACCGCAGTTGGTTCTGGGACGTCAACGGCATGTACAGCAAGAACAAGGCCGAACAGACCAACTTCGGCAGCTACAACATCTTCAACGTCAACATGGCCCTGGGCGATCCGGCCGTCTGCGCGGCCACGCCCGGCTGCGTGCCGCTCAACATCTTCGGCGGCCCCGGCACGATCACCCCGGCGATGCTGGCCTGGATCCAGCCGGTGGTACGCGACCGCAGCCAGAACGAGCTTAGCCTGGTCACCGCCAACCTGAGCAGCGAGCTGTTCAACCTGCCGGCCGGTCCGGTCTCCTTCGCCACCGGCCTGGAGTACCGCAAGTACGAGGGCTCCTACCAGCCCGATCCGCTGACGGTGATCGGCCATTACAACGGCGTGCCGTCGCTGCCCACCTCCGGCTCCTACGACGTCAGCGAGGCCTACCTGGAGCTGAGCATCCCGATCTTCGCCAAGAGCGCGATCGGCGAAAAGCTCGATCTCAGCTTGGCCGGGCGCTACTCGGACTACTCCACCTTCGGCGGCGAGTTCGTGCCCAAGTACGGCCTGCGCTGGCAGGTGACCAACGACTTCGTGCTGCGCACCACCTACGCCGAAGGCTTCCGCGCCCCGTCCATCGGCGAGCTGTACGGCTCGGCCGCGCGTGCCGACCTGCAGTTGTTCGACCCGTGCTCGGTCGGCCTGGGCGGCACCCCGCCGCGCGGCAGTGCGGCCAACTGCGCCGCGCTGGGCGTGCCGACCGGCTTCCAGCAGGCCAACTCGCAGATCTCGGTCACCACCGGCGGCAACAGCGAACTGGACCCGGAGCGCTCGCGCAGCTTCAGCGCCGGCTTCGTGTGGAGCCCGTGGTTCGGCAGCAATGCCTCCTGGTCCGAGCGCTTCGATGTGGAAGTGACCTTCTACCGCCACACCATCGAAGGCGCCATCCAGGCCATCAACGCCCAGACCCAGCTGGACCTGTGCGTGGATACGCTGGACCCGCTGTACTGCGGCGGCATCACCCGCGCCTCCACCGGCGCGGTCAGCGGCTTCAACAACCGCCTGACCAACCTGGGCTCGATCAAGACCGACGGCTGGGACGTGGACCTGTTCTGGACGCTGCCGGAAACCTCGGCGGGCCAGTTCAAGCTGGGCTGGCAGAACACCTTCGTGGGCCGCTATGAGGCGATCGGCGCGGCCGGCCAGCGCCAGCCGCAGGAGCCGGGCGTGGAAGTGTCCGACAGTTCCATCCCGGAGTGGACCAGCAACGCCAGCCTGAGCTGGAACCTGGCCAACTGGAACGCGTCCTGGACCGTGCGCCACATCGCCAAGCTCACCGAAGACTGCGGCGATGCGGTGGCCTTCCCGGTCTGCAGCAACCAGATCGAGGGCACCAACGAACTGAAGGCCACCACCTTCCACGACATGCAGGTGGGCTACAAGTTCGACTGGATGAAGGGGCTGCAGCTCAGCGCCGGCTTGAACAACGTGTTCGACAAGGATCCGCCGATCTGCCTGTCGTGCTCGCTCAACGGCTACGACGCCTCCACCTACGACATCCCGCGCGGGCGCTACTGGTACCTGCGCGCGGACCTGCGGTTCTGATCGTCGGTTGAGCGTGCAGGGCCACCGGGGCGCCCGAGCGGCGCCCCGGTGGGTATGAGCGGCGGCGCCGGGCCAGGCCCGGTGGCTGCCACAACGGTCAAATGTGTTGCGCGTGGCGGCCATTGCGCGTTGTGGGCGGCCGGGCGCGTTTTCGGTCAGGCATGATGGGGCGCCCGGCCAGCGGCCGGCTCCCCTTTTCAAGTGTTGTTGCCATGAACCTGCATACCTGGTGGATCTTTGCCGTCACCGTGTTCGTCCTGTGCGGCACCCCGGGGCCGAACATGCTGCACGTGATGACCCGCAGCGTGCGCGTGGGCTTCCGCCGCAGCATCGCCGCCATGGCCGGTTGCCTGAGTGCGCTGGTGCTGGCGCTGTCGATTTCCGCGGCCGGCCTGGGCGCGGTGCTCAAGGCCTCGCCGATGGTGTTCGACGTACTGCGCTATGCCGGCGTGGCCTACCTGGTGTACCTGGGGGTCAAGGCCTGGCGCGGCGGCGATGCGCCGATCGATGTCGGCAACACCGCGGCGATCGCGCCGAGCAGGCGGCGCATCCTGTTCCGCGATGGCTTCGTCATCGGTATCAGCAACCCGAAGCTGCTGCTGTTCGCCTCGGCGTTCCTGCCGCAGTTCGTCGACCTGGGCCAACCGCAGCTGCCGCAGTTCGTCATCCTGGTGGGCACCTTCGCGCTGATGGAGATGTTCTGGTACGCGGTGTATGCGGCCGGTGGGCGCGGGCTGGCCGGCTACCTGGCGCGTCCGGGGCTGCGCAAGGTGTTCGACCGCGTGGTCGGCACGATCTTCATCGGCTTCGGGCTGGCGCTGCTGCGCGCGCGGCCGTAGTGCCGACAGGCGCCAGGGCCTGCAGGCAGGCGCAGAACATGTCGGCCATGGCATCGGCGTAGGCGCCGATTTCGGCGGGCGACGGCTGAGTGCTGGAAAACGTCTTGCCCACCCAACGGGTAGAGCCACGCCATGCGTGGCTGCAACCCACCACCAGCGCCCCGGCAACGGGTAGAGCCACGCCATGCGTGGCTGCGACCCACCACCACCGCCGCGGCAACGGGTAGAGCCACGCCATGCGTGGCTGCAACCCACCACCACCGCCCCGACAGCGGGTAGAGCCACGCCATGCGTGGCTGCGATCCACCACCACCGCCCCATAACGCAGAGAGCCGGGCAATGCCCGGCTCTCTTGTCGACGCGATACGACCGCTGACGCGTCAGAACGACCAGTTGAAGGTGATCGAGCCGTTGCGGCCATCACCGTAGGCGCCGTAGCCGTTGATCTGCGAGAAGTACTTCTTGTCCAGCAGGTTGTTGAGGTTGGCCTGCACGCTGAACTCCGGGGAGATGCGGTAGCGCACGAAGGCACTGACCAGCGCGTAGCCGTCCTGCTCGATGCGACCGTAGGCCGGCACCGGGTAGTAGATGCGGTTCTGCCAGTTGGCCCCGCCGCCCACGGTGAGCGCACTCAGCGACTGCGGGGTGTAGCTGGTGAACAGCTTGATGGTGGTCTGCGGCAGGTTGGTGTTGATGTCGGCATCGTTGGCGTCCTTGGCCACGTAGCGCGAGGCACCGAAGGTGGCATTCCAGCCCGGGGCCAGCTCGCCGTTGAGCTCCAGCTCGAAGCCACGGCTGACCGTGCCACGTGCGGCGATGTAGGCGAACTCGCCCGGACGGCCGGGGATCGGCTCGCTGGTGATCTGCGCCACGTTGTCCTGCTCGATGCGGAAGGCGGCCACCGAGGCATTGAGGCGGTTGTCGAACCACGCCCCCTTGACGCCGATCTCGTAGCTCTTGCCGTCGACCGGGTCGAGGTAGCTGCTGCTGCGGTCGCGCGCGATCTGCGGCTGGAAGATCTCGGTGTAGCTGGCGTAGGTGGAGTAGGTGTCGTTGATGTCGAACACCAGGCCGGCGTAGGGCGTGGTGACCTTGTGCGAGCGGTCGTCGCCTTCGCCTTCGCTCTTCCAGTCGGTGTAGCGCGCGCCGAGGATCAGCTTGAGCGGATCGGCCAGCGACAGACGGGTGGCGGCATAGCCGGCCTTCTGGGTGATGGTGCCTTCGCTCTGCAACGGCAGGGTGCCGACCCAATTCGGCTCGGGGAAGTCACCCACGCCGGCCAGGTAATTGTCCAGCGGCGCCCAGCCCACCTGGTAGTCACCGTAGTTGGCGAACTCGCGCTTGTTGTAGCTCAGGCCGGCCATGAACTGGTGCTCGCGGCCGAACAGCCGGAACGGGCCCTCCACGAAGCCGTCCACCGCGTTGACCTTGCGCTCGGTGTTGTAGAAGCCGGCCGACGGCGTGACGCCGGCACCGGTGGTCTTGTCCAGCAGCGATGCGCCCGAGGTCCAGTCGTTGTAGGCCGGGTAGAACAGCTTGTCGTCGGCCTTGGTGGTGTCATGGGTCGCGCCGAGCTTGACCTTCCAGTCGTTGGCGAAGGCATGTTCCAGCGTGGCGAACAGGCGCTTGCTGGTGGTATCCCAGTAGGTCCAGGCCGGGTTGGCGCTGAAGGACGCGTCGAACGGCGTGGGGCTGCCGTCGGAGTACAGCATCGGGAAGCCGCCCCAAGTCGCGCCGTTGGCGCGCTTCTGCTGGTAGTCGTAGCCCACGCTCAGCTGGGTGTCCGGGGTCAGGTCGGCGTCGATCACCGCATAGCCCAGCGTCTTGTGCTGGTCGTAGCGGTCCATCTGCGATTCGGTATCCAGGTAGCTGCCGATCACGCGCGCGCGCACCGAGCCGCTGGCGTTCAGCGGGGTGGTCACATCCACGGTGCTGCGGGTGCGGCCCCAGCTGCCGACGTTGACCGACACGTTGCCGGTCAGTTCGGCGCTGTCGGCATGCTTGCGGATCAGGTTGACCGAGGCCGACGGATTGCCCGCGCCGGTGAGCAGTCCGGTCGCGCCGCGTACCACTTCCACGCGGTCATACAGGGCCAGGTCCAGGCCGGAATCGCCGTAGCTCCAGTTCTGCACCATCTGCGTGGGCAGGCCGTCGAACTGGTAGCTGTCGATGTAGAAACCGCGCGCGTAGAACTCGGTGCGCTCGGTGTCGGACTGGGTGCTGCTCACGCCGGTGGTGTTGGCCAGCACGTCGATGATGTCGTCGAGGTTCTGGTCCTCGATGCGCTGGTGGCTGATGATGCTGACCGACTGCGGGATCTCGCGCGGGGCCAGGTCGAAACGGGTACCGGCGGAGGTCCTGCGTACCGAGTAACCCTCGGCGCGCTCGCCCTTGACCACGACCTTGTCCAGGGTGGTGGCATCCGGGCTGGCGTCCTGGGCGAACGCAGGCGCGGCCGCCAGCGTGCACAACGCGGCGAACAGGGCCCGCGACAGGCGGCGTTGGGGCAGGGAACGGGGCGGCACTACGGCAGAACGGGTCATCGGCGTATCCAGGGCAGCGGCACGCACATGGCCGATGTCCGTCGGTGGCCAGGCGCTTGGCAGTGGGGTGGGGGTCGGCGCACGGTTGGCGACCGAACTCCGCAGCGCCTCCCTGGCGCGAACGGGATCACAGTATGTTAATGCGAATCATTGCCATCAGCAATTCGGCCGGGCACGACGCCCCCGCGCCTCGGCATTTCCCGGCCAGACCCTTATGGGGCAAGGCCTGCACAGGCACGGCAGCGGATTAACACCGGCGGTCGTACGCTGGTTGCCCCGTAGCTGCGCGGCAGGAGCACCTCATGCTGGCCAAAAACACGATCTGCCTCTGGTATGACGGCACGGCGCTGGAGGCCGCCACGTTCTACGCCCAGACCTTCCCCGATAGTGCGGTCAACGCCGTGCACCATGCACCCGGCGACTTTCCCGCCGGCAAGCAGGGCGATGTGCTCACCGTGGACTTCACCGTGGCCGGGATCCCGTGCATCGGGCTCAATGGCGGCCCGGCGTTCCGGCACAGCGAGGCGTTCTCCTTCCAGATCGCCACCGAAGACCAGGCCGAGACCGACCGCCTGTGGGATGCGATCGTCGGCAACGGCGGCCAGGAAAGCGCCTGTGGCTGGTGCCGCGACAAGTGGGGCCTGTCCTGGCAGATCACCCCGAGGGTGCTGACCGAGGCGGTGACCAGCAAGGACCCGGCCGTGGCAAAGCGCGCGTTCGAGGCGATGATGACCATGTGCAGGATCGATGTGGCCCGGATCGAGGCGGCGGTACGCGGTTAGCGCGTCGCCGCACGCCGATGACCGGCCAGGCGCATGCCGACGCGGGCCGTGGCCTACAGCGGGACGTCCAGGCCGCGCTTCAAGGTGCTCAGCGCCACGGCGGTACGGAAGCGCTCGATGTTGTCGTCATTGCCGAACAGACGCGCACTGATCGCTTCGTACTCCTCCATCGAGGCAGCGGTGAGGATCAACAGGAAGTCGGCGTCGCCGGTGATCGCATAGCACTGCTGCACGGCGGGGTCGTCCTGCACGCGGCGGCGGAACGGGGCGAGCCGATGCGGTTGTTCGCTGGCGACCCGGACTTCGACCATGATCGTCAACGGGCGGCCGAGCCGCGCCTGGTCCAGCACGGCGATGTTGGCGCGGATGACGCCGGCGTCCTGCAGGCGCTTGATCCGCCGTTGCACCGCGGGTGCCGACAGGCTGACCGCCTCGGCGATTTCGCGCTGCGGGGTGGCGTTGTCGCGTTGCAGGATCGCCAGGATGGCGCGATCGAAGCTGTCGGGGACAGGGGGCGTGGCGGCCATGGTGAGTGAAACATGCAGGAAGGCCCCTGCAATTGAGCATCTCCTTCGGCCGTGGCGCAATATCCTGCGCCGATGTCGACCTCCCGCCTCTCCGGCTTCCTCCCCGCCCTGGCCGTGCTTGGCTCGGTCACCTCGCTGGCCGTGGGCACCTCGTATGCCAAACAGCTGTTCCCGCTGATCGGTGCGCAGGGCACCAGCGCGCTGCGCGTGGGGTTTTCGGCGCTGGTGCTGCTGGCGGTGTTCCGGCCGTGGCGCTGGAGCACCTCGCGCGCCGATGCCGGGGCGATCTTCCGTTACGGCATCACCCTGGGGGTGATGAACCTGCTGTTCTACATGGCGCTGCGCACGATCCCGTTCGGGATCGCGGTGGCGATCGAGTTCTGCGGGCCGCTGGCCGTGGCGATGTGGTCCTCGCGGCGGCCGGTCGATTTCGTCTGGGTGGGCTGCGCGCTGGTCGGGTTGTTGTTGCTGCTGCCGCTTGGGCATGGCCAGCCGCTGGATCCGGTCGGGGTGATGTTCGCGCTGGGCGCAGCGGTGTGCTGGGCGCTGTACATCATCTTCGGCAAGCGGGCCGGGCATCTGCCGGCCGGGCACACGGTGTCGCTGGGGCTGTGCGCGGCGGCGCTGGTGGTGGTGCCGGTGGGCGTGGCACACGCGGGGATGGCGCTGCTGGAGCCGAAGATTCTGCTGTTCGGCCTGGGCGTGGCGATCGTCTCCAGTGCGATCCCGATGTCGCTGGAGATGATGGCGCTCAAGCGGCTGCCCAAGGAGACCTTCGGCATCCTGATCAGCATGGAGCCGGCGGTGGCCGCGCTGCTGGCGATGGGGCTGCTGGCCGAGCACCTGACGCCGCTGCAGTGGGCGGCGATCGGCTGCACGGTGGTGGCGTCGGTGGGCAGCACGCTGACCGCACGGCGGGTGGCACCGCCCGTTCCGGTGCCCTGACCCGGTCAACCCGGCCGCCCACCAACGGTGGGCGGCCGTCCCGTTGCCGCGGCGGCGTCAGCGCCGTGCCGGCGCATCCCCGGCCACGTAGTAATCGGCCGTGCTGCGCGGCAGCGGCGCGCGGCCGCGGATGCGGTCGGCGATCTTCTCGGCGATCATGATGGTGGTGGCGTTGAGGTTGCCGGTGATGATGCGCGGCATGATCGAGGCGTCCACCACGCGCAGGCCTTGCATGCCGTGCACGCGGCCCTGGCCATCCACCACGCTCATCGCATCGGTGCCCATCGCGCACGAACAGGACGGGTGATAGGCCGTTTCGGCGCGGGCCCGGACGAACGCGTCCAGCTCGGCGTCGGTCCTGCAGTCGGCACTGGGGCTGATCTCGCGGCCACGGTACTCGTCCAGCGCCGGCTGGGCGATGATCTCGCGGGTGATGCGGATCGCATCGCGGAACTCCTGCCAGTCCTGGTCGGTGGACTGGTAGTTGAACAGGATCGAGGGATGCGCGTGCGGGTCCAGCGAGCGCGCATGCACGCGGCCGCGGCTGGGCGTGCGCATCGAGCCGACGTGGGCCTGGAAGCCATGCTCCTTGACCGCATTGGTGCCGTTGTAATTGATCGCCACCGGCAGGAAGTGGTACTGGATGTTGGGCCAGTCGAATTCCTCGCGGGTGCGGATGAAGCCGCCGGCCTCGAACTGGTTGCTGGCGCCGATCCCGGTGCCGTTGAACAGCCACTCCGCGCCGATCGCCGGCTGGTTCCACCATTGCAGCGCCGGGTACAGCGAGACCGGTTTCTTGCAGGCGTACTGCATGTACACCTCCAGATGGTCCTGCAGGTTCTCGCCGACCCCGGGCAGGTCGTGCACCAGCGGTACGCCGAGTGCGGCCAGCAATGCCGGCGCACCCACGCCGGAGCGCTGCAGGATCTGCGGCGAGGCGATCGCACCGGCACACAGCAGTACCTCCCGGCGTGCGCTGGCGTCGATCGGCTCGGCGCTGTTGCCGGCCAGGTAGCGCACGCCCACCGCACGCTTGCCGGCGAACAGGATGCGGTCGGTGGTGGCGTGCACCACGATCTCCAGCCCTTCGCGGTCCTTGGCCATGTCCAGATAACCGCGCGCGGTGCTGGAGCGGCGCCCGCGCGGGGTCACCGTGCGGTCCATCGGCCCGAAGCCTTCCTGCTGGTAGCCGTTGAGGTCATCGGTACGCGGGTAGCCGGCCTGCACGCCGGCCTCCACCATCGCGTGGAACAGCACGTTGTTGCCGTTTTTCGGCGTGGCCACGCTGACCGGGCCGTCGCCGCCGTGGTAATCGTTGGCGCCGATGTCGCGGGTTTCGGCCTTGCGGAAATAGGGCAGCACGTCGTGGTAGCTCCAGTCCTCGAGCCCGTCGAAGCTGGCCCACTGGTCAAAGTCCATCGCGTTGCCGCGGATGTAGCACATGCCGTTGATCAGCGAGGAGCCGCCCAGCCCCTTGCCGCGGCCGCACTCCATGCGCCGGTTGTCCATGTGCGGTTCCGGCTCGGTTTCGTAGGCCCAGTTGTAGCGGCGGCCCTGCAGCGGATAGGCCAGCGCCGCCGGCATCTGGGTGCGGAAATCCAGGCGGTAGTCCGGCCCACCGGCTTCCAGCAGCAGCACGCTGACGCCGGCGTCTTCGGTGAGGCGTGCGGCCAGCGTGTTGCCGGCCGAACCGGCGCCGATGATGATGTAGTCGTATTCGCGCTTCATCGCGGAGGTCTCCTGTCAGGCCGGTTCAGAACACCGACGCGTAGCGGTCCAGTTCGATCTGGATGGACTTGGTGCGGGTGTAGGCACGCAGCGTGGCCAGGCCGTTCTCGCGGCCCACGCCGGAGTGCTTGTAGCCGCCCACCGGCATCTGCGCCGGCGACTCGCCCCAGCAGTTGACCCAGCAGATGCCGGCCTCCAGCTGGTGGATCAGGCGATGCGCGCGGCTCAGGTCGGTGCTGACCACGCCGGCGGCCAGGCCGTAATCGGTATCGTTGGCGCGGCGCACGGCCTCGACTTCATCCTCGTAGGCGAGCAGGCTCATCACCGGCCCGAAGATTTCCTCGCGCACGATGCGCATGTCGTCGCGGCAGTCGCTGAAGATGGTCGGTGCCACGTAGCAGCCCTTGCCCAGCGCACCCTCGGTGAGGCGCTCGCCGCCGCAGACCAGGCGCGCGCCCTCGGCCTTGCCGCTGGCGATGTACTCGAGCACGCGTTGCATGTGCGCGGCGCTGACCAGTGGGCCGAAGGTGGTGTCCCTGGCCAGCGGATCGCCGATGCGGATGCGCTTGACCCGTTCCAGCAGTTTGGCCTCGAACGCGGCCAGCTTGGCGCGCGGAACAAACACCCGGGTGCCGTTGGTGCAGACCTGGCCGGAGCTGTAGAAGTTGGCCATCATCGCCACGTCGGCGGCCAGGTCCAGGTCGGCGTCGTCGCAGATGATCAGCGGCGACTTGCCGCCCAGCTCCATGGTGACCTCCTTGAGCGTGGAGCTGGAGGCGCTGGCCATCACCTTGCGGCCGGTGGCGGTGCCACCGGTGAAGGAGATCTTTTCGATCCGCGGGTGCTCGGTGAGTGCCGAGCCGACGCCGGCGCCATCGCCGGGCAGTACGTTGAACACGCCATCGGGCAGGCCCGCTTCGGTGAAGATTTCCGCCAGCTTCAACGCGGTCAGCGGGGTCACTTCGCTGGGCTTGAAGATCATCGCGTTGCCGGCGGCCAGCGCCGGGGCGGCCTTCCACAGCGCGATCTGGATCGGGTAGTTCCATGCGCCGATCGCGCCGACCACGCCCAGCGGTTCCTGGCGGGTGTAGAAGAAGCTGCTCTCGCGCAGCGGCACCTGGCTCCCCTCCAGTCCATGCATGACACCGGCGTAGTATTCCAGCACGTCCGCACCGGTGACCACGTCCACGCTGAGCGTTTCGCTCAGGGCCTTGCCGGTGTTGCGCGATTCCAGCTCGGCCAGCGCATCGTTGCGCTCGCGCAGCAGTTCCACCGCGCGCAGCAGGATGCGCGAGCGTTCGACCGTGGTCAGCGCGGCCCACGCTTTCTGGCCGGCCTGGGCGCTCTCCACCGCCGCGTCGAGATCGTCGCTGTTGGCGCTGTGGACATTGGCGAGCAGCTCGCCGTTGGCCGGGTTGATGACCTCGAAGGTCTTGGCGCCCCGGGAGGGGACGTAGCGGCCGCCGATGTACAGCAGCTGGTCGGGGAAGGTGGGCATGGCGATGACTCCTTTGCAGCGGGGGACCAGGGGCTCAGCGGGTCAGATGCAGGAACTGCAGGTGGCGCTCGTACTGGTCGATGATGTCGTTGATGATCTGCTGGCGGCTGTAGCCGAACAGCTCGTAGTCCTGTCCACCTTCGTAGAGGTGCACTTCGGCGCGGTAGTAGCGCAGGTTGCGGAAGCGCTGCGCGGCGAACGAAGGGGTGAGGTAGCCGCGCATGATCACCTGATAGGTGAACACCTGCTGCTCGCCATGGTCCACGGTCAGTTCCATCTGGCCGGGCTCGAACTTCGTCTGTACATCCAGGCCCTGTTCGCCCAGCTGCGCGGCCACCGCTTCGATGGCCGGCTTCACGTCGGTGTCCATGAACCGGTACACCTCGTCGCGCACCGGGAAGTGCACGGCCTGGGTGATGCGCTGGCGCCAGCCACGCTGGTGCCGCGACTGCCCGATCAGCGGGATCGGCGAATACTGCGAGGCCTTCTTGCGTTGTGATTCCTCGCCCAGGGCGCGGGTCAGGCCCCAGATCATCAGCAGCAGCACCACCGAGAACGGCAGCGAGGCCAGCACCACCGCCGACTTGAGCGCATCCATGCTGCCGGCCAGCAACAGCCCGGCCGTGACCAGGCCGGTCATCACGCCCCAGAACACGCGCAGCCAGCGCGGGCCATCGTCTTCGGGGGCGCCGCCATGCGAGGACAGGGTGGACAGCACCACCGTGCCGGAGTCGGCCGAGGTGACGAAGAACACGAAGCTGACGATCACCGTGACCGCGATCACCGCCCGGCTCCAGGGATAGCTCTCCAGCAGGGCGTAGAGCACGGTCGGCGGGTTATCCACCGCCATCTGCGCCAGGTGCGCATGGCCGTGGTGCAGGATCTGGTCCAGCGCGCTGTTGCCGAAGATCGACAGCCACGCCAGGGTGAACCCCAACGGGATCAGCAGCACCCCCAGCACGAATTCGCGGATGGTGCGGCCGCGCGAGATGCGCGCGATGAACAGGCCCACGAACGGGGCCCAGCCGATCCACCAGGCCCAGTAGAACACCGTCCAGTTGCCCAGCCAGTCCGGGCGGCCGCCGTAGGCGTACACGTCGAAACTCTTGCCGACCACGTTGCCCAGGTAGTCGCCCATGTTCTGCATGAGCGCATTGAGCAGGTACTGGGTAGGGCCGGCGAACAGCATGAACAGCAGCAGCCCGATCGCCAGCAGCATGTTGATGTTGGACATCCAGCGCACGCCCTTTTCCACGCCGGAGACGGCCACGGTGATGGCTGCGCCCATCATCAATACGATCAGCCCCACCTGCACCCAGGCCGCATGCGGGACGGGGAACAAGGTGTTCAGGCCGGCGTTGAGATGCAGCACGCCAAAGCCCATGTCCGCGCCGAGGCCGAACACGGTGGCCACGATGCCCAGCGCATCCACGGTGTAGCCGATGGGCCCGTTGATGCGCTTGCCGATCAGCGGGTACAGCGCCGAGCGCAGCGCCAGCGGCAGGTTGTGCCGGTAGGCGAAGTAGGCCAGCGCCATCGCGGCCAGCGCGAACACGCCCCAGCCGTGCAGGCCCCAGTGCAGGAACAGCAGCTGCATCGCCTGGCGTGCGCTGGCCTCGCCTTCGCCCACGCCGCCCTGTGGCGGCAGCAGGTAATGGGTGAGCGGTTCGGACACGCAGAAGAAGAACAGGGTGATGCTGATGCCGGCGGCGAACAGCATCCCGGCCCAGGACAGATAGCTGAACTCCGGCTCGTCGTGGTCCGCGCCCAGTTTGACGTTGCCATAGCCGGACAACGCCACGCCCACCACGAACACCAGGTAGACGGTCATCGCCAGCAGGTAGTACCAGCCGACGTTGCGCGAGGCCCAGGTCTGCGCGTCCAGCAGCAGGCTGCCGGACTGGATGGGAAACGCGGCGACCAGAATGGCAAATGCCGCCACGATCGTGGCGGCAAGCAGGAAGACCGGTCGAAGCGTGCGTACCTCGTAGGGAGGTGACTCCACAGCGCTCATGGAATGGGAATGCTCTCGATGCCGATTGCGGCAGACCCGGAGCATTAGCGCATACCGGCTGTGGACGGCCTGTTTACGAGGCCGGCAGACGGTGCGCGGTGGGTCGTGCAGCGGGGCAGTGCCCCGCGTTGCGTGGACGTGTCAGCGCAGCGCGTGGCTGGGCACGTCGATCTCCATGGCCAGGGCCAGGTGGTCGGAAAACGCGGCCGGGACCGCCTCGGCGCTGCGTTGCTGCAGGCCGGTGCTGAGCAGGATGTGGTCGATCGCCCGGTCCGGGCGCCAGCTCGGGAAGGTCGGCACCGCGCAGCCCGGCGGTTGCAGGTTGGTCTTCTGGTACAGCGCCTGCATTTCCGGGCGGTCGGCCAGGCAGTTGAAATCGCCCATCAGCACCGCGTTGGGGTGGTCGGTGAGCAGGTCGGCGATGAAGGCCAGCTGCGACATCCGCGAGTTGGTTCCCAACGACAGGTGCGCCACCGCGACGGCCAGGCCCTGCGCGCCCTCGCCGAACTTGGCCAGCAGCACGCCACGCCCGCCGATGCGGCCGGGCAGGGCGTGGTCCTGCACTTCCACCGGCTCCAGCCGGCTGAGCAGACCGTTGGCACTGGAGGCCACCCCGCCCATCCGGCGGTTGGGCTGGTGGCTCCAGTAATTGAAGCCGGCGCGCTCGGCCAGATAGTGGGTCTGGTTGGTGAAGCCCGAGCGCAGGCTGCCCGGATCGGCTTCCTGCAGCCCGACGATGTCGTGGCCGCGGGCAAGCTGGGCGATGGCGTCCAGGCTGGTGCGCTTGCGCCCGGCCGGCAGCGCATGCGACCAGCTGCGGGTCACATAGTCGCTGTAGCGGCGGGTACTGCTGCCGGCCTGGATGTTGGCCGTCAGCAGGCGCAGGGTCCGCGTGGTGGGGGAATTCACGACGGTTGCCAGTTCACGCTCGATCAGTTGCCCTTGGCGGCGCGTTCGCGGGCGATCAGGTGATCGGCGATGCGCAGCATGTCCGGGAAGCTCTTGCCCTTGACCAGGTACTTGCCGTTGACGATCACCGAGGGGGTGCCGGTGATCTGGCTGCGCTGGGCGAAATTCTTGGCCGCGTTGGTCTTGGCGCCCACCGCGAAGCTGCTCATGGTGCTGGCGAACTGCTTGGCATCGGCGCCGTGCTTGGCATAGAAGGCGGCGATCTCCTCGACCGAATCACGGCCGCGCTCGCCCTTCAGGGTCTGGTCGGCGTGGATGGCCGCGTACATCGCTTCGTGGGTCTTTTCCTGCAGGCCCAGGCTCTGCGCGGCGTAGAAGGCGCGCGCGTAGTTGTCCCAGGTGCCGCCAAACATCGCCGGTACATAGACAAAGCTCACGTCGCTGGGCAGACCGGCCTTCCACGGCCCGATCAGCGGCTGGAACGCGGCGCAGGCCGGGCACACGTAACCGAAGATCTCGGCCACTTCGATCTTGCCGGCCGCCGGCTGGAACGGCTGGCCGTTTTCGATCAGCACATAGTCGGTGCCTGCCACCGGCTCCGGGCCGGTCGGGCGCGAGGACGCCGGTGCCGGTGCGGGGGTGGTGGCCTCGGCGGCCGCCGTTTCAGCCGCGGCCGTCTCGCCGCTGGCGGCCGGGGCCGCACTGTCGGCCGGAGCGGTCTCGCTGGCCGGGGCGCTGGTCGGGGCGGCCGGTTCGGTCGGTGCGGCGGTGTTGGCGGTGCCGTCCTGGGCCTTGCAGGCCACCAGGATCGGCAGCAGGGCCATGAGCGAAATGGCGAAACGGGTCTTCATCGAGGCATCTCCAGCGGATGAGCATGTAGGGGCGGGCGCGTGGAGCGCCCGCCAAGGGGGAATGATGGCACGCGGCAACGCGCGTCCTGCGTGCACGGTGTGTGACGGTTCAGCGAGCCTGCACTCAGCGCTTGGGCTGGGTGCGCGCCTGTGCGATCAGGGCATCGGCGTTGCGCAGCAGTGCCTCGAAGGAATCGCCCTTGACCAGGTAGCGGCCATTGATCACCAGCGCCGGGGTGCCCGGCACCTGGGTGCGCTGGGCAAACGCGCGTGCGGCCTTGAACTTCTGCTCCACCGCATCGCCCTTGAGGGCAGCCAGGAAGCGCTCCGGCTCCACGCCGTAGCCCTTGTAGAAGGCGGCCAGTTCGTCCGGCGACACGTTCTGCATGGGCAGCGAGCGGGTTTCATGCAGGGCCTGGAACATGGCGCGGTGGCTGCGCTTGGCCACGCCGAGCTGGTCGGCGGCCAGGTAGGCACGCGCGAACGAATCCCAGACCCCGCCAAACGCGGCCGGCACCGGGGTGAAGCGCACGTCCTTGGGCAGCTTGGCCGCCCAGGCTTCCAGTTGCGGCTCGAAGCGCGCGCAGTGCGGGCAGGTGTAGCCGAACATCTCCACCACTTCGATCTTGCCGGCCAGTGGCGCATACGGGCCGGGCTGTTCGATCACGTCGTAGTCGGTGCCTTCGACCAGCTTGACCGGGGAGGCCGCCAGCGTGGAAAGGGGGCTCAGGGCCAGCAGCAACAGCATCAAGCGGGGCATCAAACTCATCTACATCCATCTCCATCGGAAAAAACAACGCCGGCCCAGTGCCGGCGTGGCGGTGAACATAACCCGCCACGGGGGCGGGGCGGCGAGCCAGCCGCCGAGCGGTCTCTAGGGGGCCTTGGCCGGTTGGCTGCCCACCGCGGCCACGTCGTCGGCGCGGTTGTGCAGGCCCTGCAGGTAACTGCCCAGGGCCTGGATCTCCTGTTCGCTGAGCTGTTTGGCGATCGTGGCCATGATCTGGAAGTGCGCCTTGTCGGTTTCGTGGGTGACCCCGGCCTGGTATTCCTGCAGCCGGCGGGCGACATACGCCGCATGCTGCCCGCCGATATGCGGGTAGGCCGGGCCCGGGTTGCCGGCGCCGGTGGGACCGTGGCAGGCCATGCACGCCGGGATGCCGCGTTCGGCATCGCCCCCGCGATACAGCTGCTGCCCGATCTCGTAGAACTTCCTGCCGGCGTACGGACCTTCGCCCACCAGGCCATCGTCGGCAAGCCCGGCGCTGGCCTTCTGCGTTGCGAAATACGCACCGATGTCGCGCATGTCCTGCGGAGTGAGGTCCTGCACGAACGGCACCATCGCCGCCGAGGCCCCGGAGGTGCGCTGGCCGTTGGCGATCAGGGCCATCTGCTGGGCCACGTAACGCTCGCTCTGGCCGGCGATGCTGGGGTACATCTCCACGGTGGAGTTGCCGTCGGCCGAGTGGCAGGCCGCGCACGCGGCGGCCTTGGTCTGGCCGGCCTTGGCATCGCCCCAGGTGGTCTTGCTGAAATCGACCTCCAGCGAGGCGGTCTTGATCGGCCCGTTGTCGGGCAGGGGCGTGATCGAGGTCTGGGCGACCGCGACAGCGGCCAGCAGCGATACAGCAACAGCGGAAACGGCAAGAACGCGAGCGTGGCGCATGCGGAAGCTCCGTGTGGACCGGCCTGGCGGGTGCAGGGTGCACCCGCGGGGATCGCCCGATTATCCATGCGCTTTCACGCCACGGTCAACGCAGGGTGCAGCAAAACCGGCCGCGGCAGCGCGGATCCGGCCCGGACATGCGATCCTATGGGCATGTCATTGCTCCTCGAACGTGCCCACTATCTGCTTTCGGCCCACAACACCCGGCAATTGCCGGAGGATGTCGGGGCCGAAGTTGCCTTTGCCGGGCGCTCCAACGCCGGCAAATCCAGCGCCCTCAACGCCCTGACCCGCCAGAACAGCCTGGCCCGGGTCTCCAAGACCCCCGGCCGCACCCAGCAGCTGGTGTTCTTCGAGGTCACCCCGGAGGCCAAGCTGGTCGACCTGCCAGGCTATGGCTACGCCAAGGTGCCGCTGGACCTGCAGGCCCACTGGCAGGCCTTCATCGACCAGTACTTCCGCACCCGCGAGGCGCTGCGTGGCCTGGTGGTGGTGATGGACATCCGGCACCCGCTCAAGGACTACGACCGCCAGATGCTGGCCTATGCGGTGCAGCGCGGCCTGCCCGCGCACGCGCTGCTGACCAAGGCCGACAAGCTCGGCCGCGGCCAGCAGGGCATCGCCCTGCAGAAGGTGCGCAAGGAACTGCAGTCTTCCTTCGGTGACACGGTCAGCGTGCAGACCTTCTCCGGTCCGGCCCGCCAGGGCGTGGACGAAGCGCGCGGGATCATTGGCGGCTGGCTGGGATTGAACAAGCCGGCCCCGGAAGCAGCGCCCTGACCCAAGGCCGGCGGATCCACGCCCTGCGTGGATGACCCAGACCCGGGACGGGCCAACAATGGATGTGCGCCGCTGACCGGGCTTTGCCCTGGTCGGGGCGGCCGCGCGTGGCGCGGCATCCACGCATGGCGTGGATCTACGCGTTGGGGCCTTTGCGGCGTTTACCTGGGTAGGCCGACAATGGATGTGCGCCGCTGACCGGGCTTTGCCCTGGTCGGGGCGGCCGCGCGTGGCGCGGCATCCACGCATGGCGTGGATCTACGCGTTGGGGCCTTTGCGGCGTTTACCTGGGTAGGCCAACAATGGATGTGCGCCGCTGACCGGGCTTTGCCCTGGTCGGGGCGGCCGCGCGTGGCGCGGCATCCACGCATGGCGTGGATCTACGC